>Ga0118677_10010278_pt1 | contig 14350 bp, 24 predicted proteins | sample AliMusrvi5mmetaG_FD_86154 | JGI IMG/M metagenome (GOLD analysis project Ga0118677, IMG submission 86154) | reverse complement strand
TCTTGCGATGTACTCGTGCCAGCGCTTTGACTGCTTGCCTTCGCGACTTCGAGCCGCGCTTCTTATGCGACACAGCGCGGTTTGCCTTTCGGATCGCTCTCGCGTTTGTCTTGAAGAAGGCGGGCGATACGATCTCGCTGCAGTCATCAAGCGTGAGGAATGTCTTCAACCCCCAGTCCATGCCCGCTGTTTCACCAGTCGCGGCAATCGTCGGCTCTATCACAATCTCACACGCAAAATGCAACCAGAAGTCTCCTACGCTGTCCCGCTTGACCGAAACCGTCTTAATCTCTCCTTCAATCGGTCTGCTGAGTGCAAACTTGTAGACACGATCAACTATCCTGATCCGGTTATCTGACACCAGTTTCCAGCCCGCCTGTTTCAGCGTGAATGACTTGTACCTGCGCGACTTCCTGAATGATGGCGGTCGGATTCGCTTATTGCCACGCTTGTTTTCGACAAAGAACAGGGAGTATCCCTTCTCGATCCGCTGTATTACATCCTGCGCCGATTGCGACGGCAGTTCATTAAGCCACTCGTATCCAGCGACAGACTTCAATTTCGCAATATGTTTCATCAACCGATATTGATTCAGATGCTTTCCAGTCAATCGGTGGTAGCGCTTATGGCGTGCAATACAGAAGTTGTACAAGTGCGCGTGTAGATTCACCAACCTTCCCAGGTTGGCATTCTTCTTGTCCGCATAAATCTTGTACACAAACTGCTTGATCATTTGTTCTTTTGATCCTCGATGTACTTCTTCACAACCGCCTGACTGATGTGTCCGACTGATTCGCAGTAGTAGCTGCGCGTCCACAGCGACGGCAACCTTCGTTTTAGTTCTGGAAACTCTTTCCGCAGAATGAAAGATGTGATTCCCTTGAAGTGCTTTACCAAATGGTGCGGGCTGTCCATCGTGCTGGCTTTGACAAATACATGCACGTGGTCTTCCATCACTTCGATGATGTCGATTCGCGCGTGTAGCTCGACCGCTTTCTCTATCACGATCTCTTTTAACCGCGCCTGAATCGGCGGCGTCAACACCTTTCGTCGATATTTCGTGCACCATATCAGATGGTATCCAATGTTGAATGTCGCTGATCTGCTCTTGTCGTACTTGCCGTCTGCCATTAGTTATATACTACTATATCTAATGCCTAATGCCTACAGTCAAGAGCGGCTAACGCCGCTCGCTTACATCCCCGGTCTAAAGACCGGGGCTTTGCGCTCAACAGCCTCGTAATACTTCCAGGCGACCATCCCAAGATGACCACCACGATAGGTGGCCGTGGGGCCATTGCAGGTCATGAGCGCTAACGTGGCTCTCGCCGACTGGTTCATGAGGCTGCGGCTACCGTGCTCTCGACGCGATGCTGAATCTTCACCCAGCGCGGCCAGTCGTCATGCCCGATGATCTCGGCGGTCAGTTTCATAACGGCGTCCCGATCCTGCATATCCACGTTGTACAGCGTCCCGTAACACAGCATCCCGCAGCCTTCCTTGTCGATCCCGGTCGTCAGGTTCTCGACAATGGCGTTGACGCAGTCCGTCACCATCACCAGCCAGTTCGCGGTAGTGTTGGTTGAGAACCGTGCCACTACCCACAGCCAGTTCCGGGCATCCGTGTGCCACCACACATCCGATCCGGGCGGATTCGGCGCCCTGGTGAACAGGACATCCCCCACTATCAGCTTTTCTACCGGGAATTCCGGCATATCGCCCGGTGCATTATTCGTTGTTTCACTCGCTATGTCATCCACTCTGTCATTCCTCCTTATATCCAAACCGGCGCAATACATCCCGCGCAATCTCAGCTCCCCGATATGGTCTGGCGATCACGGCACGCAGCGCCATTCGCAGCACACTATTGATTTGCGCCGGGCTTTTACCGCCGAATGGCGTCAGCGTCACAGTAAACGGCACGCCGGACTCCGCATCCATGAACATGAATTCGACATTGTTCGTACCGCCGCTAGAGTTGTAGATCGCCACCAGCGCCTTAGCGATCAGTTCCAGCTCCGGGCTTTCACCTGCCTCGCCGGCGAAGGGAGCCGCGAAAGCGCGGCCCCCGCCGGCGAGATAGGACGTTCCCCGCTCCCGATCGGAAACGGCCATATCGAATTCGCGCTCGAACGGATGCCATCCGCTAAGCCGTCGTCTCAGTTCAAACAGCCACTGTCTCATACTGCACCTGCCTTACCGGCATGGCCTTGCGGATCGTCTCGGCGACGGCATCGATGTCAACCGCCTGCCGGATGTACCACGCCTGTCGCTTGCCGCTGAAGCGCGCGTCATACTGCGTCTTGATCGCCACGCGCACATCCTCGGACGGAACGCCGGGGAACTTAACCCACGTCCAATCGCGTTCCTGCTCGATGGTGATGCCGTCCAACGTGCTCAACTGCCCGGACTTTGGCGCACTCGCAGCAGCTTGGACCACGATAGGCGGCCTTGTGGCCATAATCCCGGTCGCGCCGTAGCGAGCGATCGCCAGACGCGCCACACCTTCGATCTCGTCAGCCACCGCTTCCGCCGCGCTGTGGTCTTGATTTGAATCACGCTCGCAGCCGGCGAATCCTTTGCCGCTGAACGCCACCTTGCCGTTGATCTCGACGTGCCAGGCCATGCCCTTTGAGACCTCGTGGAACACCGGCCACGCCCAGCGCACAAAATCCACCGACTTCAAGCTGTGGCCGCGCCCACTGCACTTCTCGCAGCGCGGCGAGCCGTCTTCCAGATAGGCCAGCGGGGATACCACGTCGGGGAACAGCATCCGCGCACCATGGCGAGCCGCGTTCAATACCTGATGCTGCTGGTGCGGATTCAAGCGCGCCTCGTCGTAGGTCAGCGTGCCCGGCTCGATGCCGGTACCATTGCAGCGGTCGCAATCAACGCCCTTCTCCGAGCGCGATCCGATCTCTTCGCGGCCGCTCTTGTCCGCAGAGGACACTCCGACACACACAACGATATCAGCCAACTGGTCGTTGGTTGCAACCCCATCCCATGACGCCGGATGGTAATAGTCTGTCATCATGTCGCTCTGATCCTCACGGTAGCCAATTAACTTCCAGCCCTTGCGCTTCAAGGCTTCGCCAATCGCGCAAACGGCGCGACTCTTGTCGTAATACTTCATTCTGGTTTCCTCTCTAACTAAATCGAATAGCTGTCTGCGCGTGCGGCAGTCAATACTGCATCCAGATAGATCGCCGACTTGCGCTCGCCGTCTTTGCCATAGAATCTGGCATCCAGCACGCCTCCAATGCGAACAGTGGTGATGATTTCGCCGTTGAAGGCTTTCTCAGTTTTGCAGGTCATCCCAAGATGACCACCACGATAGGTGGCCGTGGGGCCATTGCAGATCAATTCATTCGCCGCTTTCGCGGTCGTCCCCGACTTGTAATCGTTCATTTCCTCCTTCCTGCATCGGGTTCCCCACCAGTAATCCGGTCGTCCGGCTTGCAGCATTTCCAACTTTGCAGGTGCAGAAACGCGGCTTTCCATCCACGGTCACTACGCCGGTATCCTTGCAGACGCGGCAAGCTGCCAGTGATTCTTGTTTCACCGGCAACTCGCCGTCGCCCACTTCGGGCGCGAGATACATCCTGTATGAGATCAGTTCAAACGGAATATCCGCTTCACTGAACAGCGTGGTTTGAAACGTCTTCTTTGCATGTGCCATATTGTTCCTTTACTGGCGCACGCTGAACGCAGACGCAAGAGCTTCAAGTTCGTGGTGGATTTGAAGTTTTGCCAGCGACCGCGCTTTCTTCCCGTCGATCGGCAGAATGCGCAACCGGCGCGAGATGCGCATGGGTCGCTTGAACTGCAATTTGTAAATAGCGAATTCTCGTTTAGCCATGATTTATCCGGCCTCCATGTATAAACTATAAACCTGTGTATAGTAATTGTCAAGCGTTATCAGGATGTGGTGTCCCGATAGCGTCACGAACCGTGGTTCGCGTTACTCGATAAGAGCCTCCCTGTTGGTGGTCAGACTTCGGTTGCGTCGTACATCTCCGGGCTGATCTGTCCGCGCACAGAAAACGTCACGATCGTAGTTTTATCGCTCGACACCATCACGATCCGCTCGCTCCGGATACGACCATCCTTACTATCCTGATCGGCCGCGAATGTCCGCGCGGCATCCCATTCGGCAACGGCAAACACAATTGCCGGCTGAACCGGCTTTGATTCGTCCCAGGCGTTGTCGTTATCCGCTACATAAAACTTGCGCTTTCGGGGGATGCTCATAGCGTGACCTCGTCACCAACGCGGCCGGGAGAACGGCGCTCACTCAGAAACTGATCGAGTGTCCGGCGATAGAAGAAGTTATTCATGCCCACATTGCCGTCCGCCGTCAGCATCTGGCTCTGGTAGATGTGATACCGGATTGTGGCAGCGGCCATCCCGCAATACTCTGCGGCTTCGTCGATGTCATATACGCCGCTGAGCCGGTCGGCGATCACCGCCGCGATCACTTCGTCTCTGGCCACGGCGATCACAGCGCCATCTGCCAGGACTTCCTTGCCGCGCACCTGCAGCACTGCCCTCTTGAAGTTCACATTCTCATCACTCATACACACACTCCCTGTTAGATTGGACTGGCGGCTACTCCGGCCACGTCAGTCGTTTGAATGATTCGCGCTTTATGCGCTTACCGATCTTGTTCTGCCTCGTGATCCTGCGGCGCCTCTCACGCCACACCCATCTCATCGTCATGCCTGCGCCACAGATACGGACCGACTGCGACCGGCGTCGGGAACGCCGGTGTGGCAGTCAGCGTAGGCAGCGGAATCGCTGTCGGAGCCGGCACAGTCGCAGTCGGTGCATTGATCACATTAATCTGCCGCAGAAACGCGGCGTTACTCGGCAGCGTCAAACACAGGGTAATCGCCGTGAGAATGACAGTTCCCATGAACAGCTTATCCCGCGTTCTCAGCTTGTGGATTCCGTCCGGCTTGGGATTACTCATCGGCGGTTACGACGCTTTCTGTCGCCTCATCCGGCTTGAGTATCTTCTGGGCGTTTACCTGTGCCTGCCACCAGCTATCGCCGCCCACCACTTCCTGCAGGAGATTCAGCGCGCGGACCTTCGCCGCTTCCAATCGCTTACCCAGATTCCCACGCAGGCCGAGGTTGGCGCTCCCGGCCAGCAACGTCGTCAGCGCTTCCAGTAACTTCTTCTCGCGATCCGTGAAATTCATTCGTCGTTGTCCTTGTCGAAGTCTTCGCGCCCGGCTTCTTTCATCTGGCCGAAACGCGGCTTGCCATCCGGCGTCAAGTTCTGGTATTCGATGGTAGCCCACGTCCCAATATATTTGTCAGCGTTTTTGAGCAACTCGGCGGTCTGGATATCCGAACCCTTCACGCTGGCGCCGAACGTCCGGCCGTCAGGCAGAGCGCACTCGACGGATGCCGCTGTGCCGGCTGCCTGGCCGACGCCTTCGATGAAGCGCACGATCCGGTACTCCGCAGACTCCTGCGGCTTGCGCTTCAACAATCCGAACGACCGCTTCTGCTCATACGGGGAATCGTTGCGGATGATCTGACCTTCGTATCCGCGCGCCCGATAGTCGCCGTACAGTTCGTCCAGGTGGGCGTAGCTGCTCACCGCGGTCGTTTCGACGTTGACAAGAACATTTGACACGTAATCACGCTCTAACGCCTTAATTCGCCACTCATTTCGGCCATAGAAGCCCACTCCCGGCGCACGTTGATCGCAGATGTCGTATATCCAATACTGGATATCGGCCTCCGCTGCTGCGATATCCTCTGCGGTCGGCTTCGATTTGTTCACGCGGCTCATCAGGGTGTTGAAGTCATTGCGGAAACGGTGACTGTACAGCTCGCCGTCCAGCACCCAGGTGGGATGCGCTTTCAAGATCGGCTCGATTGCTCGCCAGACATGCGGCACACCCACGATCGGGTTATGGTCATAACTGAGCATCCCGCGCTCGATGTCGGCCAGCAACCGCTTGCCGTCCAGCTTGGGTTGACTCATCAGGCGTACCCAATTGATCTTGCCCTTGAAGTCCTCGTACTTGTGCGGCTTCATGGCTTTGAAGATGCCGGTGTTGTCGATCTCATCCGGGTTCCGGCAGTAACCTGACTTTACTTTCGCAGTCCACTTGGATTGCGCTTCGGACAATGCCTGCTCGGCGGCGCTGCGCCCGCCCTTTGCGACGACATAAGTCTTGGCGGTCCGCGTTGTCGCGCCGCCCAACTGCCCGGCAAACGAGCTATGGCCGTCTGGGTCCACGACGATCCCCCACACCTGGATCGCGCCGGTTGTGGCGCGCTTGAACAGACGCGGGAGTTCAATCGAATTTGCTGCTGCTTGTGTTCGTTCTTCTGGAAATAGTGTCATGTGTTTTATCTCCTGTCCGCTCTGTCGCGGCGTTGTTCTACTGTTAAGTCGGTCTCTACACGCTGCGGCCAGTCTGGACATTCCTCACGCCAACCGCCTGTGACACAGGCATTGAAGACCTGCAAAATCATCTTGTCTGGCGCAATGGCGCAGAACCTTTCTCCGGCGCGCACCTGCAACTTGACGCAGGCGGCGCAGTACGGCGGATTCGCCATGTCAGCTTGCGTCCAGCTCGCGGACGCAAGCCCGTACACCGCACCGCACTGGCAGGTGATCCGCTGCATCTTGCTATTGCCCAGCCGCCGGATATGATGCTGGCAATGTGGGCATACCACGTTTATCTGCATGTCAAGCCACTTTTACCGGCGCATCCAATCCCCATATACGGCGAGCTGCCGCCGTCAAGTGGACTTGGAAATCAAACGCCTGCTGAAAATCTGTAAACCAGAATCCCATCATCTCGGCCGGGGCCGGCAGCGTCTCGCCTTCCCAACCTGTGTTTCCAACACTGACGATGAATGCCACGTCCGACTGCTGCCGGATATAGATCGCTGGGAAGTAGGCGTATTGGCGCGCTCCCACGCCTATTTCTGAATCGACATAGTCGTATTCGGAATTCGGGTGATACTCCGGCTTCTCGACCGGATGCTGCTGATCAAACAGCCGCCGCCCAGACATCCCAGGCGCTTCGGTGATTTCTTTGAAGAGATCGCGCCACGTCCTGCAACGGGGCTTGTTGAGCGGATCTCTGCACCCAAACGCGATATCCACTGTCACCGGCTGCTTGATCAGCCATTCACGCATCTGCGCTTCCGTCAGCTCGCGGGTGATCTGCAGACCGGTGTATTTCAGCGATGCCACCCAGTAAACCATCTCGCCTTCCCCTTGCGGCGGCCGGTAGGCATACAGGGTCATATCGCGCAGGCTGCCGTCCAGGCCGAACTGCCAGCCGACCATCTCATTGACGAGATCGGAGGCTTCGACCATTTTGAGAATGCTGATGCTTCTGTAAAAGGCCACCATATCGGGCTGGCTCAGGTGTAGACCGTTCAATTGCTCGATCACCGTTTGCGGCTTATCCACTGGATTTGTGCTCATTTTTCTCCTGACTCCTGGAGTGCGGTCTCTTTGACGCGCTTTACCGCATCGGCATACTGCGCCAGCGTGATGCGCCGCGCATCGTTGGTGTCCGCGCCGAGCGCCTGTTTGATTAACCGCAGCGCCTTCGCCGGGCGAGTCACGTTGTCGTCCAGAATGTCCTGGATTTTCTTGCGCTCGATCATTTCGATGCCCGCCGTGTCGGCTGGGATCGCCTCGACAACGATTCCGGCGCGGTGCTTTTCAATACAGACGTTGCCGCCCTCATCCTCGACGGTGTGGTCGAAGTCAACATGGGCACGATCCAGCAGCTCGACCAGATCGGGGAAATCTCCCGACTCTGGACTCTCCACCACAAATGCGCCCTCTTCCTCGACCCACGTCTCTTCCATCCCATCGTCGCCACACTCGGCATAATCGGCCAGCATCTCGTCGAGCTTGCACAGCCGCTGCGTGTCTTCCGGCAGTTGCCCGCCGATCTTCAACTTTCCCCACACACTGCTCATTTTTCCCCTCCTCTACGCGGCAACCGGGCGGCCCCAATAGGCCAGCGCGCTGCGCAGAATCTCGTCCTGGGCTTTGACCGCTGTAGCCTGATCCTTGAACGCGAAATACACCAGATCGACCATGCTGCCGTTGCGGGTGTCGTGGTACGCCATGTACACCTGCTGATTTTCGGCGCTGTACTGGAAATAGATCGCCGGGAAATCGGATTCCCCGTCCATGCTGCGGTCCACTTCCGCATCCAGCATATCGAATTCGTAATCGCCGAATACGGCCTCGAACGCGCCATGCTTGATGACATCCGGCCGCGCCACCATCAGGTTGTAGAAATCGCGCCAGGTGTCTGGGCGCTTTCTCTTCTCGAATGTGTAGCGGGTTTTGCCGACATCGACACTGCGAGCGAGAACCCAGCGCAGCATCTCGCTCGAATTCAGGTCGGTGGTGAGCTGCATATTCGGGTATTTGATCGATGCGATCCAGAACCGCCCGTCAAGCGTCTCGCGGATGACGAGATGGATATCCATCTTGTTGAAGCCAAACGGGACGCCAACCAGCTCGTCAACAAGTGGAGAGGCGGAGAGTTCTTGCCGCAATTTCAGCATTGCTTTCCACTTTCTCTTTTGGTGCCGCCACCCGCGCATCGTTCTGAACTTATCAATATTCGGAACATCGCCGAGATCGCCCTGCCCGATGAATCCCGGCAGATTGTTCGGCGAACCGGCCCGCCATGAGGTGGCCTTCGTTCTCTTCGTGGTGCTGTCAGTATTATTCATTCTGGTTTCCTTCCTTGAATACAAATCAGGCGCTTCCGCCTGTCTCGCGAATCAACATCCATTCCCCTTCGCCGGTACGCTGGTAGATCGCTCCATCGAGCGGTCCCTGCAAGATGGCGCGCCAGACGTGGTGCGGGTCTGCGGCTGCCATTGCTTCGAATACCGACAAAGGCTTTGGATCTTCGGTTTGTATTTCCTTGTAGACCGTCTTGAAGTCGCGCTCGATGCGCGCCTCGCCGCAGCCGTTCCCAACGCCGATCACGGCATTCAGCGCCAGCGCCCTGCACGCCATCCGGCTATCGACGAATACCACCACTTTGGGACTGATATGACCGTTACCCATTTACACCCACTCCTTCGCCTGTGCGCGCGTCTCGTCCGCACGCCAGCAGTCAATCCAGCTTCCAGGTGCGCGCATGTTGCGCCACTTCCGGCGCAGCAGCTTCATCTCTTCCCAATGGTCGCCATTGATCGAATTCCAGATGTCGAAATAGATCGTGTCGAAGCGCCGGCCGCGATACCGCTCGGCTTCAAAGATGTTGCCTTGCTGGATGTGCAATTCGACGCGGGTCAGATCATGCGCTTTCAGATAGCGTTCCAGCGGCGCCTGCACCAGTTCGATTACGGCGGGGTTATGCTCGACCACCGTGATATTGCTCACGCGCGGATTCGCCATCAGCGGGATGACGATCATGCCGAGGCCGAGGCCGCCCAGGAGAACTTCCCCGCTGGCCTTATAAACAACGGTCTGGTTGGTGCTACGTTCCATCCCCGTATCGCTCATGATCACGGTCTCGCCGTTGCGATTGTCAGCTGGAAAGTGGCTCAGTTTGCAATACCGGCCGGGATGCAGGCTGCGCGTCTCGCCATACGACCGATTCATCACCGACCGCAAACGCTCCCATTGGACTTGTGCTTCCGTCAGATCGAAGTGGTTGATCTCATACTCGCCGCTGCGCGCTTCGGGCAGCACTTCGGTCATCGGAACGAAGGGCGACCAGAGATAACGATGCTTCTGGTTGACATCGCTCACCCCATGGTGATCACCTGCAAGGGTGATCTTGGGATCATTGCAGATCATTTGGGGGTCCCCACTTGTGCAAACGCGCGTGATGCGATGATGATCGCGGATGCGCCGAGCGGGATAATCGCGCCGGTTGCCACGCGATCCCATGACTTGCGAGCGCGTGCCTGCCGCGCCATATACCGCTGACACTCGAACTGGCAAACTGTCTCAATCATGCTTCTTTTTGCCACCATGACTTTGTCCTTTTGAATGTCTGACTTGCAAGGGTCATCCTGGGATGACGGCCGGTTATGCGAACGACCTGCAATGGCCGTCTTGGGACGATACCGGCAGTCCGTCTACTTTTGACATTCTTTTAGAGCGTCCCCTCCACGATCAGCTTGATCCGCTCGGTCAGTGTCAGCACGCGCCCACCCACCTGCATCGCGGAAACGTTCTTGCCATCCAGATAGCGCATGGCTTCGTCGTACTCGCCCTTCACGTCGCGATAGGCGACCGGCGTCCCGCTGCCAAAGATGTCGTCCGGGAGCGTGGATACCGCGCTGGCGACGTTGACCTGTCGCATGGCGTGAACGGTTTTGGCGGTCAGCCGGCCAGTCGCGCGCAGTTCGGCAATCGCGTCGTCCTGCTGTTCGACCGGCAGCATGATCAACTCGTTAATCGCGCCCTTCGCCACCCTGCCTTGTGCATAGCCTTCGATGATTTCAGACTTCAACTTGTCCATCAGCATCGTGCTGGCAATCGTGGCATTGTTCATGCCGGTAAAGGCTTCGATCATGCGGTCGGTGTAGCCGTCAGCGATGAGCTGCTTGATGCGGTAATAGTCCTGCACCTGGTTGACGCTGCGCTGGGCATTGATCATCAGACCGAGCGCCGCCGTCCCCATCTCGTTCAGGTTGCACATGCGCGCCGGGATCGTGGTCAGTCCGGCTGCGCGAGCGGCCTTGATGCGCCGTCCGCCGTCGCTGAGTTTGTGCTTGGACTTGCGCCCGTTCATGACCTTGCTGATGATGATCGGAACGATGATGCCCATCTGCTTGACCGACTCAATCATCTGCGGCGACGGCGCCGGGCCGATGATCTGATCGTCCGGCGGGAGATCGGCGAGCTTATACTCGACAATCTCCGTGCCGTTCAGCCAGACCGGCACGACATCCTCGAACAACTTCATCTGATTTTCGACTGGTGGTGTGGTGTTCACGTTCGTCATGGTTTCCTCACTTTGGCCGCGATACTACCGCGGCAAACTACCTAATGTTCGCTATCCGGTCCGCCGTCGTCCAGGTTCGGATCGGCTTTGACCAGCGCTTCAAATGCGGTCTCGTATATCTCTCCGCTTTCTTCGGGCAGTTCGTCCGGCAAATCATTCAGGCCGCACAGGACGGCATAGCCGGTTTCCAGCCGGTATAAGGCGCTGAACTTCGGCATCTTATTGACCATATCCGCCGTCCCCTTGCCCTCGTACTCGCCTTCGAGCTGCCGCGCCGCTGCCTCGACTTCGCTGCGCAGTTCCTCATTGCGATTTCCCTCGCTGACCAGCGCGTTGTAAATACGCCGGCAGTGCGCGATGATCTCGATGTGATCGGGTATCTTGGACGCCATCCCACCCAGCGGCTGCGGTATCCCATCGAGTGCCATAGCAGTTGCACTCGTGATGCCGCTGCGCAACTGATTTGTTTCTTCCCGCGCATACTCCAAGTTCCTGCGGCACTCGTCGATCCGGCGATAGGCATCTGTTAACAGAATCGCGTTGGATCTGCGGGATGCCTCGGCCTGAACTAAATTGGTTTCAGTGCCGGTCAACAGCGCCTGCAATCCCTCGATGTGTTCGATCAGTGCCATGATATCGGTGGGCGCGTTGACGATCAGATCGGCGTTCTCGTCTGAGGGCGGCGATCCGCCGCCTTCGTATGCCGGCGCTGAACAATCAAACACACAGACGCCGGCCTTGCCCTTCCCGGCTCCAATGGAATACTCATCGTCGCCATTGCGCCGGTGTGCCTGATAAATCTTCCACGGTCCGGGCGTTGCTTTGTTCAGCCGCTCCCGAATCGCATCTAGTTCCTCTTTATTCATCGTTAGTCAACTCCAAACTCAGCTTCGACCGATTCGGGCGTGGCCTGGACCAGTCCGGTTAACTCGTTGATCTCCCAGCGCTCTTCGCGCCATGAGCAAAACGCGGCGATGTCGCCGTCCGAAATCGCCGTCCATTGCGCCGGCTTCACGCGCCGCCAGCCGTTCGCCGGACTCTCGACCGGCCACCATCGCCACACATAACGTTTCAACACCATCATGCAGGCTTCCCGGCTGGCGCACGGATACAGGCGAAGGGTCTCAAAGCTCTCGACAATCACCAGTGCATAAGTGGTCTGCGTTTCTATCGTCGCAAATCCGACCGCCGCGAGCACTGCGTCTCGCTCGGTCGGAAATTCGAGATCGTAGTTGTCGTTCAGAAACTGCACGGCATCCTCTGCCTCTTTCAGCGTCAGACGGCCCACTTTGACATGCTTCTTCAGGTCTTCTACTGTCCACGGATCGTCGTTTGCCATGTTTATTCGTCCTCGATCGAGACATTCAGCCCAGACGCGCCGGCAGTCTGAGCCGCCGCATTGTGCGTGCCCTGAAACGGATCGCGAATGACCGTGATGCCGTCCAGCGGGAAACTGGCGAAGATCGCCAGCCGGTATTCCGGCGCAATATCGAACGGCCGTTCGCCGACCGCATACGTGTCGCCCATCGGGGTCGCGTGCTCGATCAGCGTGTAGCCGTCATGGTGCTTGTGCGTGGACTGCGAATCATCCTGTTCGGCGTCATCCCACAGCAGGTTGATGCACATTTCTTTCGGGATGCTTCTGGTGTTGTGGTGCGGCTTATCGCAGCGGCACGCCCAATCGTCCGGTCGCCAGGGCATTTTCGAGTAATACAGGTCGTAGTTGGCGATATAGGCTTTCGGATGCACAACGATCAGCCGCGATTCGTGCGTGAGCTTGGCAAAGTCCAGCGTCTTTGGTACGCGCCGGGATACGCCATAGCGCCGCGCCTCTTCGATGAAGTCCACCGGCTGCGGGTAATGCGTCTCGCCCACCCAGTCGAGCAGGTGATACACCCCGCCGCGCTCGATCAGCGCTACGCCGATCGGCGACAGGCCGATCTTCTGTGCGTCAATCGGAACTGGCGGATCGATCAGCGTGTCTTCGATCGTCAACAGGCCGCGATCGTCAGTTCCCAGGGTGACATAAATCCCGCCGTAGATGCGCCGCCCGCACTTGCGGATTACATTTCGTTTCGTGATTCCCATTTTGTTATTCCCGGCCGGCGTCAAGCGCTGTGGTGTCCTCGACGCCGGCAATCGGCTGCTTACTTACGCGCCGTCAATTGCAGAACGTCCTTCATGGGCGCCAGCAACGCGCCCGGCTCGGCGGTCTGCGCGAACATTCCATTCGTCAATTTCGCCAGCCGTTTGAGAAACTCGCAACCCTCGCCATCCTTTGGGCCGCAGTAGATCGTCTCAATCGGCGCCTTGAACAGGCGCGCCACTTCCAGCGTGTCCTCGACGCGGTTAGGCTCGCCGTCCGAGATCATGACGATCCGCACAAGCCCGTCATACGGCAGCGCATATTGCAGCGCCTTGACCATATCGGTCCCCGACGACTGGTCTTCCGGCTGGCCACCCGCGCAGAAAATCGCTTCGTCGCTGAACGAAACGACGCCAACCACGCCGGGACTGGCGCGCTGCAGGGCGGGCAAGTCGTGGATCGCGCGGTCGATGCGCGTCTGGTTGTCGCCGGCGTCCGCTGTCTTCATCGAGAACGACGTGTCCACAAGCGCCAGCACCTTCATGTTGACCATGATTTCGGCCAGCGTAACGGCTGTTCGCGCTGCCTCAGCCTGCAAGCTGCCTGCAACGATCTCTGATTTATAGGTCTGGATTCCGTAAGTCATGACAATACTCTCCTAAATGAATGTCAAAAACGGGCGATCGACGATCGTCCCCAATGTGGCCGAAGCAGTCCGGCCAAACTGATCAACAATGTTTTCCCACTCGATGATGCGGATAATCTGCTTCGTCGAGCCGGTCACGCCGTCCCACCACACATCTGCAACCATCACTCCGCAACGCCGGTGGTGCTCAATCGGCGGCGGAGGCGGTGGAGGCGGTGGTGGAGGAGGCGACGGTGGCGGCAACGGCTCAGGAATTCCCAATACCCGGTGATACAACGCCCGGCGCTGTGGATTCGTGAGCAACTCGTATGCCTTCGCCACCCGGTCAAACTCATCAGCGGCATTTGGCGCGTGGTTGACGTCAGGATGTGTCGCGCGCACCGCCTTGCGATAGGCGCGTTTCAAATCCGCGTCCGTGAACCGCTCGAACAGATCAATCTCGCGGCTGTTCGGGTCCTGCAACGTCTTGACGTCGTTCTTATCAAACCGGCTGCCCCTGCCCTTCTCCGTAAATTCCTCGGCCGCAATCGCTGCCACGCGCAAAATGGCGTACTGCGTGCGCCGGTCAACCGGCTTTGGCGCGGGTGGCAGCGGCGGCGGTTTGGGCGGTGGCGGCGGCCTGGGCATCGGATGCTGCAT
>Ga0118677_10010276_pt1 | contig 14352 bp, 8 predicted proteins | sample AliMusrvi5mmetaG_FD_86154 | JGI IMG/M metagenome (GOLD analysis project Ga0118677, IMG submission 86154) | reverse complement strand
GGATGATGGTTATTACAAGGGATGGTGATACGTTCAGGAGAGAGGTATTTCAGCAGTTTACTTTTGTGCCCCTGGTTGGCAGGGAAGGTTGGAACGATACTGTTTTTTAACAACATCTTAATGAAGGAATGAACTATGGCTGTAATGTCCAGCTTGCGGGATAAAACACATATTATACTTTACACTCTTTTGGCTGCGTTTCTTGCTCTGATTGTTTTCGAATGGGGAATGAATTTTGCCGGATTTAGTGGTAAAAAAGAAAATCTTGCAGGAAAGGTCAATGGGAAGCCTCTTGCTTATAGCCAGTATGATGATGCGTACAAGGCAATTACTGAAAATTTCAGAAGAAGCAACCCTGCAGTTGAAGTTACGCCTGAAATCGAGCTCGGTTTGCAGGAGAAGGCTTGGAGTAGTGTGGTTGACCAGACCTTGCTTGATCAGCAGTTTGAGAAATTCGGCATTACCCTTCAGGATCAGGAGGTATTAGAGGCTCTTAACAGCCCGACACCTCCCATGGTGATTCGCCAGTACTTTACTGATCCTGCAACAGGGTTGTTTGATCGAAAAAAACTGGAGAGTGCCCGCCGTGATTCTCGCTATAAAGATTTATGGCTTCAAGTTGAAAAGTATGTTCGCCTTGAACTAAAGGAGAATAAGCTTGTCAGAGCTCTTCAAACTCTTGATCGTGTTACGGAGAGAGAACTTGGTGATATTGTCAGCAGAAAATTTTCTAGTTTTTCAGCTTCTTTTATTCCTGTTCCTTTAAGTTTTGCCGGTGTTGACAGTAACTTTCCTGTAACGGAGTCAGAGATCAAGCAGTATTATGATGCTCATAAAGAGCTTTTCAAACAGGAAAATCCCTCAAGGAAAGCTGATTATGTCTTTTTCCCTTTGATTCCATCATCAAAAGACAGCCTTGCTGTTCGATCTGAACTTGAAGCTATTCGTACTGATTTTTCCAAATCGGTCAACGACAGCGACTATGTTAAAGTCCAGAGCGATCGTCCGACAGGTATCAACGTGGCTTATAGCCGTGCTGATTTTTCGCCAGCGGCCGGATCTATTGTGTTCATTTCTTCGAATCTCAAGGCAGGGACTGTTGTTGGTCCTGTAGCTGATCAGGGTGAATACCGCTTGATCAAGATTAAGCAGGTAACATCGTCTACTCAACCTGTTGCCAGGGCATCACATATTCTCTTGCGTTTCAATCCGGCAAATAATGATGAGGTTCAGCAAGTACGCGAACTTACAATGCTTATTTATAAAGAGCTTCAGGCAGGTGTTCCTTTTGAGATACTGGCAAGAAAATATTCCGCTGATCCAGGAAGTGCTGCCAATGGTGGAGATATTGGGTGGTTCAGTAAAGGGCGTATGCTCCCTGAATTTTCTGCAGCGGTTTTTAACGCTTCGCCTGGTTCTATTCTCAGACCGCTGCAGACACAGTTTGGCCTGCATATCATCAAAGTGACCGGTTTTGATCGAGCATCCCTCGTTTGTTCTGAGATTGTAAGGAATATTCGTCCATCAACGGAGACTGTGGACAGTGAACGTCGTCGCGCCATGGCGTTTCAGCAAAGTGCCAAAGAGAAAGGTTTTGAAAAGAGTGCCGCAAGTGAAAAGCTGCAGATCGAAAAGACTGGAGAATTCATCAAGCGTATGTTGATTCCCAAGATTGGCTATAGTGAGAAGGTGACGGCTTATGCATTCAAGGCTGGAGAAGGTGATCTTTCGGACGTTCTCGAAACGGAAAAAGGGTTTTATGTTATGCGTCTGACCAGCAAGAATGATACTGGATACCGTATGCTTGACAAGGAGCTGAAAGCGACGATTACAGCAGAACTGGTGAGGGAGAAAAAAGGTGCAGCTCTTGAAAAAAAACTTGCAGTCATGTCAAAAGCGTCTGGATTTTCTCTTGAAAAGATTGCAGCAGGGAATGCTGGTTTGCATATTGTTACCGCCGATAGTATACGGTGGAGTGACGGCTATATTCCCGGTTACGGCGTTGATCGTTCTCTTGTTGAGGCCATGTCGGGTCTTGTTTCAGGAAAGCTCTCCAGACCGGTTAAAACAAGCGGCGGTTATGCTGTAGTGCTTGTTAGCAAAAAAAATATGCCTTCTGAGGTTGATGTCAAGGCGGCAAAAACCAGTGTGGCTCCGCAACTGGTTCGGGCAAAACAGCAACAACTGATTGGCGAATATCTTCATTCATTGCGTAAAGTTGAAGACTTGCGTCCTTGAAACTTTTACTTCTTCCGTTCAATGTTTTGCCTGGAAGTCTTCCAGGCAGGCTTTGATAGAGGCGGGCTTATCAAGTGTAAGGCATTCAAGTGCAAGCTCTTCGGTTTCGGCAAGTGAATAGCGGGATACCAGTGATTTGAGTTTCGGAATATCTGAAACGACAACACTGAATGTTCTGAGTCCGCACCCTAACAAGAAGGGAAGAGCGAGGGGATCCGAACCCATATCGCCGCAAATCATCGCTTTACAGTGATTGTTATTAGCAGCCGCAATTATCCGGTGCAGTTGCCTGATAAGTGCCGGGTGGAATTTTTCAAAAAGATCCTGTACAATAACGTTGTTTCTATCCACAGCAAGGGTGTACTGTGTGAGGTCGTTAGTGCCTATGCTGATAAAATCGACACATCTTGTTATTTCTTCAATGAGTTCTACAGCCGCAGGAAGCTCTATCATTGCACCTACTGCCGGTTTTTCAACCTGTACTCCGGCTTCCAGTATCAATTCTGAATAGTGCTTGTTAACGGTGGTACGGACATTTTGTATCTCTTCGAGAGACATGATCATTGGAATCAGAATATCAATGTTGCCAAGTTTGTTTGCCTTAATGATAGCCCTGACCTGGGCATCAAGTATTTCTGGCAGATCGATCAGGATTCTGATTCCCCTCCATCCGAGGTTTGGATTTGGTTCCTTGACAGGAGAGTAAATCAGCTTGTCTCCGCCAATATCAAACAATCGGATATCGAGAGGCATCGGAGCAATTGCTTCCGCCATTTCCCAGTAACAGGCGTACTGCTCCGACTCCCTGGGCACTTTTGTGCCTTCGGTGAAAAGGTTTTCGCTTCTGAAGAGTCCCACTCCTTCTGCGCCAGCAGCGGTTAGTGAGCGTACTTCTTCTTTGAAGTCTATGTTGGCATAAAAGGTAACCCTGACTCCGCATTTTGTTGTCGCTGGAAGCTCAGCCGTCAAGGATGTATCGTCTTCATTTTTTTTCTCAGTCTCTTTTTTTCTGAGGTATCGTGAAATAGTTTTTTTTTCCGGATTTGTAATCACGGTTCCGGTACTTCCGTCGATGATCATCTGCATGCCGGTTGATACCTTTTGGGAGAGGTTCCCCAGCCCGACAACGATCGGAATGTTGAGAGACTTGCAGATCAGGGAGATATGTGAGGTTTTTCCTCCTGAATCGGTAACAAATCCCTTGACATTGCTGCGACTCAAAAGAATGATATCAGCAGGAGAGAGATTATCGGATGACACAATTACCCCTTCTGGTATCCATGAATGTAGTTTCCTGATGTGCAGGTTTCTTATAATCCGGTTTTTTATATCGTGCAGATCATCAGCCCTATCTTGGAAAATAAGTTCTTCGGAATTTATAAAGCGCTGAAGATAGTGGTCAAACTCGTCTTCAATAATGATATGTGCTCCCTTCCGTTCCGAGCGGATACGATTGGTGATGGTATCAATCAGTACCGGATCGTGAAGCATCATGATCTGTGCCTGAAACAGATTGGAGTAGCTTTTTCCAAGTTTTTTGATGGTGACATGTTCAATTTTTGTTAATTCATGTTCAGATCGTTCCAAGGCGGAAAGAAATCTTTCGATTTCTTCACTGATGTTTTTGTCATTCAGTTCTCTGATTTCATGTTTACTCTCCTCCTTGATGAATGCATAGCACTCTCCGATAGCAATGCCTCTTGAGCCGCCGATTCCTGCGTAGGTGGCTTCCGGCTCATTGAGAATAAGTACTGGTCTTTCTGTCCTGCTTCCAGAGTTCATTGGTTGTTGATTGTCTTGCATAATAATGGCTTAAAAAGGTGCATCGTCTTGAGCGATAAATGCGTCAGCATTCGATTTTTCCTGTTCCGGTAAAGAGGGCAGATAATGCTCCTGTTTCTGAAAAGCTCCTTTTCCCTCACCCGCAGTAACATAGGTGTTGGCTGTTGACTGAAAACGTCCATAATTTTTCAGGAACAAAAGTCGTATATCTCCGATCGGACCGTTTCTCTGCTTACCGATGACAATTTCAACAATATCTTTTGTGGATGAGCCATCTTCAAAGGTTGTTTTGCCGTACATTTCAGGTCTGGACAGGAACATGACGACATCAGCATCTTGTTCTATAGAACCGGATTCTCTGAGATCGCTGAGTTGGGGTCTTCTGTCGCCTGAGCGCTGTTCGACCGAACGGTTAAGCTGTGCAAGGGCGATTACAGGGATATTCAGCTCTTTGGCAAGAGCTTTCAGTGACCGGGATATCTGCGCGATCTCCTGCTCCCTGTTTGTTCTGCCATCCCTGACCGGAGTGACCAACTGAAGGTAATCGACCACTATCATGCCGATATTGTGTTCCTGCTTCATACGGCGGGTTTTGGCGGCAAGTTCCATAATGGAGATTCCTGGAGTATCGTCAATAAATAACTTTGCTTCATTAAGCTTGTCCATACTATTAATGATCCTTCCCATCATTTCGGGAGTTATACGACCAGTTCTGACAAGCTGTGATTCAACGTAGGCTTCAGCGCACATGAGCCTTATTGCTAATTGTACCTCTGCCATTTCAAGACTAAAAAAAAGAACCGGGGTATCGAAATCAACGGCCGCATTACGGGCAACGGCCAGTGCTAATGCTGTTTTCCCTGCTGAAGGCCTTGCCGCAATAATGATCATGTCTGATGGCTGGAATCCGGCAGTGAGCTGATCGAGTTCGGAGAATCCCGATCCTATACCGGTGACGGATGATTGTGAAGCCCTCAGGCTTTCAAGCATTCGGATGCCGTTTTTAACCAACTCTTTTATTAATGAAGCTTTCTTTTTTATACCCGCTTGGGAGATATTGAAAAATTGCTGGGATGCATGTTCAACAAGATCAAAAATGTCCATGGATGAGCTGTAGGCGACACCGGAGATTTTTGCCGAAATAGAGATCATTCTCCGGTAAAGGTATTTTTCTTTTGCCAGACGTGCATAGTACTCAATATTGGCTGCGCTGATAACTTTACCCGAAAGCTCGGCAAGGTAGTGTCTGCCTCCAACAGGTTCAAGTTCGCTCATTTTCAGCAGCTCTTCACTGACAGTGATAATATCGATAGCCTGCCGTTTATGGTAGAGTTGCATCATGGCCTTGAAAATGGTCTGATGCCGCCTTTCGTAAAAAACCTCCTCACCGTTGTCGCCGAAAATCTGGATGACCTGTTCAATAGGGTCATCTTCAAGTAGAATACAGGCAAGAACCTCCTGTTCAATTTCAGTTGAATAGGGGGGGATGCGGCTCTCTTGAGTAAAATCAATATCCTTGCTGAAATCTATGGCAACAGGTGCTTTTTTGATCATTGGTTCTCTCTTTTTTCAGTGTGCAGCTCTCTTCCGCTGATGGTTGCGTAGTGACGCATCATTACCTGAATATCTTCCCAGCATCCCCTTTTCCAGTTGGGATTACGCAAAAGAGCTGCGGGATGATAGGTAATAAAACAGTCATATCCTTTCCATTTTATCAGTTTTCCTCTCATGGTTCCCAGCGAAAGAGTATTATTCAGAATGGTGTTGGCTGCAACTTTTCCCATCATCAGGATAACTTTTGGTTGGATAATTTCCAGTTGACCGAGTAACCAGGGCATGCAGCTCTTGATTTCATTATCAAGCGGATTTCTGTTACCGGGTGGACGGCATTTCAGGATATTGCATATATAGACTTCCTCTCGTCTGAATCCAGCAGCCAGAAGAATTTTATCAAGGAGCTGACCAGATCTTCCGACAAAAGGTCGTCCTGAAGCATCTTCTTCCGCACCAGGGGCTTCTCCTATAACGACAAGGCTTGCTGTAGGGTTTCCTTCACCAAAAACAAAATTTTGCCGGGTTTCAGCAAGTGTGCATTTATGGCACACCTTTGCTGTGTCAAACAATAGACGCAGATCTGTTGATGTCGATGCAGAATGTTTTCCCGCAGGTAAACTCTGTTCATGTTCGTCGAATAAAAAACCTTGCATGAAAATTTTTATGTTTTCAGGGTTTAGTGCTGGTTTTCGGGCAAGAGTTTTTCTATAGCATCAAGAAGCTTGCCTGCGGCCTCATCCTTGCTCAATTGCGGGAGCTCTGTTGTTTTTCCATTGCTCTCTATCAGGGTAAGAATATTTGTGTTAACATCAAAACCAGAGGTCTTGCGGTCAAAAAAATTAAAAGCAATCAGGTCAAGATTTTTGGAAGCAAGTTTTTTTCGGGCATTCTCCAAACCGGATTGAGTTTCAAGCGCAAACCCTACAGCAAGCTGAGCGGAAGTTTTCTGCATACCGAATTCAGCCAGGATATCAGGATTTTTTTTAAGAGTAAGCTCAATCTGGTCATCATCTTTTTTCATTTTTCCCTCGTAAGGTGCCACAGGGCGGTAATCGGAAACTGCCGCAGCAGCGATAAAAATGTTACAATTTTTGAAAAAGGGCTGGGCGGCGGCCTGCATTTCTGTTGCGCTTTCAATATCAAGGCGATCTACCCCGAAAGGCGTTTCAAGATAAACCGGTCCAGTAATAAGCGTGACTATTGCGCCCCGTTTTGCTGCAGTGCGTGCTATGGCAAATCCCATCTTTCCAGAAGAGTAGTTGGAGATAAAACGGACGCCATCAATTTTTTCTCGTGTCGGGCCGGCGGTAACAACCACTGATTTTCCATAAAGCGGAGAGTGTCGGGTGGAAGAACAGAGTTCATCTTCCAGATATTTAAGAATGGACTCAGGTTCTGGCATGCGACCGCAGCCAACCTGGCCTGAAGCTAACTCACCACTTTCCGGACTAATCATGCGACAGCCTTGGGTGAAAAGGGTTTGTATATTTCTCTGTACAGAAGGCGACAGGAACATCTGACCGTCCATTGCCGGAAATATCAGCACTGGTTTGCCGGGTCGTAGGGTGATAAAACAAGCAGTAAGCATATCGTCGCAGAGACCACTGGCAAGTTTTGCCAGTGTATTTGCCGTGGCAGGGGCAATTACGAGGGCGTCAGCCCATTCACCAAGGGATATATGCCCTGTATAATCAGTTCCTTCAGTATTTGCCATGGGAAAGAGAGAGCGGTATACGGGTTCCTCAGCAACTGTGGCAAGTGCAAGTTCACTGACAAAGCGTACTCCTCCTTCCGTTATAGCCACTCTGACATTTGCTCCTCTTTTTTTTAAAAGCCTAACAAGCAGGGGCGTTTTATAGGCAGCAATGCCACCACAGATGCCGATGATGATGTTTTTTCCTCTTAACACGTTAACCCCTTAAGTTTGTTGCAGAATGCTTGTTTTAGCAATTTACAAAAATGGTAAGGATTTATTCCTTTTTGCGGGATGATGGAATCAGATGTTTCCAGAACTCATCCCAAGTCTGAAAACGTTCTTTATAGGAAAGGCTTACACCCCAGGTTTCTGCAGGTTTTTGCAGGTTGGAGCTGGATGATGTATTTCCGACTTGCCCAAAAGAGCGGGATGCTTCAACGTAGACTTTCGGAGTAACGCGATATTCAATTTTTTGTGCTGTGCCGTAATAATCGTTTATAGCGGCTCCTCCGATGTTGGTAGAACCACCTGTACCGATAAAACGGACTTTTCCATTGGTTCCAGGGACACTGAGTGCAAAGTAAAGATCAAGTGCGCTCAGAGCCCCGCGTTTATCCATTCCCACATTGACGTTGAAACTTTCAAGTCCTCCGATATCCTGAATGACCTTCGAAATCTGGGATGAAAGAATGCCGGAGCCAGTAGAGAAGCCGACGCTCGAAACAGCAATGTTTCCATTCTGACCGCCGCTTCCCGGCTTGATATACCATTGCTTTGACAGCAGCATGGAAATGACGTTCAATTCTGCGTTAGGATCAATCTGGCTCGATTTATCGCCGATCATGTTGACCGAAGCATAAGGCTGTGTCTGTTCATTCAGGTAATAGCCCATGGCAACCCGCGGGTCATTAAGCGTCCCTGTTATGGCCAAAAGCAGGTTAACATTGTCTCGTTCACCGGTTTGCTGGTTTGAAGCGTTTACGTATTTGTTGCCGTACAGATTGTCCATAACTCCGCTCCGGATATCAACATTGTTCCAGGTGATTTTTCCTCCATTCTGCAGGTCAAAGTTAGTATTCGACAATTTGTATTTACCACCGATGATGTTTACCGATCCAAAGAGTCGGTATTGCTGATTGTTTTTGTTGACAATCAGGGAGAGATTGTTGATGGACGTTTCAAGTTGTTCGCCTCTGATGCGGTCAAAAATAACGGTATACTTGAGTGGTTCAATACTGCTGAGTCGCAGGTTATTTACCTGCAGGATATCGATCAGCGAATAATAAAACTCAGTCGGTTTTGTCGCGGCTCCATTTTTTCCAATGCTGACCGCAGGACTTCGGGATGGATAACGGGGGACAAATTCAATAAATTTATCAACGCCAAGATACTTTGCACTTTCATTGGCACCTGTTCGATAGAGCGAAAAATCCGTCGCATCAATTCTTAATTCTCCTTCAATCACCGGTGCGGAGAGGTTACCATGAACAAGAATATTATTGGTTGAACCGGTAATGCTGCCGAACGAGGTTTCATCCTGTTTGTCTTTTTTGTTAAACAAGAGGAGCTTGTAAAATTTGCCGGTAAGATTCAGCTCTTTTGGTTTCAGCTTTTCAAGCATTACCACACCGTTAATATTTCCGTTTCCATGAAGGTTATCACTGACGGTTATATCCCTCAGTTCAAGGGCGTTAGGGGTGACATACACTTCACCATTGAGTTGATAAGAGACCTGCGTTGCTTCTATTTTAATTTTTGTATTACGCAGATGAGCCGTAAGGAAAATGTCTGGCTTGGGTGTTTTCCCTTCAATTTTAAGCGTAGTCGGGATAATGCCTTCAGCCGAGGTTAAGAAAGGCAGCAGGTATTCAAGAAACTGGGCAGAAAGATTATCCGATTGGAATGATGCGCTTATCGTTTGTTGCTCAGCCGTATGGAACTGCAGGGGATAGTAGTTGAGAACCAGAGGAATCGTGCCGCTGCCATCGAAAGTGTTTACTGATGGGGAAGCTTGTTCTGAAATTTTCTCCGGTATTGGAGCACTGCTGTGTATTTTAAAACGAAGCTGATTTCCAAGGTGACTGGCATTGCCTTGCAGTGTTCCAATCATGAATTTACCATAACGGATTCCCTGTCCGTTAAGGGTGAGCGTACTTATTTTCGAAGCCGGGTTTCCGCTGACCGTCAACGATGCATTGATTGTACCTGCAAGCTTGTCAAGAGCGGGATTAACAGCAAACCGTTTCAACTCGTTGAGTTCAATATTTGACAAAGAACACTGAAAACTGCCCGGCTGCGAGTTACTCAGTGCGCCATCAAGCACCGCTCGTTGCGTTCCTTTTCCCAGTGTAAAATGGTTGAATCTCGCCGATGTTCTGTCCAGCATGATACGTGAGTTCTCCTCGGCATGCCATATCCCCGCAGCATCTTTAATTGACAGGTGGTTGAACAGCAGCTCATAGCCGCTGTTGCTTTTTGATGCTGTAACTTTAACCGACATACTCTGTGCATTATCAGGTATGGCAATGTCGAGGGCGGCTTCAAGATGTGATGGTGTATAGTGGGCCGAAAAAACGGCATTACCAGCTTTTTTACCGGCAATGGTTATTGAAGAAGCTTTGCCGGTTACCGAAGCTTGCGGAGCTCCGTTGCCGTTGCATTCTACTCCAGCCTCCAGAGAGAGATTTTCAAAAAACAAGTTGTCGCGCGAGTGCAGACTGGCAAGGTTGATTGAAGAGCTGATCGAACACTGCCCGTTACGGTATACAGCACGCCCATCAGCCCGGCCCTGCAGGGTAAGGTTCTGCAGCGGCAAAAACAGCGATAGCGGTGAGATATCTTTGACCGTGATGTAATAGCTGACCGTGAACGGTTTCTTGAGTGTATTGCCCGCAGTAACAGGAGCAGGATGTGAAGCCTGCCAGATATTCTGTCCAGTTATTTCCCTTGAAATACCAGAAACTGCAAACTTCCCAAGATTAAACAATTCTTCGAACGAATAATCGCCTTCAGCAACAATGTCAAGAAAATCGCTGTTTATGTTTGCCCGTGAGGAGGCTGCGTTCTGAACAATTTCGATGGAAGCTTTCGAATGTTCCTTAAGCTCGAGCCCGTTGATTGTTGAGGGAGCAAACTGCATAACCGCAGCGACGTTCAGCATTCCAGGATCAAATCCTGATCCTTGTATGGCAAAGACTCCGTTCAGATCAGTGGTGAACTTTTTTGCATCGAGTAGTTTTGAAATATCGAACCTTGTTGTTTTTCCGGACGCATGGTAGCGGGGAGCTTTATCTTTCCAGTCGATTCCGCCGTCAAGCGTGAGACTTGTCTGGTCGTTTTTCAGAAACAGAGAAGTATTCAGCAGGCTGTTACTGTAATTCATTGAGATGGTGCCCTCTTTCACTGGCTGATTTTTCCAGAAGGAATTAGCGACCTTCATGTCAAGCCTCAGTTGGCGAACCTCCTTGTAGTCCATTATTCCCTCAAAACTGCCGGAAGCATTGACAAGGCTTTTTCCGGGATCTGACGCCATAAGGATGTGCGGCTTGAAATCTTTCAGCAAAAACGTGCCTTTACAAAAAAGCTGTGCTGATTCTTTCCTTGATGCTTCGGCTGTCACTGATGCCTTTCCGGCCGCAGAGAGAATCGTAATATCTGCCTTTACGGTATTCAGGTTACCCTTGGCAGTTCCCAAAAAGGTAATGTCGCCGGTTTTTCGGGCAATTTCCTTTTGCGAACTCTCTTTCATGAGTGACTCAACAAAGGGCTCGGCAATTTTGGAACTGTCGCAATTCAGTAGATAAGCAAAGGCATTTCTGTTAAGCAGGTTCAGCAGCTCTCCTTTCACAGCAACTCTGCTTTTAAGGTGCGTCAGAAGCGCATCAATGATTGTAACATTGTCGCTTTTCCCTCTGGCGTTGCCTTTAAGAGTGTAGAGACCCGAAGGGATAACAAGTTCCGGGCGCAAGAGTTTCAGGTCATCGCTCTGTATGGACAGCTCCTGAATATTCAGGAAGGAGGTGCTGAGGGCAAGTTGATTTTGTAACTGATGGGAGAAAATATTGAAGTGATCAACAGTGGCCGAGAGCTCAGCATGGCTATGACTGCTCGCCACTTTCAGGGCACGCACCTCGGAACGGGTTTCAGAAAAAAGAAATTTTCCTGATGCTTGCTGCAACAAGAAGCGACTCTGGGGAATGTTGAACTTCAGGTGGTCAAGTGTTCCCTTCAGAAGTTTTTTCTTGACAGTGAATTCTGAGAGCTCCAGATTGATCTCTTTTGCGTGTACATTTACGATGTCTCCCCCGATGATTTTCCCGGAGTAAGAGAGATTACTATTGTTAATCCGCAGGTTTTTACAGAAAAAATGTTCCAGCGGTGCTTTTGTCGAGTCGGGGTCGCGGGAGGTGAAAATAAGCTTAAGATTAAGTTTACCGTTTTTCTCTTCAATAACCCTTGCGTTGAGCGAATCGGCTGTAATTCGACGCACATACAAGGTCTTGATGTCAGGCTGAAGGAGCGTGAGAAAATTGAATTGCAGAGAAAGAGAACGTGCTTCAAGAGCTGGTGTCTTTTCTCCCGGCCCATAAATCCGGGGATTGATGAGGGTGACATTGTTAGGAAACTTCAGATGCAACTCCTGCAGTTCCAGTCTTCCTAAAAGCTTCTTGTTAAACAGGCTGATAGCCAGATTTTTGGCAAATCGGTCAAGCACTCCGCTGTTCAGGACAATCAGGGAGGCAAACGACAGCACAAGCATGAATGCAAGAAAGGCTGTGAGAAGCTTGAGGCTGTAGTGTTTAATCCGTTCCACCGCAGGTCGACGATTGAGAGTAAAGCTGAATGATTTTTTCGATTATGCCGCTCGTTGAACGGCCTTCAAGCAAGGGAATAGTCAGCACAGCGCCGCCATGTTCAAGTACCGCACGTGCTCCGGCGATACGCTCGATTGCCCAGTCTGATCCCTTTACAAGAATGTCGGGCAACAAAGTACCAATCAGCTCCTCAGGCGTATCTTCATCAAAAAGGGTGACAGCATCAACAACCTGCAGAGCAGAGAGCACCGCAGCGCGGTCTGTTTCGCAACAGACCGGACGATTCGTACCTTTGAGTCGACTGACCGAAGCATCACTGTTCAACCCAATAAGGAGTACATCGCCAAGCTTTTTTGCTGCCGTCAAGTACTCAACATGTCCAGCATGAAGGATATCAAAACAGCCATTAGAAAAGACAACTTTTTTACCGGAAGCCTGCCATGCCCGAACCTTTTCAAGAGCTTCATCTCGGGATATTCGAGTCCATCCGTTCCAAGCCGGACCCACGTGATCAGGGAGTAGTTTGCGGCTACGCCACCGGTCGGCCCCCAATACGCGCCTGATACACGAACCTTCCCGCGGCCATTCTGATGCGAAGATGAGTCAATCACCACAGCAGATCCGTACGGGCTCCCAGCAGTGTTGAACGTTCGGTAGTATATCTCGTCCTTGGCATCACTTGCGGTCCCTACCCAGGTCAGCATGAATCCACTGCTGAATGCCGCGACGGCGGGGTAACCCGAATGGCCGACTGCGGAGTTCGCTACAGACCCAGCAACGAGAATCGGCGAAACGCCCCAGCAGGTCTGGTCGACCACTTGATAGAAGACGGTCATGACCGAAGTCGCGTAGTCGCGGGTAGTCCAACTTGCGACAAGCCGATCGGCGGTACCGCTGGTGAACCCAGACACGGCGACGTGGTCGACCATCTCACCTACCGAAGGCGTCCAAGATTGAAGATAGCGATCCCCCGTGAGATTTCCAGCAGAATCCCATGTGCGGCAAACCACACGGGCGGTCCATGAGGTCACGTCAAAATACATGAAGACGGTGCCAAAGCCCCCAGAGTTCTGCATCGGCGCCACCGCAGTGGAGATACCTTGGCCAATCTGGCGCGAAAAAGCCTGCGTTTCGGTCATCATCAATGGATTGAAATTCGATTCGAGCAGACGGAAGAACGGAAAAAACGTGCTGGGTGTTCCCATCAAAGTGCTGAGCCACGTCGTAGCCCATTCGTACGCCCCGGACTGGAACAGGGCAGCGAGGTCAGTACCGAAGAACTGGTAGTTGGAGGGGCGTGTGTCGAGGGTCGACGAAGCCGACATGGAGTGGTCACTCGTGTTGAACAGCCGAGAGAAAGCGCCCCCCTGGCCTGTGTAATAGCCGGACTGTGCCCACGAAATGCCGTATGTAACGCCAGCGTTCTTGGACGCGCGGATGGTAGGACTGTGCTCGCCCAACATGTCGTCGTATATGCCAACAACGTACTGGTCACCCGTGGTCGGCGGACACGCCGCCCAGACCGGAACGCAGGAGGTCACGATCACTATGCCCATCGCAACCGCCGCGATTCTCAAGCACTTGCGCATCATCTCAACCCTCCCCTTGAAGCGCCCCAGCAATCGTCACCGTCCAACCATGCTTCACTTCGAGACCTTCAGGTCAGCACCAACAATTCCTTGCCCACGAACAAAGTGGACTTACCGTCACCGGTTGTGACAGAACAACCCAGAAATTCAATGCCCATGCGGCCCATCTGTCATTTCACCCACCTTGACGTGGTCGCCCCACTCCCCCAAATGCTGTTGAACCCATGCCCGGCCGCGCCGAAGTTTCTGCCGCACGTTGTCTCTCTTCAGTTTCAATGCAATCGAAATCTCCAGGATCGTGTCCCCCGAAAACGTCCGCTCCACTACACCCCGGGTCCGGAAGGTCAGGGGGCTCTTGCGAATGGCAAGGACAATTTCGCGGGCAAGAACACGCAGGTATTCCGCCTCGGTATTGCCCATGGGGTCGGCCGACGCACGCTCGCCCCTATGAATTCTCTCGCTCCGCCGCCGCTTCAAGGCAGTGCCGACTCCCCGCCGAGCCACCACCAAAAGAAATGCGCGGAGCCTGGGTTGCGTCGGAGGCGGATCCGGTATCGCCAATACCACGACGAGGGCGTCCTGCACCGCGTCCTCGATCAGGTCGAACGGCACGCCCGGCCACGAATGGCGGGCGCGCCAAACCACCTCCGGCAAGACAATGGGGAGCATCGCCCGCAGA
>Ga0118677_10010275_pt1 | contig 14353 bp, 12 predicted proteins | sample AliMusrvi5mmetaG_FD_86154 | JGI IMG/M metagenome (GOLD analysis project Ga0118677, IMG submission 86154) | reverse complement strand
TCTCAAGCTGTAGGAGACGACGTAAGGAGTCTCTAATCAGCACCTTCCGAATAAGCCCAGGTTTGGGTAGCAGGCCAAGAGATTAGAGACTCCTTACGTCGTCTCCTACAATGACTTACGACGACTTTGTCATGGGCCGTGCAGCCTCGGCATGTTGTAGGCCTAGGCCTGTCGGACCACGCAAGCCAGTCAGATCCAGGAAGTTTAAGATCTGACTTCTTGTTCCCCTGATTCCGCATCCCGCCTTCCGCACGCGGCACCCAAAAACCACATGATGCTGTCGCCATGCTTGAGCCTCTTCTGCTCTTGCCAGGATTCGGGCAAGCTCAGAGTGTCCCGTTTCGTGTGGCCCAGCACCAGCAACCCGCCCACCGCCAGGAGCGCAGGCAGATTCACGTCGTCCAATAGTCGCTGCGCAAAGGAAGTCGAACGGCGGCCCACGTTCTTCTCGCCATAAGGCGGGTCCGCCAGCACCAGATCAAAACGCTCGCCCGTCGCCGCCAATTGTGCGATCGCGGCAAACACATCCTGCACTCGCACCTGCAAGGTCTCGGGTGGGAAACCGGCCACCTGAAAATTCTGGCGCAGCAACTCCGCATGGCGTGACGATTTCTCCACGCACACCGTCGATAGCGCCCCGCGGCTCAGGCATTCCAGGCTTAACGCTCCTGTGCCGGCAAACAGTTCCAGCACGCGCGCGCCAACCACGCGACCGCCGAGGCTATTGAATACTGCCTGTTTGACCAGGTCGGCCGTGGGACGCACGGCCAGCCCCTTCGGTACTTTAAGAATACGGCGAGCCGCATTTCCACCCGTGATACGCATGGGGGATCTTAACCAGTCTCTTGCTGGATGGCACGAAGGAAGACGCAGGGTTGCGCGTATTCGGGTTTCGGGCTTCGGGTTTCTTTCGGACTTCGGATTTCGGAGTTGACCTCCGCCCTCCCGCTGTCAGCCTCAGTTAAACAGCTCGGCAAAGAACTCCTTCATCGCCTCCCAAGACCTGCGGTCCGCCTTTTCGTTGTAAGCCGCCCCAAGTGAAGGGTTGTCACCAGCATCCTGCTGCGTGAAACTATGCACCGCGCCGCCGTATTTAACCAATTGCCAGTCAACCTTGGCCTGACGCATTTCATCCTCGAAGGCCGCCAGGTCTTTAGCCGGCACGAACGGATCATCGGCGCCTTGCAGTGCCAGCACCTTGCACTTGATGTTCCGGCCGTCCTCAGGATGAGGCGAATCCAGCCCGCCATGGAAACTGACCACCCCGGCAACGTCCGCCCCGCCGCGCGCCAACTCGATGACTGTCGTACCGCCAAAACAATAGCCGATGGCCGCGACCCGTTTCGAGTCCGTCAACTCCTGCTTCTCCAGGATCGCCAGCCCGGCCTGGGCACGCGCGCGCAGCAACGCGCGGTTGTTCTTGTATTTGCCGGCCTGGGCTCCGGCCTCCTGGGTCGTCTTCGGTCGAATCCCTTTGCCGTAGATATCCAGCGCGAACACGTTGTAACCCAGCTTGGCGAGCATCTCCGCGCGTTTCTTCTCGTAGTCCGTCAGCCCCATCCACTGATGCACGATCAACACTCCCGGCCGCTTGCCTTGGATTGATGTGTCATAGGCCAGGTAGCCTTCCAGAACGGTATCGCCGTCCCGGTATTCGACCGTCTCCGTATGAATTTGCGCCCCTGCTGCCAGCGCGCAGCCCAAAGTCAACATAGTGGTAATTACAGATCTCATACCTGCACAGATAAACCCGGATCGCTCAAAACGCGAATCAGACCACCTGCTCCAATGGAAGCCGTCGCTTTGCTGGTTTCGGCCTTCGGGTTTCGGACTTCTTTCGATCTTCGGACTTCGGACTTACCTGCCTGATTTCGCTCTTCGCCTGCCTCCCAGTATCAAACAGGCGTTCCTCTTGACATCACACCGCGCTGGCTAATGCTATTGTCCAGCGATGAACAAACTCGAACCGCCCGATACACACTGCTTCCTTGCCGCCGTTGGCTGGATCGAACTGGGCAATTTGGCGGAAGCCAGGGCGGAGCTTGCGCAGGTCAGCGCCGCTCAGCAAGCGCAGCCGGACGTGCTGGAATTGCGCTGGTCCATCGCGGCTGCGGAGAACCGTTGGGAGGAGGCACTGCAAGTTGCCGAAACTCTGGTGCGCCGTGCCCCTAGAAGGTCGTCCGGTTGGTTGTACCAGGCCTACGCCCTGCGCCGTGTCCCCAACGGCAGTATCCAGAAAGCCTGGGAAGCCCTGCTGCCGGCCTTTGATAAGTTCCCAAAAGAACCGACCGTTCCCTTCAATTTGTCCTGTTACGCCTGCCAGTTGCGACAACTGGACGTCGCCCGTAACTGGCTCCACCGCGCCGTGGCCGTCGGCGGCAAGGAAAAGATCAAGCAGATGGCTCTCGAAGACGCGGACCTGGAGCCGCTTTGGGCCGAAATCCGCCAGCTCTGAAACCGGAGCCGAGCCGCAATTGTAACAAAGGTGCTTCGCTCTTGCCAAGCCCTGCAAGTTGCGGGTCTCGATCCTACTTCTGCACCGAGAACTTGAAGATGATTGTATTCCGGTAAACCTGGCCGGGTTTGAGCACTACGGACGGGAAGTTCGGCTGGTTGGGGGAGTCAGGATAATGCTGCGGTTCCATGCAAAACCCATTGCGGAACTGATACACCCACCCCCCTTTGCCGGTGTTCTTGCCATCGAGGAAGTTGCCGCTGTAAAACTGCAGGCCCGGTTCCGTGGACATGACCTCCAGCACACGGCCGCTGGTCGGCTCATAAACGCGTGCCATGAGGCTAAGTTGTCCCATCTGCTTGTTGATGACCCAGTTATGGTCGTAGCCGTTGCCGAACTTAAGCTGCTCGTTATCCTGACCGATGCGGGCGCCGATGGCCGTAGGTGTGCGGAAGTCGAATGGCGTCCCTGCCACCGGAGGCAGTTCGCCGGTCGGTATCAGCGTGCTATCCACGGGCGTGAACTTGTCGGCCGGTATCATCACTACGTGATTCAAAATGTCGCCCTTGCCGGCGAGATTGAAATAGGAGTGCTGCGTGAGGTTCACAACCGTGTCCTTGTCGGTAGTCGCGGTGTATTCGAGCTTGAGCCCGTTGTCATCGGTCAGCGTATAAACTGCGGTCACCGATAGCTTACCCGGGTAGCCTTCCTCGCCATCCTTGCTTACATACTTCAGCTCCAGCGACGGACCCTCCGGGCTCGCCAGGAGCCGGGGTTCCCAGACCACCTTGTCGAAACCTTTGAGGCCGCCGTGCAAGGCGTTGGGGCCGTTGTTGATCGCCAGGGTGTAATCCTGCCCGTCGAGTTTGAATTTGCCCTTGGCAATCCGGTTGCCATAGCGGCCGATCATCGCCCCGAAGTAAGGGCTGTCCTTGATGTAATCGGAGAGGTAGTCGTAACCGAGCACGACATCCCCGAAGTGGCCTTTACGATCCGGCACCTTCAGGAAGATGACCAGCCCGCCGTAATTGCAGATGCCGGCCTCGGCGCCATTGTTATTGCGCAACGTGTAGAGGCTCACGGCGGTGCCGTCCGTCGTCTGGCCGAAGGGCTTCACGTCGATCTTCCCGTGCTGCTGGGGACCCGTTGAAACCGCCGAGCAGCCCACGAGCGCCGCAGCGCCCAAACTGACGGTGAGGATCGTTAGCCACTGATACTTAGTTGTCATAATGTAATTCGCTGTCCTGTGTTTAGTGCTGCTATCTGTGAGAACTTGCGCAGCCTGCGCAAACCTCTCCACGTCATGTAACCTATTTAACCCATGTAACTCATTTAACTCTCTTGCGTGCCGCTTTGCCGCTCTGTACGACAATCGTCGAAATGGCTCGCAGGGGGCGAAAAAACCATACGCTTGCTGATCTTTCCACTTCGGACTTCGGACTTCGGACTTCGGACTTCCGGCTCCGCCCGGCCGTATCTTTCGTGGTTTACCTTCTAGCCCGGCTGCGGATTTCGATTAACTGCTTCATCACGTCATACAGATCGCCCGCCGCCTGCGGTGTGCCGAACGCATCGTGCAGCTTTCGATAAAGGGAATAAAGCTCTTTATAGACCGCATGCGCTGCCGGGTTGGGTTGGAAGACTCGCGACTTCAGTCCGGTCATCGCCTTCTGAGCGTCCGCGTAATTGGCATAGCCTCCCGCCGCATTACCCGCCACCACGGCCCCGGCAATCGCCGCGCCCAGCGCGCACGTCTGCCCCGACCGGGAAATCTTGATCGGCCGGCCCGTGACGTCCGCGTAGATCTGCATCACGAGGGGGTTCTTCTCCGCAATGCCGCCGCAATTGACGATCTGTTCGACTTTCACGGCGTATTCCTCGAAGCGGTTGATAATGGTCAGCGCGCCGAATGCCGTTGCCTCGATGAGCGCCCGGTAGATCTCCGCCGGCGTCGTATAGAGCGTCTGGCCGAGCAGCAGGCCGGTCAGGCGCTGGTCCACCAGCACGGTACGGTTGCCATTGTTCCAATCCAGCGCCAGCAAACCCGATTCGCCCGGCGCCATCTTCGCCGCCGCCGCACTGAGCGCCTCGTGCGAGCCCGCCTTCTTGCCCAGCGGCTGGATGTAGTTGACGAACCAGTTGAAAATGTCGCCGACAGCCGACTGGCCCGCTTCCAGGCCATAGTACCCCGGCAGAATGCTGCCCGGGACGATGCCGCACAGGCCAGGGATGTCAGCCAACTTCTCCCCAAGCGGCACTACCATCATATCGCAGGTGCTCGTGCCGATAATCTTCACCAGTGTGCCCGGCGCTATGCCCGATCCTACGCCACCCAGATGCGCGTCGAATGCCCCGACCGCCACCGGCAGACCCACCGGCAGACCTGTGCGTTTGGCCCACTCCACCGTCAGCCCGCCCACCGCCCGGTCAATGCTATGCGCCACTGGCCGCAACCGCGATCGCAACTCGCCCAGCTTCGGATCGAGCTGTGCGAGGAATTCCACATCCGGGTAGCCACCCCAGGCGTCGTTGAACATTCCTTTGTGCCCGGCCGCGCAAATGCCAATCGTCAGCTTATCCGGCGCCTCTGTGCCAGTAAGCGTCGCGGGCACCCAATCCGCGCATTCCACCCACAGCCAGGCGGCGTCGAACACCTCGGGGCTGGTGCGCAGGCAATGGAGGATCTTGCTAAAGAACCATTCGCTGGAGTACGTCCCGCCGCACTTGGCCAGATACTGCGGCCGAATCTTGCTTGCCAGCGCGGTGATTTCCCCCGCTTCAGCAACCCCGGTGTGGTCCTTCCAAAGCCAGGCCATCGCCGCGGGATTCTTTGCGAACTTGCGGTCGAACGCCAGCGGCCGGCCATTGCGATCCACCGGCAACGGCGTGCTGCCCGTGGTATCCACCCCGATGCCAATAACCTGGTCCGGCGCGAATCCGCGCACCGCCCGCTTCGCTAGTGCGAGCGCTTTCTTGATGGTGACTTCTGCTCCTTTGACGTAGTCGGCGGGATGCTGCCGGGCGAGGTTAGGATCGCGTGACAGGATAACCCCCTGCGTACCGTTTTCATAATTCCAAACCGCGGACGCCACCTCACGCCCGTTGGCGACGTTGACGATGAGGCTGCGGACGGAGTTGGTGCCGTAATCGAGGCCGATGGTGTATTTGATTGCGCTCATGGACCTTTTACATATCCACCTCCAGGCTCCCTGTCCAGCAAATCGGCAGTGCCCTCGAGGCGGCGCCTTTTGCCCACTCCAGGCCATCGCGTTCGTCCAGAATGACTTCGTGCACCTCGGGCTTGCCAGCGGCCCGTTGTGTCGGGCAGAGCATGACAGATACGCGCGTCTTGAGCCTCACCCTCTCATCCGTGCCCCAGGACGACTGCCGGGTCTTCGCCCGCGGCAGGGAATCTCCATGTCCAGACTTCCTAAGGTTTCATCAATCATCCCAAGAGGGCCGGCCTTGAGCTGCCGTGGCCGCGGCCTCGATGCTGTCCCAGGCCTGTTCCACTCGCCGGTAGGCTTTGGCCAAACAGGCACGCGGCCACGGATCAGTGTTTGTAATCCGGGCCTTGGGAGGGGCGGTCTCCTGCTCGATGACCTCGCGTAGGTGGAGCCGCAAGGTGCGCCGCAGCAACTCACGCTGGTTAAATGGCGTGCGCCGTGCGCCTTCCACGAGCACCGAGCGCAGTTGCTCGTCCAGGCGGATTGAGAGCGGCATCGCCTTCATGGAGTGACTGTAGCACGGCGCGCTACGCATGCGAACCTCTTGCGGCTCAGCCCTGCGTCGATCTCCCGGGGACGCCGCCGCGGAGGTATTTACTTACCAACCTTGCACCGAGTCGATTCGGCGATGCAAAAAACCAAATTCTCTGAGAGACCTTTGGCTCGGGCCCGCGACTAAAAAACCGGAACAACCTCGATCATCTTGCCAGCCTCGACACCGAGTTCTCCTCCCTTTGCGCAGATCTTATCGTTCAATAAGAGCCTGAACAGCACCTTGCCTTTGGCCTTGCCGGTCTTCCAAATCCAACTTCCTCCAAAGCCGGAGCTGAGCGGCTGCCCTTTGTCCCAACTCAGCCCGTCACCTTGGCCGCGGATATACAATACGTTTCCAAGCCCGACATCGACCTTGGTTTCAACAATAGTTAGCGGATCATATGGCCTGTGGAGTTTCATATGCTGATGGTATATGGACGATGAATCGAACGGCTATGATACCCTGCAATCGCAGGCTTTCTCCGGACCGTCCGTCCGTCCCTCGACAGCTTCGCCAGAGTCGCTTTCACCGGGTGGTCAAATGGTCTTGCAGGTTCTATGGCATGCATTGTTGTCTCGTCATGTCGGCCGGTCACGTTTAGTAGTGGAGCAGGATCGGGCAGCAGGACCACGAAAGCCTTGGCAAGGCGGCGTTGAAATTTCGACTCCGCTGCCTGCCTGGTACTCGAGAAGCTCCACGCCAAGTCCGAGTTGTTCGTCCAATTCCCGCTCGTATCGAGGTAGAGACCGGTTTCAAAGCTCTGTAGTAAGATTCTCATAACCAGATTCGCCGTGGCAACCTACGCGAGGCCGGGTCAGTTAACAACGGAGGTCAGGTGACATTCCGGTTACGAAAGAGAGACACTGGGATCGGGGCCCCCTGGAACTTCAAAGATGTTCCGATTGGTCTATACTAGTCGCGCCTCCGCTCCAATCGGGACGTGACCGGACCAGCCAGGTTTTGAACCAAAGAAGAAGGGGCAGACTTCCGTCTGCCCCCGCTTGCTCGAAACCTATCTGATCTCGGGAACTTCCACTCCGTATGCTATGGCTGGCGGACGTTGTAGTAGAGCTGCGAATTAGTCACCGCCTGTGGATCGGTGAATTGATACTGCCCGGCCGGGCTCTCGGTCGGGTGGCCCAGGTTCTGCCACTGGCTCAGTGGCGTGGCGACCTCGGTGCTGCTCCACACCGTGTAGCTCAAGCCGGGCCAGTTGGTGAAGCTGAACTTGAAACCGCTCGCGCCGAGCACCAGGCCTCGCAATTGCGGTGGAGGCACCTGCGCGGTAGTGAACGTGGCGTCGGTACCCACTGCCGTGCCGAGGCTGTTATTAGCCACGGCCTGGAAGTGATAAGTCGTCCCCGGCAGCAACCCGCTCAGGAGTTCGGGGCTCGACACGGCGCTGAGGCCCGCAGCCAGGTTGTTGGTAGCGGTAAAGCTCCCGTAGGTGGTGTTGGTGCCGTATTGGAAGTAGCAAGTCGTTGCCAGAGTGTTGGGATTGACGCTGGCGTTCAACGTCGCGCTGAACGGAGTAATCGAACTGGCAGGCTGCGTGGTCACCGCCGGGGCGGCGACAATGCCGGCGGCGAAGCTTAGGTCGTCAATTGCCAGGTTTTGCGCGCTACCTAACGTCTGCGCCTGCCAGATAAGCCACAAGGCCGCGCCCGGGGGCCAGTTGCTGATGGTCAGGCCGGAGACCGCAAGGCTTACCTGATTGCTGGCCAGAGTGCCATCGAAGATCAGCGTGCTGGCCGAGGTCGGGAACGTGACGTTCAGGCTGGGGATGTATGTGATGCCATTCGTGCTGTCCCATTGGTCGGGATGGAACGTGGAGTTGGTGCCGCTTGGATCAATGAAGTAACCAAATACCAGTGGCTGGGCGGTCGGGTTATTGCGCCACAATTCACCGGTGAAGCTGAGGTTGATCGTGCTGTAGGTGTTCGTGGTCTTGTTAATCAGCGCCGCCCCGAAAGCGATCGGCCCCGTCTTGGTCGTCGCGATCAGACCGAGCGCGCGATTCGTGATGCCGGTCAGCGGCGTGCCATCCCCGTAATAGATTCCGCCATCGTCCACGACGGCACCCTGGCTTTGGTCGCCCTTCGTAGCGGCAAACACGAGGGCGTTTTGGGCCCAGCCGTACCAGCCGTTCATTTGGTTGCTGAGGCCCAAGCCGCCGATGGCGCCGCTGGGGATGACAGGAAAACCGATATCCGTCGGATTTTCAACAGAATAGGTTACATCCGCTGACATATTGGCGACGGTGCCCGGGTTTCCGTTGGTCAGCATGGCGGGGACGTTCGTCATCGAGATAGCCATGTGTAGTGGATTGGCACCCTCGGCGCTGCTCGAACCCGGTATTGGGAGCGAGTTGAAATTCTGCGTGTAGGGCTGGCCCGCGTTTGTGTAACTGATGAACGTGTGTGGAGGCTGGGCCACCACCGTTAAAGCAACGGGCGCGCTGGTGAGGGACCCGCCAGGGTTGCTAAACACCACGGAGTAGGAACCGACGACATTGGTGACAACGGTGGCGTTGATTACGCTAATCGTGGTGTTGGTGATAATGGTCTGTGAAGCGTTGGTGGTGCTCACGGAGGTGGTGTTCGTGGTGGAGGAAATTGTCCCCAGGAACACGTTGGTGGCGGCATCTGACAATTGCGGGTTCAGAATGGCCAGAGTCGGGGTGGTCGTGCCGGCATAGGATGCGCCATCCACGATCAGATTGGTCACGTAGTTGAATAATGCGACGCTGGTTCCCTTCTTCGAGCTACTCGATTGCTGAACACCGTTGGTGGTGACAACCGTATTCGTCGTGAACGCGCTGTAAAAGGTGGCTCGGGATTTGTACCATTGTTCCGACAGCAGCAAGCCGTAGGCGGAGGTGCTGTTGGTGGCCGGTTTGCCGATGAACGTCGTGAGCGCGACCGGCGGTTGAACCAACACGGGCGCGGAGTAAATCGTGTAGAAATTCGCGACCGCGTTGCTGGCCGGCCCGAAGAGATTCGTGGCGGAGAGCGAGTAAACTCCCGCGTCGTTGGTCGAAGCCTGTGTGATTATCAAGGTGCTGTTCGTTGTGCCGCTCAAGGTGGAGCCGTTGCCCGTCGGACCTTCGGACAATGGTTTGCCGTTGAGATACCACTGGTAGCTTCCCTTCGGATCGGTGCCGCCTGTGAAGTTCACGGCGATGGATTGGCTGTTGCCGACAGCGTTGGTAAGGTCTTGAACTGCGCCGAAGGTGAGCGGCGCCGGAACAGAAGAAACCAGCAGCGTCGCGACCAAACTGGTGACTGCGCCGTAGCTGTTGCTGACGACGCACTGATACGTGGTGTTGTTGTAACTGGGATCCAGGGGACCCAGCGAAAGGGTGGCAGCGGCTGCGCCCGGCAAATTGGTCCCGTTCGAAAGCCATTGATAATTCAGCGAGTACGGTGAAGACGCAACCACGCTGAAGGTGACGCTGCTGCCCTCCAGGGTGGACCAGTCCGAGGGATTGCTCGTGATCTCCGGGCGCAGGTCCGGAGTGAAGGCGACGGACTTATAAACGACGTTCGTAAGCGGCACGCCACCAGCGGTCCCCGGTTTCACCACGGTTGTCAGGATGTTCATGTTCGTCGTGACGATGATGTTCGCGCCGCTCGTGGTCGTGTTGGTGTCATTGACGCGGATGACGCGGTTGCCGTAATAGGGGCTGCCGGCGAATCCGGTGTCGCCGGTAGTGGCAAAAACCACCGGGTTCGTCCCGCTCCAATCCACCGTCACGCTAAAGCAGCCGACCAGCACGTCCGTGCTCGCGGGATTGGTCAGGATGCCGGTGCCCATTCCATTGTAGCCGGGGATGGCCAGATGATAAGCCATCGTCCAACTGAGGCCCGACTTAACGTATTTGGAGAGGCCGCCGGAAGCGCTTGCGGTAGCGTCGGCAAGATAGGCCACGTTGCCATGCGGATTGATGTCAAACCCGATGCAGTTGTTATGGGACGTGTTCGCCGGAATCTCCAGATGCAGGAACGAGGCGGCGGTGGGGTGCGGCACGGGGTTGTTGTAGAAATCCACGAAAGAATAAACGCCTGCCGGATAGAAACTCACGGACTCCGAGCTCTTGACGCTCGCATAAAGGGCGTTGTTAATGACTTTCGAACAGGAAGTTAAAGCGATGTTCTGAAACTGAATCGGATTCGGGGCAGTGGTGGCGTTGAAATAGAGGCTGCCGTAACCATTGCCACAGCCCCAAAAATTGCCCGCCCCATCGGTGGCCACGCCGCGCGGGTTCGTTTTGCCGGTGGCAATGCCATACCAACCGCCGCCTCGGTAGATCCCGGTGTAGTTGCCGAAGGCGTCCACCGTGCCAATACCGCGATCATAACTCAGATTGGACGGGGCCGTTTGCTGGCCGGTCGTGATGGACAGAAGATCCCCGGCATAACCGGTGACGGCAAGCACGCTGCGGTCGCCGGAACGGGTCAGGTTGCCTTCCGTGCCGGCGTTCCCGTTGACAAAGAGGCCAGAGGCGCCGTTTGTTGGAACGGCGACATGAATCGTCGCGTTGGTTTGATCGACGCCATTTGGATCGTACTGGTCAATGTACAGCGCCGTTTGCCGAGACCCCAGGATATCAGACGCCGCATAGTTCGTGTAGGGCTTCGCAACCGAACCGCCATTTAACGGCAGGCAGCGATCCGGTCCGCCATCGCCTAACCGCAAGACGGCAAGGTTGCCGGGTTGAAATAGAAGCGTTTGAGCGTAAGCCCCACCGTCTGCCAGGATCGCCCCCAGCGCCAGGCACAGTATCGTCTTGGTTATCGAGTCATTGCTAATAAGTGCTCTCATTCGATTTGATTGTTGTTTCTGTTTAAAGCGTGAGCACCGTACTCCTTCTCGGCGACGCTGGAGTGACATCTCGGTTACAAATGCGTTACATTAGCTGATCCGCTGAGCAAGCCGCGGCAGTCCAGCGCCCCCGGGGGGCTTTACCTAAGACCGGACCTGCTATGCCCCTTTTGTAACAGAAACGTAACGTGCCTTATTCCATCCATGATTTAACCTCCTGCGACAACCACAACAAATGCTTAGCCGCCTGTTCGGTTGCGCGCCAACCGGTTGGCGGGTCACCATTTATGTTTGAGCTATGAACCGAGAGACTAGACGCGGATTTACTTTGATTGAGCTATTGGTGGTGATCGCGATTATCGCGATTCTTGCCGCCCTGCTGCTGCCGGCGCTGGCTCGGGCCAGGAGTTCCGCTTTGCGCAGCGCTTGCCTGAGCAACCTGAAACAGTGGGCGATTGCGGGTACGATGTATGTGGATGATAGCAACCAGGTTTTCCCGGCCACCAAGATAGCGAACGGCACGCCCGGCACGCCAAGCGATTACAGTGAGGATCAGCCGCGCTGGCTTGACCTGACCGATGTCGAGTACACTGACAAACAAAACAGCCTGTCGAACGGCCGGGACGCTTGGTTCAACGCGCTGCCGCCCTATATCAAGGGCAAGCCCCTCTGGCAGTATACCCTCACCACAACTGGCCCGACGGATTTCAACCAGGGTCGCAACATCTACCATTGTCCCACCGCCGTTGCACAACCGGTGGATCCGACCCTAAACCAGGGCACCCGCGTAATTTTCCATTACGGCATGAACTCCAAGGGGATGTGGGAACAAAGTGGAAAGGTCCAGGTACTCCCCATGAAAACCTCCCTGGTTAAGAACCCCTCGGCTTTCGTGATGTTCTCGGACAACCGTGTCCGCGCGGACGAGACTCCCTACTATGGGACCGACGCCGCCAAAGCCACGACACTGGGCAGCCCGCAGAACTACACCAGTCGATTCTCCTCACGCCACAGCGCCGGAGGCAATATGGCCTTCAGTGACGGCCATGCCGCCTTTTTCAAGTACGCCTATGTCTGCGTCGCAAACAACGGTAAGCCCTGCGACCCCGCCAAGCCGGACATCAACTGGTCGCACGACGGAACCTCCGTGGATGGCCTTGTGCCGCATTGAAATCTCATCACCTGATTCTCGTTCTCTGACGCCCATAACTTGTGTTCATGAACTCTCCCGACAAATCCTGCTATCGCCGGATGCTTCCGCTTCTTCTGGGCGCGTGCGTGTCGCTCGCGGCCATCACCGATTCGCTTCGGGCGGAAGCCCTGCACTACCTGACCGCGGGCCTGCCAGACTCCGCCGGTCTGCTCGCGCCGCCGCCGTTGCCCGGTTCGGCCGAGCAAGCCGCCGACATGGCGGCAGTGGTTGCCGTTTGCAGCGCCTGCACGACCAACGAGGCCGCCCTCGCGTTCGCAGAAAAGAAGTTCTCGATCTTCAATTTCACGCCGGCCATTGGCGAATTCTTCCAGCCGGGCAAATTGCCCAAGACGGAACTGTTCTTTCAGCGCGTGCTGAAGGATGCCGCCGCCGCTACCGACGGTGCGAAAACTTATTGGAAGCGTCCGCGTCCGTTCACCGTGAACCCCTGCCTGGCCTCAGGCAAACTCGAAAAGAGCTTCGGTTATCCCAGTGGCCATGCCGCCGAGGCCACCGTGCTTGCCTTGGTTCTCACCGATTTGTTCCCTTCTAAAGGCGACCACATTCTGGCCATCGGCCGGAACATCGGCTGGCATCGCGTCTGGATCGCAAGGCACTACCCGACGGATATTCACGCTGGTAGAGTCTTTGCCCGAGCAATCGTCCGCGAAATGAAATCCAACCCGGATTTCCAACAAGATCTCATGGATGCGAAACGTGAAATTGCGGCAGCGCAGTTGTAAGTTCCTGGGGCCAGCAATGACTGCGATCAGCGCGATGAGATCACCCGCGCAGCGCTCCGCAACGCTGCCGGAATAAAAACCAGAACACAGCCGAGGGTTCCTCTCGCAATCTCTCCAGGAACTATTCGCCGGTCTTTTCGGCGGTGACTTCATTGGCTCCAGTTCTACTGGAACGAAGCCAACCATGTCTTCTCAGCGAGTTCTGATTCTTAGCCGCCAGGAAATTCAACCACGTTCTGGTCTTCCCCGAAGAATCAAGGCCAATCTGTTTCCAGGCTTCGAGCGGCGTGAACAAGCCGGAGCTTGTCAACGAATCGGAGAATTCGTTGATGTTGAAATAGCTGAAAAAGCGTCCATCTTCCGCAATGCACTCGCTTTTCCCTTCTTTGAGCGACACGTAGAGAATGCCCTGCGGCCTCAGGGCCCGCGCAAACCGTCTCAACACCTCGGGTATTTCTGCATGCGGCACATGCAGAAGGGAAGCCGAAGCCCAAATGCCATCGAACTTCCCCTTAAAGGTCATCTGCTGAAAAGGCATGACGCGGGCATTAACCCCGCTGCGCCTGGCGAGTTGGACCATCACAGGTGATGCGTCAACGGCGGTCACGCGATAATCATGCGACAGGAACGCAGCGGCGTTACGACCAGGGCCACAACCGGCATCCAGGATGTGAGCGCAGCGAGGCAACTCCCGCAGGAACTTTTCGTGAGCTGCGTTCATCGGCAGGGCTGCGGTTCGCTCACGGAAGTGATCGGCATACTCATCGTAGTACGCCCGATTGATCTGCAACGGCATGGCTGCCACCGGCGTCAGGTGCGGTTCTGCCCATTCGCCCTGTCTTTCGTTACCAAGCTCATTGCTGTTGCCGCGAACGAGAAGGTCAAAGTTCACGGCCTGAGCCCGTTCCTGTGCGCGAACGCGCTGTTCAGTGGCACCGTGTGACCATCCCAGGCCGTTTGCCGGCCTCGAGAACAAAGCTGTTGCTTTCATAGTCCTATCTTAAGCGCGGCACGTTACGGTTCCGTGACGCTGAGGTTACATTCATGTGGAAGACACCCGGCCGTCGTTGGTAGTACCTCTCGGTTAGACCCCTGCCAGTTCGGCCCATTGTCACCTGAATGTGACACTGTCGTCGTTGCGTCTGCGGTGCCGGAGTGTTAACCAGGCACCATGCCAAAGAAGATCCTCATAGTAGAAGACGACACCGACATGGTGGAGTTGCTTTGTTTTAACCTTAAGACGGTGGGTTATGCTTTGGGAACGGCGGTCGATGGGATTGAAGCGTTCAAAAAGGGGTTCTTCTGGAATTGCCTGGTGATCTTTCATTGGCTTGTTTGAGGGAAAGATGGGGAATCAAAAGGAGCTTTTAGAACGAA
>Ga0118677_10009590_pt2 | contig 14354 bp, 9 predicted proteins | sample AliMusrvi5mmetaG_FD_86154 | JGI IMG/M metagenome (GOLD analysis project Ga0118677, IMG submission 86154) | reverse complement strand
TATTATTTCATAATGATGGCTACAAATGAAATCAAATTTGTGAATTTCGCTTACGGGAATAAGAATTGCAGCTGATTTAAGCCCAGAATGTCCGACATGGTCAAGCAGCAGGTCGGAGGACGCAGCCTCAGACCCAAGGCCACTGGAAGGAGAATCACTCAATGTTAGCGTTGCCATCGCGCTGTCGGCAACAAAGGTATATACCTTGCTGGTCCAATTGACTTGCCAGAATTTTACAACTGCAAGCTCGTCCTCACTCAATAGCAGCGGAGTCAGTGCACTTCCCCTCACACAAATCTGCATGCCTTGTTTGCGTCCGACCTCTCCAATAACACCCATGTCAAGCGACACCGCATAGGTATTGCCGGCCACGGTGGCGAAGCTTTGTGAAAGCGTGCTGCCAAAGTCATTGTCATTGAGACTGAAGATCGCCATCCGCGCACCATCACTGGAAACATAGGGAAAGTCAGATATGAAACCAATCGGGTCGCCAGTGACCGTCCAGCCTCCCAAGGTAGTAAAGCCGTCGCCCAGCGCGTCGCCAAGTTCAAAGCTGCCGTTGACCAGCAGCCCGCCAGTCTCCTCGATAATATCCAGTGAGACTGTAACACTCGCGGATGCCAACTCCCCGTCGAACGCATGATAGGTGAAGGCGTCCTGCCCAGCGTAGCCGGCTTCCGGCGTAAAAGTAAAACTTCCATCAACATGCAACGTCACGCTGCCATGGGATGGATTCGTGTCGAGCACTGCCGTTAATGCTGTTATCACTGTGCTGTCCATATCGTTGGCGAGCACTCCGAATGCAGTTGAGACCACCAGCGCCGTACCCACTGTCGTCACATAGTAATCCGCCACCGCGAGCGGCGGGATGTTGCCGTACACCGCCGTCAGCGTTACGTCACCCTCGATGGTCAGATTCAGGCTCGCCTCGCTGGTCAGCGGCTTGCCATTCTCTAGCCATTGCAGGAAAAACTCCCCGCCCGCATTGGCTGGGGCACTTAAAGAAACCACATCCCCGTCGCGGTAGGACCGGGTAAAGCTGGTCATTCCACTGGCATGGCTATTCAAATCCGCTGGACTTACGGCCACCGTCACTCCGCTGGTTGGCGTCGAATTGACCGAAAGTGTGCGGGGAAGGGCCGCGGCCACCCGCACATGGTCAAGCAGCAGGTCCGAAGACTCGGACTCGGACACAAAGCCACTCGAGGGGGAATCGCTCAAGGTCAGCGTCGCCATGGGTCCGTCGGCAACGAAGGTATAAACTTTTCTGGTCCAGCTGGCTTGCCAATTCTTAACCACCGCTATCTCATCCTCCCTCAACAGCAGCGGTGTGACAGCGCTTCCAGTTACGCAGATCTGCAAACCTTGTTTCCGTCCAACCACGCCGATAGCCCCCATGTCATACGACACCGCATAGATTTGGCCGGCCACAGTGGCGAAGCTTTGTGAGAGAGTGCTGCCAAAATCATCGTCATTAAGACTGAAGATCGCCATGCGAGCCCCATCGCTGGATACATAGGGATAATTAGCAATGAAGCCGATGGGGTCGCCCGTAACCGTCCAGCCGTCCAACGTCGTGAAGCCATCGCCCAGTGTGTCGCCAAGTTCAAAGCTGCCATTGACCAACAACCCGCCAGCATTCTCGATGACGTTCAAGGAGACTGTCACACTATCAGATGCCAACTGCCCGTCGAAAGCATGATAGGTGAAAGCATCCGGCCCTACGTAGTCAGGTTGCGGTGTATAGGTGAAACTTCCATCACCATTCAAAGTCACGCTGCCATGGTTTGGGCTTGTGTCCAGTACCGCCGTCAACACGGTTACCACCGTGCTGTCGGAATCGTTGGCCAGCACCCCGGATGCGGCCGATTTCACCAGGGGTGTATTCACGGTTGTCACGTATTGATCGGACACTGCGACCGGGGCGAGGTTGCCATATACCGCCGTCAGCGTTAGATCGCCATCGATCGTCAGGTTCAGGCTCGGCTCGGTCGACAGGGTGGTGCCGTCCTTCAGCCATTGCAGGAAGAATCCCCCTCCCAAAACGACAGGGGCCGTAATTGAAACAATATCCCCGTCGCGGTAGGTGCGCTTGAAGTTCGTCACTCCGTTGGTATCGGCATTCATATCCGGTGGAGTCACGACGATGTTTGCCCCGTTGGCTGGCGACGAGTTGATCCAAAGCGAATGCGGGCGAGCCTCGCCGACCCACACGTGATCAAGCAACAGGTCGGAGTCCGCCGCCACGGAGCCAAGCCCGCTGGACGGGGAATCGCTCAAGGTCAGCGTTGCCATCGGACCGTCGGCAACAAACGTATAGACCCTTCGCGACCAGTTGGCTTGCCAGTTCTTCACGACCGCGACTTCGTCCTCCACCAACAGGAGCGGAGTTGCGGAGCTTCCCGTCACGCTGGTTTGCAAGCCTTGTCGCTTGGCGACCACGCCAATAGCGCCCATGTCGAACGATACCACATAGGTCTTGCCGGCCACGGTGGCGAAGCTTTGCGAGAGCGTGCTGCCGAAGTCATCGTCGTTAAGACTGAAGATCGCCATCCGGGCGCCATCGGTTGGGACATAGGGAAACGCGCCGATGAATCCGGTGGGGTCGCCGGTCACTGTCCAACCATCCAACGTGGTGAAACCGTCGGCTAGGATGTCTCCCAGCTCGAAGCTACCGTTCACCAGCATAGGAATCTCATTCACTGTGATCGAAACCGTCGCAGGCGTGGAATTTAGCGATCCGTCATTGGCCATATAGGTGAATGAATCCACTCCTACGTACCCGCTGTTTGGAGTGAAGGTAAAGCTGCCGTCCTGGTTAAAGACCAAAGTACCGTTTGAAGGTGCTGTAACCAAAACAGCCTTCAGTCTCGAGCCCGGCATGTTAGCATCCACATCTCGGATCAGCACCCCGGGGGCTGCCACGTCCAGCACGGAGTTTTCAAGAACTCCATAGGAATCGTTATCCGCAACCGGCGGCGTACTGGGAGGGGCGACGAGGGCCACACGAACATGATCAAGGAGCAGGTCGCTTGATGCTGCCGCGGACGGGACAAGCGAAGCCGAATTGTCGTCGAAAGCCAGCGTCGTCCAATCACTGTCTGCGGTGAATGAATAGCTCTTGGCTGTCCATTGGGAGGATCCCTCGGTGCCCACCAAAATCACATCGTCTGCGAGCAGAGGGCCTGCGCCGCTCACGGTGACTCCAAGCTCCTGGCTGCGCGTTGCCCCCCCCGGGCTCACGACGATACCAGCGTCGAATTGAAGGGTGTAGCCTTGGCCGGGAATGGTTGCGAAGGATTGCGCAATTGTGCCGGTGAAATTGTCGCTACCGCCATTGAAGAGGGCCATGCGTGAGCCATCCGATGCAACACAATTCGGGTAGGCTGCATTTCCAATGCCGATTGCGGCGCCGGTCACCGTCCAATTACTCAATTGATAGACTCCGTCGGGAGGACCCGGAACTGAATCTCCAATCTCGAAGCTGCCATTGGCCAAAGAAGGCGCAACAACCGCCCCGTCCGGGGTCATGAGTTGGGTAATTGCCTGATACCATACTCCAGCCATTCGTTCATACCCTGCCACGTTGGGGTGATAGCCGTCGTAGATGAAGTAGTCAGTTGTTGGTAAAGCAGAATACAGATCCGCCAAGTAGACGCGCCGCCCCAGTGAAATCTGCTCGCTCACTATTTCCGGCATATCCAATTGATTGAACGCCGCTTCAATCGGCCCGAATTTGTCGGTACGGCGCGTGAAATTCCCGACAACGATCTTGGCATACGGTCTGATGGTCGCAATCAGTCCGATAAGTTCGGTCAATCTCGCGTGTACGTCCTGGCGCGACCTGTTAAGTGAGAAATCGTTCGTCCCGATATAGAGCAAAATGACATCCGGGGAGGCGATTTGGCTCAACCAGGAGGCAATATTGTCGCGGACCGTCTCGGTCGCGACGCCGGGGTGGCCCTCATGGTCGCGATCCGGCAGGTCCGGATTAAGGTTCGAATCCGACAAGGTTCCGACGAAATCCACATTGAATCCGGCGGCAGTCAGCAGCTGATACAACTTGGTGCGGTATCCACCTTGGATGGGTGCCAGTCCTTCGCTGCCCTCTGTGATGGAATCGCCCAAAGGCATGATCCTAACGGAAGGGGCAAGGGCCGCCTGTGCGTCGCAGACTGAACTGGTATGAATTACAAGCAACCATATTGCTGCCAACTTTAGCATTCTATTGATCGTTTTCATTGTCTCTGGAAGGGCGCTGTCCATGCGGCCATGGCGCAAGGCGCTGGTGGTGGTTTATTCATTCTGGGGCGAGAGTATGCATCGTTTTGCAGTGAAATGCAGGGATTGCCCTGCGGCAAGTGGCTTCGTGCCTTGCAGCAGGCGCGCCTGGGTGCCCGTGAAACATTTTCATGGCTTTGATAACTTAGTAATTGTAGTTATGGTTCGACTGGGCCCCAATACCATCCATCAACACAAGCAATGCATGCGCCGCCTTCAGCGGGATGACAGTCCATGTGATGCATTCCGGCGGCGTTCCAGCCGCGGTAGGACTCCTTGAGGACGGCTTGTTCTGCAGCGGCGCACTCCGCATACCTTTTTTCCGTTAGTTCGGTGATCTCATAGGCGTGAACCCGCAGCCCATAGCGTGGCGAACAATCCTGCGCGAAGCGCAACAGGCGATCCTGCCAAATGACCACCCGTCCGGCAGGCCTGGCTATGTGCGGGTTGTTGGAGACGACCGGGCTGGCGGGGTGTTCGGTCCATGGCCCGGTCAGCCGGTTGGCGTGGAACAAGCGCAGCATATTGGCGCGCAGCGGCGGCGTGCCGCATCCCGCGAAGAGCCACCACTTGCCCCCAAACTGGAACGGGCTGCAATCAACGTATTGGACCTCGTCGAGGAGATTGCCAACAAAGGTCCAGTGTGCTGGAAATTGGTCAGCCTTGTAGAGGCGAACCCCTTTAGCCAGATTGGATTCCGGAATCATGAAATAGTCGCCGTCGCATTCAAAGACGCACGGATAGGAGAGGTGGAATGGCTCCTCCAGAACGACCCGATGGTAGTTCCAGGTCAGTCCATCAAGACTTGTGGCGTGTCCGACAACCCCTTTCATGACGTCTTCTCGTAGCACCTCAAAATACATGTGCCAGCATCCGTTGACCCGTATCATGAATGGGTCAGCCACGTATGCGGCGGGAACGTCGGTGACATCCTTGCGCGACAATACCGGGGTTTGCGCTCCGGTAGCGGGCTCCAGCTCGAGCGGGGACCTGCCGGAGTAGATTGAAATCGCGTAGTAATCCCGATACGGCACCCGATCTTGGTGAACGCCACCGATGCGTCCGAGCTTGCGAATGGCTCTTGAAACGCGAGTCAGCAGCCGCCCAGCCCGTTGATAGCCCGTGTTCATCATCTTAGGAATGTTGGTGAATTACCTGTTGATACAAATCAATATACCGCTGAACTTGTAAATCCAGAGGATATTCCGATAGGACAACGTCACGGCACTTGCGCGCCATCGCATCAAGTTGCACCCTGTCCTTTAGCAGCCTAAGAACGCCCTCGCGCAGGTCATCTGGTTGATCTGGCTCGGCCAGATATCCGGTAAGTCCTGGCCGTACCATTTCAGGTACGCCGCCCACGCCAAAGGAGACCACCGGAGTGCCGCAGGCCATGCTTTCCAAGACGACAAGTGGGAAATTGTCGGCCCGTGTCGGATTTACAAATACATCCGCGGCGGAGAACGCGAGCGCCTTAAGCCGGTGGTTGTGGAGGTATCCGAGGCTTACAACGGGCATGCGGATCTGTTGGAGAATCTCCCCGTGCGGATGGCCGAAGAGCAGTAGGACACTGTCCCGGAGGAAGCTGTCAGGAAGACTCTTGAGCGCCTCAACCAGTAGGGCGGCCCCTTTCAATGGCCGCTTCATGCTTTCCATGGCGCAGAGCAGGACATTTTTGCCCTCGGGAATTCCCAATAGCGAGCGGCATTGTTGCTTGTCCAAGGGTTGGTAAACATCCGTTTCAATGCCGTGCGGAATGTGATGCACAGCAAACCCGCCCAACATGCTTTGCCTGGTCATGTCATGAAGCCACTTGCTGGGTGTGACGATAGCGAATTTGGAATGGCTATAGGCCCACCGCTTGAGTTTCCATTCAGTTGCCGTGGCATCGCGCCGCACCGGGGGATCAATTGTCAGATGCGGGCAATTCCCGCATCCGGTCTTCCAGCGCCCGCAACCGAGACTGGCGTGGCAGTGCCCGGTGAGCGGCCACATGTCATGGAAGGTGAACACCGCGGGCTTGGCGTCTGTTAGACCGGGTAGCGCCAGATAGCTCAGCGTCTCGCAGTGGAGGCAGTGGAAGTCGATGAGATCGGCGTCATGAACGTCGGCCATCCGCTTGACGGCGAATGAGCTTGCCAAGTGCATCTCATTGAGACCCAATCTTCGGGTGAGCCTATGGAGAGGTTTCTCAAGCCAGGGAATGGCGGGCATTCGGACTGAATCGGCACGGGATGCATCACGACAGAGAATCCGCGCATCAATGCCGCGCATTCTCAGCCCCACGAGGAGCCGGTTCATCTGGACCTGGCCCCCACCCATGTCTCCATCACCCCGGTGCATCATCAATATCTTCATGTGATGAGGTCCCTGTCTCGATAAGATTGGCTATTCCGCAACCCTGCGCAATTGGCCTTGACCACGAAGGCCTGACGGGTTGGCGAACACATGGAGAAACCGTTTGAATTTTCGAGCCACGCGCCGGTGAAGGGGCAACCGTTGCTTGTGAATTTCATCGGCTGCTTCCTGCAGCCACCTCCGATCAAGAAGTATGTCGTCAAGAACCATCGGCGGATGTATCAGCGGAAAGGGCATCTCCAAGGCCGGCAGATTGTGCGACGGATGGTCCCGGTCGTGGCAGTGGGTTGATTCGCTACCCCACCCGATATTCGAGACAAGATTGAGCCGCGGCAGGATTGATAGACCGCGGTTTGCCCAGCATGCAAGCGTCCACTGGTGGTCCCAGTAGCTCAGGTTGCCAGCTGCTGCGAATGTCTGGTCAAACAGTTCCGAGTAGAAGTCAACCACCTTGTCGTGTTCCAACATGGTCTTGAGCAATGGCCCGGAGCGCAGCAGCGGCCATTGGCCCAGACGTTGATCGAAATACTGCCAGGCCCTCCTCCAAGTTGCCCAGCTCCCGACGCAGCTCGGCATGCGCGAAAATATATAACTGTGGGATGTAGGCAGGCTATCCTTTTGATAGTTGCACCCTCCGACGGTCATGATGCGCTCATCATCGTGGTAGCGCACCAACATTTCCTCGCAAAAGCGGAAAAAGGACGGATGAGGAACGCAGTCATCCTCAAGAATGATGGCCTGCTCCACTTGCTCAAACAGCCAGGTAATACCCGTGGCGGGACGCAAGCCGCAGCCGAGATTGACTTCCGCATAATTCTTGATCACCTCGCAATCCCAATCGATGGTGTTGATGATTGCGCGGGTTGCTGCGACGGCGGCAACGTCGTCAGCTCGCTCGGGACGTGGTCCATCCGCAATGACAAAGAGCTGGCGCGGCTTGACTTTCGCGATCGCCTGCAAAGCGCGCTCCGTGAGGTCGGCACGACGAAAGATGATGAGAGCAACTGGGGTGTCGAGCATAGGACAAGAGGGTGAGTTATTGACGGATTGGATAAGAGGCAGACAGGTGCACCTGCCTGGGTGAGACGGTGGCAGTACTTTACTAGCTTAGTGCATGGTTGTTCGCGCCCGTGGCGCTGCGTGATCCGTTGGCCGAGTGCTGCTCCCAAGTGTGTTTTACCAGGACGTACTCTCCGCTCCAGCCATCGTGGCAGTTCTTGCCGGTTCCGAAGAAATCTCCTGCGACAACCTGCAATTCGAACGCATCCTGAACCCAGTCCTGCGTGGCTCCGTCGGCCTGCACATAGGTCGAAAGGAGGTAGGTAGCCTTTGATAACGGTAGTTCCGGGATTCTGAAATCGAGATGTCCGTCTCCTTCCAGAATCAATGGAACCCTGCTTGGAAACGCCGTGGATAGATTGGTCAGGCATTTCATGTTTCGCTCAATGCACACGTCGATGGAACAGTTGTTTTGAAGTTTGATACCCGGCCGTACGCTGTATGACAATCTGAGTTTCAGTTCGGTCCCTGCTATGCAGCCGCAAGCCGGCTTGCCTTGGGCGTCGAGGATAGCCACGTCGGTAATGATGACGTCGCCCTTTCCGGCGCGGTCAGCGCGCGTGCGCAACGAATTGCGGGACATGCAGGATGCTCTGCGGGTGTATTCCCCGATGACAGAGCTTATATTCCCATCGCTTAAGATGCGCCCGCGGTCGAGCAGTATGCCCCGCGTGCACAGATTCTGTACCGCTGCCATGTTGTGACTAACGAATAGCACGGTGCGGCCGCCTTGGCTGGCAACATCCTTCATCTTGCCCAGACACTTCTTTTGAAACTCGACGTCACCGACCGCAAGCACCTCATCCACGATCAGAATATCAGGCTCAAGGTGGGCGGCCACAGCGAAGGCTAGGCGAACGTACATGCCGCTGCTGTACCGCTTGACCGGAGTGTCAAGGAACCGGTTGATCTCCGAGAACGCGACGATTTCGTCGAACCTTCGCTTGATCTCCAGTCTTGACATGCCTAGAATTGCACCATTCAAAAAGATATTCTCCCTCCCGGTCAGTTCAGGGTGGAATCCCGTGCCCACTTCCAACAGGCTGGCGCAGCGACCGCGAAGGCGAACTCGCCCTTGGGTTGGTTCGGTGATGCGGCTAAGAATTTTGAGCAATGTTGATTTGCCTGCTCCATTGCGTCCGATAATGCCGATGACATCTCCTTGTGCAACTTCAAGATTCAGATCGCGCAGGGCCCAAAACTCCTCGGTCTTTGCCCGCCGTTGCCCCGAACCGGATCGAAGCCAACCCATTGGTGCACGGATCAAGCGCTCCAACACATGCCGCAATCCATCGCCTTTCTCCGTTAGCCGTCCGATCAGATAGCGTTTTGCCAAATTTTCTACAGAGATGATGGGTTGGTTCATATTCCTTGAGTTGACCTGATGAGCTTCTTTGCTCCGGAAAGTCATTGTTGAGATTCCGGCTTGACCAGAATGCGTGCGGTATAATCAATGCGGTGCATATAGACATGAATCGCGTTTTCGGCGAAATACTCGTCGACCGCCTTTTTTGCCCCCTGCCAGTGTCCATAGTCATCAAGTATCAGGATTCCATTTTCGTGGAGCAGTGGGTAGAGGTGTGTAAGTTCATGCTTGGTTGACTCATACCAATCCGTGTCAAGACGTAGGATTGCAAGCCCTGCAGGAAGTGTGCCGGGGAGGGTGTCCTCCACCTTGCCTCTGATGAGATGGATCTTTTCCTTGGGATAGCCCGTGGAATGGATGTTTGCGCGGACGTCATCCAGGCCGGCGTAGCACCAAACACCGGTTCCAGGCCGGTCGTGCTCAAGCTGATCGATGGCGGGGACGCCATTGATGTTTTTGTCAACTGGCGCTGGCGGGGACATTCCTTCATAGGTGTCATACAGGTAGAGTGACCGACTTCGGTCTCCAAGCGAGAGCAGAGTTAACGCAACTGTCATCATGCTGCCACCGCGCCAAACACCGCATTCCGCGATGTCACCTGGAATTGCATTTTGCGTGATATAGGTAACGGCATTGAGGAGTGCGACGCGGTTTTCAACGCTCGTCATGGTATATGGATGCACATCGGTGAGGATTCGCTTTTGCTCGGTAGTCAGGTCCAACATCGCAGCCAGGTTTGGTTTCGATTGGTCTTGTGAGTTGCCTTTGGGATGATAGCGCACGACGTCATAGCCGACGGTGCGCAGGGTGCTTTTGAGCAGTTGTTTCATGGCGTATTTGTGGGTTTGCAAGGTTGATTTCAGATAATGTCTGCGAAAGTTCGCTCGGTGTGCCGGAAGTAGCAAATTCCAGTGATGATAATCAGCAGTACACCCACAATCGAGGAGATGAACCCCGGCCAATAGAAGTTGGTTTGGCCAAGAATCGAGCAGCGGAACCCGTCAATAACGCCGACCATCGGATTGAGCGAATACCAAAGGCGCCATTGGGCCGGGACCACGTCGCTGCTGAAGCCAACCGGCGAAACATACAATCCGAACTGGACGATGAACGGAACAATGAAACGGAAGTCGCGGTAGCGGACCATGAGAGCGGAAACCCACAAACCAGCACCGAATGCCGTGGCGAAGGCAAGGATCACAAAGAGGGGGAGCAGACAGATGGATAGACCTGGCAGGTAACCGTAATAGACCATCATGAGCACCATCAGGACCGCCGAGATGGAAAAATCCGCCAAGCTGGTGATCACGCTACTTACCGGTACGACCAAGCGCGGGAAATAGACTTTGGAGATCATCCCCGCGTTGTTGACGAGGCTGCTAGCGCTTTCTGAGAACGCTGTGGCGAAGAACTGCCAGGGCAGCATCCCGGAGAACACCAGGATCGGATATGGCACACCACCTGCGGGCATCTTGGCAAGTTTGCCAAAGATGACCGTGAGGATGAGCATGGTGAGCAGCGGACGGATGACGGCCCAAGCTACCCCGATGACCGTCTGCTTGTAGCGCACTAGAATGTCGCGCCACGCTAGAAAGTAGAACAGCTCGCGGTACCGCCACAAATCCCGCCAGTACTGCCGTTCGGCGCGCCCGGCCTCGATGATGATTTCTTCCATGGTGCGATCTTTTTTGATGGGTTAATGGTGCAGGTGATGCCGTGTGGGAGGAGGGATTGCCTGGGGAAGGGCCTCTTCTAACGCTTGGCGGCAACGAGCAAGTTGCGGCACAGGTATTCGTCGGCGAGACTCAATGCCCACCTCCGGATATTTCTCCAACGCTCGGCCGCTACCCAGTACGGCTGGATTTGGTGCAAGCCGCTTTGGCGCAGCCATCCGACCACACAGGACTTGGTCGTGCGATGCACGCCCAGGGTTTGGGGCGTCGCGCGATACTGGAGCAATTGTCGTCCCTGCGAGGTGAGGCGTTGCCTGACGGTCCCTAGATAGTTCCAATTTGGAACGCTGACCAGAACAGTCCCGTCATTGCGGAGGAACCGGCGAAAGAGCCGGACGATGGCGGGCGGATCGGGCAGTTGCTGGAGGATGTCCAGGATGAGGATACAATCAAACCGCTGTCCTTCGAGTTGCTTGGCAGCAAGCTCAAAGTCAGGAGCCAACACGGTGAGACCCTTGCTCTCGGCGGTTATTTTGACGATTGAGTCCAGCGGGATTGCGACAACTTCCATCCCCCGTCTGACCAACTCCGCCTCGGTGGAAGCGCAACCACATCCCACCGAGAGAACCCTGCGCGCGTCGACTGGCACGCATCGCAGGACGTCATCGCGTTGGTTTTCATAGTATTTCTTGTTCCACCGGTCGCCATCCCGCAGCGGAAGCGGCTCGAATAGCGGACTCATTGAATCCACGTCGCCTTGGTCGGCAAATGCGGCCAGGCGTTCGATCTCGCGTTTTCCCAGGTTGGCATCGAGTCCGAGTTTGCCACAGTAGACATTTGGCAGATGATGCAAGCAGAAATCGTCAAGCCGTGAGATGCAAATGAACTTCTTCATTCCGCATTGGGTGTAGGGATCGGTTGCGGCGGTCACCAACATGTCATATCGGTCACTTCGGGGCGGCAGTAGAAATCCGCCTGAGGCGATCGCCTTATGCAATTGCGCGCGGGTCAGGATGAAGCATGCACCATGCTCGTTGGTGTGGTAGGCGAAGAGATATTGGCCGAACCGCAATACCGAGCGCGGGTCCCAGTGATAGTGGGAATGCATATTCGAGTAGAACTTCTGTCCGTCGGGAGCAAGTTCGTAGCGCATGAAACCGGCGATGAAGTCCTCCGGAAGGATCCGGGTCACCTCGGCGAAGGCATCGAGGTTGCGTTCGGTGATGAGAGTATCGTCCTCGGTGTAAATGAATAGATCGTATTCTTGTGAGCGCGTGGCGAACAACTCCTTGTGGCCGAAGGGCAATGACCACGGATTCTTGGTTGGAAGCCCGACTTTAACTTCCACGTCGGGGCCTAGATTCTTGGGTATGTTCGAGAGCACGACGATGCTCACATCATGCCGCCTCATGGAGCGGTATTCGTCTAGCAGACGATCCAGGAAACGCTGGTTTTTGGTTCCATGGCTGGCAATTGCCACCAATACTTTCGGATTAACTTGTCGGCGGCCGGGCGATGTGGAGCTGGATCCCACCGACCCAACCGCAGCTGTTGGATGTGAGTTGTGGGATTTGGATATGGGTTGCGCGGAGGGTGCCGCGGTTCCATGACGATTTGCTGGAGCGTCGATATTCATGTTTTAGGGCTTCTTGGATCACTCGGGGTCCGTGGGGTTGGCATGGATTCCGGAATGTGATATTTGCGTGTCAGAACTCTTCTGAACGTTCCTACGGTCGATCTGAGCTTGTCGCGGATGGGTAACCGGATCCAACTCCCGAACAGATCATAGCCGCGATGGCTAGGGGTGGGCAATCCCAGGATTCGCATGGACATCAGCCGTCCCCAAGCCGCGCCCTTCTTGCGCATCAGGTTGCGCTGGGATTCTACCACTTTGGCCACGTCGGAGCGGGTCAACGCGAGGTAGCCGGCGGCCATTGCCGCGTTGAGGAGTGTCTGTCCGGCCATGGTGCGGACGATCACCAGCGAAGAGCCCGGACTTGCGCATGGAGCGTCGCGGCACCATGCATCGCCACAGGCAATATCGGCGAGTTCGCCCAGTCCGTCTGGCCAGAGCTGAACTGCCCAAGGCCGGTACGCTTGGATAAAGCCCCATGACTCCGCGTAGGTCAGTTCCAACGCCGGCTCCGATTCGCCTTTGAGCCAGACGGCAAAGGTTCCGGGCCACCCGCGGCCGCGGTAACGGATTTGACTGACGCGGGACGGCTCAATCCCCTTGGACGCCAAGAGATCGAGGGTTCCTTGGGTGGCAGGCGACCCGGCACAGAAGAACGACAGAACGACGCCGACATTGCGGTTCAATGCGGGGCGGAGCGACTGTGCCTTGCGCAGAGCCGCCACTTCCGACGGCTGGCCGATGAAAACACATGGTGCCGCCGCATCCTCGATTTGTTTCAGGCCGTCACAAACGGATGCAGGGGCGTAGCGCGAGCCGGTGCGTGCCAGCAACTCGTCTCGGGTGTGACTCATAACGGTATGATTGCACAGGGGATTGTTTCGGTCGGCGGCCACATGCAGCACACCATGCATTCCACCTTGTTCAACGGCATAGGCAGCCAATGCTGTTAGGACACCGCCTGAGGAGCCCAGATGGCGCGTTTGTTGATCTGTTGCGTGGCCCTCCCATACCGCCAACACCGGGCCCACGCCCGCTGTCGCCCCGCCAAGCGTCTGGCCAGTTGAGGTGAGATGCGCCGCTCCAGTTCCCACCGCCGGGCATACCTTCAGACATTCATCTAACATGCCCGGGAGTTCTCCCTCCGGCCAACTCGGCCGATGGCCCAGGCTCGCGTCGTCGGTCATGGCTATCGCCCCATCGGATAGGTAGGCGCACGCGCCACAGCCGACGCACAGGCGCCACCTCAGGACATCTTGCAGATTTGCCAGCCGCATCCTAATTTCCTCCCGGTGGGTTGCATTTGATTCCAACCTGGCTGGGAGCGATGGCAGAGGGCATCTCGCCGGTGTTGAAGCTCATCGCCATGATTGAGTGAATGACCTCCGCGAGGCGCAGGCGGGCAGTGGCGGCGTTCTGTCGCAAGGGTTCCCTGATGGTCTCGCGAATCCGATAGAGTTGAATGACCCGTTGTGCGGCATCCTCGGCATGGACTTCGCGTGCATCGACCACCCATGGGTCCATGCCGACGGACTCAAAGACGCCTTTGAACTTCATGCTGTAGGCCACGCCCACACACGGAACCGCCTGGGACAAAGCCGCGATGCAGGCATGCATTCGCGAGCCGACGAAGAAGTCACACATCCCGATGACACCTTTGATTTCTGCGGGGGCGTATTCCGCGGCGACGATCCGGACCCGCGACTGTAATTCAGTGGGCATGGAGTTGCGCAGGTGTGAAGCGGCCGCGGGATCACTTTCGACGTCGCCCGCTGGGGCATATGTATGGGGCACCAGCCAGACATCCTGCCCTTGTTCCTCCAGCAATGCCAACAACAGTTTCCTCAGGAAGGCGGGGTAGTCCATTTTTAAGCCGAACATGTTTTGGCGGGTGTAGCCACCATGGTACATGAGGCCATTGACGTTGACGCCGACGATGCCTGCCGCAGGCGGACTGGTCGGGCGCGGTTCGAGTTCGCGCTGG
>Ga0118677_10010274_pt1 | contig 14355 bp, 7 predicted proteins | sample AliMusrvi5mmetaG_FD_86154 | JGI IMG/M metagenome (GOLD analysis project Ga0118677, IMG submission 86154) | reverse complement strand
GCTCCCCAGCCAGAATTGGCCAGACCGAGGCGGTCAGGTTACGCCGGTTCACGTTTATACCTCGGGCGACGAGGTTGAGTTGTTCCTCAACGGTACATCGCTTGGAAGGAAGAAGAAGGGACAGTTCCAGTATCGGTTGCGCTGGGATGATGTGGTCTATGCACCTGGGACATTGAAGGCCGTGGCTTATAAGGACGGCAAACCCTGGGCAGAGGACGTGGTCAGCACCACCGGCCCCGCGGCGAAGCTTACCGCGGCTGCCGACCGCGCCGTCATAACGGCTGATCGACGCGATCTATCCTTTGTCACTGTCACCGTGGTGGATGAAAATGGGCGTATGGTGCCTCGATCCAAGAACCTGGTACGTTTCACCATCAGTGGTCCAGGCGAGATTGTTGCGGTGGATAACGGCGATGCGACGAGTCTTGAGCCATTTATCGCCACGCAGGTGAAAGCCTACAACGGCCTGTGCCTGGCGATAGTACGCGCCACCGGAACCGGAAAGATTACATTGACAGCCAGCGCCGATGGCCTTGCCAGTGCCAGCATGGTGGTAAAGGGAATTAAATAACTGAATATCAATGAGCAGAGGTAATATTCTAATTATGGCCTGCGCCCCCTGCCGCCTTGTGCGGCAGGGGCGGGAGATTGGCTGGAAAAGCGCGTTTTTCCAGCCAAGCTCTTCACCCGCGAGGCAAGCTCGCGGGGGTTCCAAGACCATAATTACAATTGCTGTACTTGCCTTCACCTTTATGACGGTTTATGGGGTCACTCCAAGCTTTGCCCAGCGCGGTGCAACCGTACCATGGATCACCTATGAAGCCGAAGACATGACCAACACTGGCACAGTCATGGGGCCGAAGTATGAGCCTAATGTGGTGGAGGCAGAGTCGTCGGGACGACGATGCGTCAAGCTCAGTGCCACCGGACAATATATGCAGTTTACTGCCAAGGCTGCAGCCAATTCCATGGTGGTGCGCTATAGCGTGCCTGACACGGCGAATGGCGTTGGAGCCGACTACACGCTCAGCCTTTACATCAACAAGGCGTTTGCGGGAAAACTTCCTTTGACTTCCCGCTACTCCTGGCTATATGGAAAATTCCCGTTCAACAATGATCCTTCAACCGGGTCGCCCAGGAATTTTTATGATGAAGTGCGGACCAACGGCTTGTCCATCAACCCTGGCGACCTTGTGCGCCTGCAAAAGGATGGCACCGACACCGCAATCAGTTACGTCGTTGACCTTGTTGAATTGGAGAATGTTTCCGCGCCTCTCAAGCAACCGGCCAATTCAGTCTCCATCAAGAACCATGGAGCCGGAGGCCGTGGGATCACCGACGATACAACTCCTTTGAATAATTGCATCAAGGCTGCGCTGTCAAAGGGCAAAAGCGTCTGGTTGCCGCCAGGAACATACAAGATAACCGGAAATATAATTCTTCCTTCCAGCATCACAATCCAGGGTGCCGGAATGTGGTATGCCACCCTGGCAGGAGATCCGGAGTTATACACGGACTCTTCCAGGCGAGTCTTTATGAGCGGAAACGGCAGTAATATCCATCTTGCGGATTTCGCGATTATCGGGAAAGTGAATTATCGGAAAGATAGCGAATCCAACGATGGCCTGGTCGGATCCTATGGCTCGGGTTCCACCATTTCGCGCATCTGGGTGGAGCACACCAGGACAGGGGCGTGGCTCGTTAATTCCTGCGGGCTTGTCGTTGACAGTTGCCGGTTCCGCAACACCATTGCCGACGGCATCAATCTTTGTGTTGGGATGCGAAGCACCATTGTCACTAATTGTACTGCAAGGGGAACAGGCGATGATTGTTTCTCCGTCTGGCCGGAAAGTTACATTCCGGAAAAAAATTCTCCAGGACTTAACGTCATCACTCACTGCACTGCGCAAACGCCGTTTTTGGCAAATGGCAGTACGGTCTATGGAGGGTTCAACAATCGCATCGAAGATTGCTTGTTCAGGGATATACCTTATGGCTGCGGAATTTTGATCAGTTCCACGTTTCATGTCGGGGCCAATGTTTTCAGCGGAACAACGGTTGTCCGGAGATGCGACCTAATCCGCTGCGGCGGGTATGACCCGGGGTACAAGTGGCGAGCGGCACTTCAAATCTGCATGGATACAAATGCCCATGGTTCCGCCGGAATTTCCGGTGTTGACCTCAAAAATCTGAATATCACCGACAGCATTTCCGACGGCATGAGCATTGTTGGCAATGTTGGTACCCTGACGAATGCGGTGATGTCAAATGTGAACATTCACAATTACGGTCTCGGCATGAGCGACCGGCATGGTTTATGGATCAAAAGCGGCGCCAAGGGGAGTTTGACAGTGAGCAATTCCGCGATCGGGGATACGCTGAACAACTCGGACGTGTTCAACCTGAGGTTAGTGAATAGCATGCCCCTGATGGATGTGCAGCACGTGCAGAGGCCGGATGAAAAGACCAGGCCATGAAGAATGAAAAGTATGAATAAATATATGATTGTATGGTTAGTCCTTGTTGTTTCCTCGTTGACAGCAAAGAGCGAAATTGTGCCGATTGACCGGCAGGCGCTGGTGACACGGCATAATATCTCCTGGAACAACCCGGCCGGACGCGTTGCGCTGGGTAACGGCGAGTTTTGTTTCGGAGCGGATGGCACCGGTTTGCAAACCTTCTCGGGCAACAGCATGGCACACTGGGGATGGCACAGTTTTCCGCTGCCGGATGGATGCACCACCGACATGGTGCCCGCCACCGGCGCGTTTGAGCAGCGAAATATCGACGGAAAGCTGAAGGGAGCCATCAATTCCTGGATGTTCGACAATCCGCACAACATGAATCTCGGGCGTCTGCGGTTGGCGCGCTCCAATGGTCGCAACCTGGCACCGGGCGACATCAAGGACTTGCACAGGACACTTGATTTGTGGAGTGGTGTGCAGACATCGAGATACCAGATCGACGGGCAAGACGTCACGGTGGAGACCTGCGTGCATCCGCAACTGGACATGGTGGCGGTGCGGATTGAATCGCCACTGGTGGCGAGCGGAGATTTGGAAGTGGTCCTGGAGTTTGCCTATCCGAATCTCGACAAAGGTGGCCGGTGGGTTGGTGATTTCAACCGCAGTGAGGGACATGCCACCACGATCATTGGCAGGAAGGCTCGGCACCTTGATCTCAAACGCGTGGTTGATTCAACCATCTACCATGTGAGCCTTGCCGGTTCGGAGGGTTGTGTGATCGGTGAAGCCGAGGGGAAAAGTCATACGTGCCAAATGTCGGCGCGCGGGGCGAAGGTGCTGGCGTTTGCCTGCGGCTTTGCCTCGAAGCCTCTGGCAGCCATGCCGTCTTTCGTTGAAACGAGGCGCGCCTGCGCCCAACATTGGGAGACGTTCTGGAAACATGGCGGGGCGATCGATCTATCAGCCAGCAAGGATCCGCGCTGGAAGGAGCTGGAGCGGCGCATTGTGTTGTCGCAGTACCAGATGGCCGCGCAGTCGGCCGGCAGTTGGCCGCCAGCCGAGACGGGTTTATTGGGGTTGGACGACTGGCGCGGTCAGTTTCACATGGAAATGGTGTGGTGGCACCTCGCGCATTATGCCTTGTGGGGTCGCTGGGAGATGGGGGACAAGGCGTTGGGTTGCTACCGGCAATTCATTCCAACCGCGCGTGAACTGGCGCGCCAGTTGGGTTGCAAAGGCTTGAAGTGGGGCAAGGAATGCGGACCCGAGGGGCGTTCCGCCCCATGGAGCGGCAACCATGCGCTGTTGTGGAAACAACCGCACCCGATATTCTTTGCCGAGCTGGAGTATCGCTTGAAACCGACCCGCGCGACCCTCGAGAAGTGGGCCGGAATCGTCCAAGGAACCGCCGAGCACATGGCCGATTATCCGAAACGGGACGCCAAGACCGGCATTTATTCTCTTGATCCAGCCATGCCGCCCAGCGAACAGGGGGTGACCAAGAATGACGTGTTTGACCTGGCATACTGGCGCTGGGCGCTCGACAAGGCGCAGCAATGGCGCGAGCGCATGGGCATGCCGCGCGATCCGCATTGGGATGAGGTGCGCAACAATCTAACGCCCCTGCCGGTGGTCGATGGTTTGTTTGTGCATTCGAGCGAGTGGCATGACACGTATGCCAAGCGGAATTTCGAGCACCCGGATCCGGTCGGGGTGTTTGGCATGTTGCCGCCGACCCAGGGCGTGGATGCCGCGATCGCATCGCGCACGGTCGCCAAGGTCTGGACGACGTGGCAATGGGACCGTTGCTGGGGTTGGGATTTCCCGTGGATGGCGATGGCCGCCGCACGCACCGGCCAGCCGCAAATCGCCGTCGATGCCCTACTCAAGAAATCTCCTCGCAACGACTACGATCTCCAAGGGATCAATACCGGAGGGCCCTGTCCCTACCTGCCCGGCAATGGCGGACTGCTCTACGCCGTTGCCATGATGGCAGCCGGTTGGGATGGCGCGCCGCAGCGCAACGCCCCGGGCTTCCCTGACGACGGCACTTGGGTCGTGAAATGGGAAAGCTTGCATCCCGCGCCGTAATGGCGGAAACTCCCTTACGGGGCACCGATCCAGCACCAAGGATTTTCCATGTGCGCCCACTTCCAAAGGATTTTTCCAACAAATTGAACCATACCATGACAGATTACCTGACGAAACCAATGTTCTCGAACATGGATGTCATGCCGACGTTCTGCGATGTGCCGCTGGCGGCCCCAAGCCCGAACCTTTAAGACTGAAGATATAGATCAAACATCATGCAAACACACACAGTTAGAACGCTCATTCTCGCCGCAACCGCGCTCACCTTGGGTGGCGGACTCATCGCAGCCACGCCCCAGCCGGAATCTGCCGGGGCACCGGCCGTGGTGGGACGTTATGTTCGGGTCATGCTTCCGGGTGCGAATCACACTTTGTCGCTGGCGGAGGTGCAGGTCTTCAGCGGTGCCACCAATGTGGCGTTAAACAAGCGCGCCGTTCAGAACAGCACCTCCAACGGCGGAGTCGCCGGACGCGCCGTGGATGGCAATACCGACGGCGAATGGGACAAGAATTCAATCACGCACACGGCCGAAAACTCCACCGATCCGCTGTGGGAGGTGGATCTCGGCAAGCCGACCTCCATTGACAGGATCGTCCTCTGGAACCGTAACGGTCACGAATCCCGTCTGGACGGCTGTCGGGTGATGGTGCTGGACAACACTCGCAAAGTGGTCTGGGGGACGACCAGGGACAAGTGCGGCCCGGGTGCCACTCCTCTGATGATCAAAGACGCGCCAACCTGTCCGTGGATTGGCACGGCGGTGGCCAAGTGTGTCGGATCCACGCCGCCATCCAGCACCAGCGGCAACCCGGAAGCCCTGCGCTTCGCCATCAACGACCTGATCACCACCTTTGGTGCACGCTATCCGCGTGGCAAGGAATTCCTCAAGCGTCTGGATGCGATCGAGGCCGAGGTGACAACTCCCGACAACGCGAAAGCCATCGAGGATTTGCAGCGCGATGCCTTGTTAGCCAACCCGCTGATGCGTTTTGACAAGCTCCTGTTGGTCAAACGCGGTGCCGGCAACCTCGGCCTCCCGCAAAACTGGCAATCCAATGCCTCCATCGGCAAACAGAGCGACAATGAAATCGATGTGCTCTCCCCGGTCGGCCCGCAGGGCACCCTCACCACCCTGCTCAAACCCGAAAACTCCAGGTTCGTGGGTGATATGAAACTGGATTTCGGTGGCGACAAGCTCCTGTTCTCGATGCCCGGCAAAAATGACCGCTGGCAAGTGTGGGAAATGAAAGCCGATGGCAGCGGCCTGCGCCAGATCACCCCGGGCGATGAACCTGACGTGGACAACTACGAACCCTGTTATCTACCCAGCGGCCAAATCCTTTTCACCTCGACCCGCGCGTTCCATGGCGTGCCCTGCGTGGGTGGTGGCGACCCGGTGGCCAATATCTGCAAAATGAATGCCGACGGATCCAACATCCGCCAGTTGTGCTTCGATCAGGACCAGGACTGGTGCCCCACCGTGCTCAACGACGGCAGCGTGCTCTACACCCGCTGGGAGTACTCCGACTCGCCGCATTACTTCACCCGCATCCTGTTCCGCATGAACCCGGACGGCTCGGGCCAGATGTCCTATTATGGCAGCAACTCGTATTGGCCCAACTCGTTCTTCTATGCCAAACCGGTGCCGAACCACCCGACCAAACTCGTTTCCGTCATCTCCGGCCACCACGGCGTGCCGCGCATGGGCGAATTGATCGTGTTCGATCCCGCCAAAGGCCGCTTCGAGGCTGACGGCGTGGTGCAACGCATCCCGGGCAATGGCCAGGACGTCAAACCCGTCATCGCCGACGGTCTGTGCGACGGTTCATGGCCGAAGTTCCTCCATCCCTATCCGCTCAGCGACAAGTATTTCCTGGTGTCCTGTCAACCCGCGCAAGGCGCAAAATGGGGTATCTATCTGGTGGATGTGTTCGACAACATGACGCTCATCAAGGAGCAGGACGGTTATGTCATGTTCGAGCCGATCCCCTTGCAAAAGACCACCCGCCCGCCGGTCATTCCCGACCGCATCGACCTCACCAAGAAAGATGCCACGGTCTATCTGGCGGATATCTATCAGGGCCCGGGCCTCAAGGACGTGCCGCGCGGCACCGTGACAAAACTCCGTCTCTACGAACCGCATTTCGGCTATAATGGCATGGGCGGACATATCAATATCGGCATCGACGGCCCGTGGGACGTCCATCGCATCATGGGCACCGTGCCCGTCGAGGCCGATGGCTCGGCCAGCTTCAAGGTGCCGGCCAACACGCCCGTCGCCGTGCAACCGCTCGATGCCGAGGGCAAGGCGGTCCAACTCATGCGCAGTTGGTACACCGCCATGCCTGGTGAGAGTTTTTCGTGCGTCGGTTGCCACGATACGAGCAACGCCACCCCGATCCCCAAAGCGACCATCGCCAGCCAGCGCCAACCTTCGGCCATCACCCCGTGGTATGGCCCGGCACGCGGCTTCAGCTTCAAACGCGAGGTTCAACCGGTGTTGGATAAGTATTGTGTCGGCTGCCACAAGGAGGGTGCCCAACCGGTCAACGGCCAGAACGTGGCTGATTTCACCGCCCACAAGGAAAACGGCGAGCGCAACTTCACCAAGTCCTACATCGCGCTCCATCCGTTCGTCCGCCGCCCCGGCCCGGAAAGCGACTATCACATGCAGAAACCGTTAGAGTATCATGCCGACACCAGCGAACTCGTGCAGATGCTCAAACGCGGCCACCACAATGTGAAGCTCGACGCCGAGGCATGGGACCGCATCGTCACCTGGATCGACCTGAACGTGCCCGACCACGGCACCTGGACCGAACATGTCAATGGCGTGCGGCCCCAGATGCAACGCCGCATGGAGATGCACGCGAAATACGCCAACCGCACCGACGATCCGGAAGTGATTCCGGATGGTTCTAACAAGCCTGCCGTCCCATTCGTCGCGCCCGCGCCGCTGCCTGAAAGCAAGCCGCAGGATTTGCGCGTGGCCGGCTGGCCGTTTGATGCCGCCGAGGCCGTCAAACGGCAAGCCGCCGCCAAGCTGCCAACCACCCTCAAGATCGACTTGGGCGACGCCAAGGTGTTAGACCTGGCGTTGGTTCCTGCCGGCGAGTTTGTCATGGGTGATGCCGCAGGCGCAACCGACGAGATGCCTGTTGGCAAAGTCACGATCAACAAGCCATTTTACATGGGCGCGATGGAAATCTCCAATGCCCAATATGCCGCCTTTGACACCAAGCATGACAGCGGCGTGATCAGCATGACCGGCAAGGACCAGGGCGAACGCGGCATCCCGATCAACCAACCGAACCAACCGGTGGTGCGTGTCACCTGGAATGAAGCCATGGTTTTCTGCAAGTTGCTCTCGCAGAAAACCGGCAAAAAGTTCAGCCTGCCCACCGAGGCGCAATGGGAATGGGCCTGCCGCGCTGGCACCGCATCACCGTTTTTCTATGGCAATCGCGACACGGATTTCGGCAAGTTCGCCAACCTCGCTGACGCCTCGCTCAGCCAACTGGACCGTGGTGACGCGCCGCCATGGCATCCCCGGGACCGCCGCTTCAACGACGGTTGCGGCGTGACCGCCGAGATCGGCCGCTACGAGCCGAATGCCTGGGGCCTGCGCAGCATGATCGGCAACGCCGCCGAGTGGACGCTCAGCAACTATCAGCCCTATCCATATCTGGACACTGACGACCGCAACAATTTGAAAGCCGATGTCATGAAAACCGTGCGTGGTGGCTCATGGTTTGACCGGCCGATTCATACCAGCTCTGCGGCACGCCTGCCGTATCGTCCGTGGCAGGCGGTCTATAACGTTGGCTTCCGGGTGGTGATGGCCACCGACGGCCAGCCTAACATCACTGCCACCGGCGCGGACCAGCCGCCCGTCTCGGTTTCCGCCCGCTGATGCCTGCAATGAACCTCACCAGTGACTGGGAATCCTGCATCCACGTCGGCCAGGGGTGGTCATACCGCGGCGAGGACGGGTTCATGGGTCTGGAGGAAAGCAGCCCGGAAAGAATCAACCTGTCATGCAAACACACAAAATTGGTACGCTTCTTCTCGCCGCCATTGCGCTGCCAGCCATTGCTTGCGGGCAAGCGTTGGGTGCCTCCGATCCCAAGGGAATCCTGCGCAAGCCGGTCCCTGACAAATTGGTGGTGCTCACCTTCGACGACGCCTGCGCCAGCGGTTATTCCGTGGCAGCCCCGATTCTCAAACCATTGGGATTTGGCTGCTCGTTCTATGTCTGCGACTTTGACTCATTCAAGACCCGCAAAGATTGGTATCTGACGTGGCGGCAGATGAAGGCTCTCAACGACGAGGGCTTTGAAGTCGGCAACCACACGGTGGGCCACGGCGGAAGTTTGGAGGCCTTTGTGGCCATGGACAACGAGCTGTTTGCCAATCACGGACCCAAGATGACCACCGTCTGTTGGCCACTCTATAGCGTGAACTGGAATATCTGTCAGGATCTGAGCAAGAACGGCTACACCTTCGGCCGCGGCGGCCATGAGTGCCCATACCGGCCGACGCTGGACAATCCGTTTGATGTGCCGTCGTACACGATGAACGAGGGAGTCACGATGGAGGCTTTCATCAAAATCGTGCGGCGGGCCGTCAACGGGAAAATTGTCGTGCTCACTTACCATGGGGTGCCGGACATGGAACACCCGGGGGTATCGGTCAAGCCCGAGACGTTCAAGGTGATGATGCAGTATTTGAAGGACAATCATTACCAGGCCATCGCCATGCGCGACCTGACCGGGTATATCGATCCGGCAAAAGCCGCCAAGCTGCCGCAAAAGTCGGGGGAGTTCAAAGAGCCGGAGCCCATCGCGTTGGCCACCGAAGACAAGCCCTATGTCCCCCCGCCCGCCAAGGACATTCAGGAGTTCAGCTTCCCCAACCTGCCGCCGGCGGCATTTGCCAAAACCAACATCCGCGTGACCGTGCCCTATACCACGGATGTGACATCGCTCGTGCCTAACATCAAAGTATCGGACGGTGCCACCGTCACGCCAGCCCCGGGCACCAAAGGCGATTTCTCCAAGCCGCAGGTTTATACCGTCACCAGCCGGGACGGTTCCAAGAAAACCTACACCGTGACCGTGGCGAAGACGGCCATCAGCGCGGCCAAAGACATGTTGGGATTTGCGCTGGCGGGTGACCTAACCACCGCTATTTCCAGGAACCGCATTGGCATCTATGTGCCGAGCCACACTAACGTGACGGCATTGGCTCCCACTTTCACGCTGCCACCTTTCGCCACGGCGGTTCCGGCGTCCGGCACGGTCCGGGATTTCACCAAGCCGCAGACCTACACCATCACCGCCCAGGATGGCTCGTCCCAGACGGTGATCGTGACAGTGGTCAAGAGCGACAAGCCGAACGCATTCACCTGGAACAAGGCCGGGAATGCCAATTGGAGTGATGCCTCAAAGTGGTCGGCCAATCCAAGCGGAGCTTCGGCGCCGGCAGTTGCCGGCCAACCAGACTATATCCTCAACTTCAACCAAACCGGCGCCTGCACCATGAAAAATGATTTGCAAGCGGGATTTGTGCTCAACCAGCTCGTTCTGGGAGATCATTGCGGGGGCATGGTCCTGGGAGGCAACGGGTTATCGTTCGTCAAATCAGCAGCTACCAGCATCCCGCCGGTGATCCGCGCGGGCAAGTGCTCACGGGTTGACATCAACGTGCCTGTCACCCTCCAAGATGATCTTCAGGTGAATACGTCACCTGACAGAGACCCCAATTGCTTCATCAGTTTCAATGAGGTCATCTCCGGTCAGCACGGCCTCATGCTTAACAGTTCCGGGGATTCCAACGTCCCCGGGATCAGCTTCCATGACGTGCACTACGGCATCCTGCAACTCAACAACAGCAATACCTACAGCGGCGGCACCCTCGTCAGCGGCGGCAAAATCAACGTGAGGAAGCCGGATGGCCTGGGATCAGGACCGGTGACCCTGGACAATTTCGGCACCTTGTCCTCGGAAAACACGCTTGCCAACCCATTGGTGATCAACCATGGCACACTCTTTCATTGTTCCCTGAGCGGTCCCGTTAAATTGAATGGAATTGCCACCTTCATCAGTGATTGCAATATTGCCGGCGACATGAGCGGCACCGGTGGCTTTACCCTGCTTGGCACCAACGGAACCTACCTCAGCATGGTGCCCGGCGGCACCGTGACCCTCCACGGCACCAACACCTATACCGGACCGACCACGGTGTTTCCTGGCACGCTCATTATCAAAAAGGCGGCAGGTCTTTACCACGCTGATCCGGCGCAATGGACGCCCACCAACATCACCATCCACCAGGCGGCGACGCTGCGTCTCAATGTCGGCGGCCCGAACGAGTTCTCCGGCGAACACGTAGGCAAACTTGTTGGAAACCTAACCGCCGTGATCGCTGACAATGGCCTGATGGGTGGTTCGGTACTGTGCCTGGACACGTCCAATGCCACAGCTCCGGTCTTGGTCTCCGCCATCATAACGGATGCAAATGGCCCGGGCGGCGGCGCATTTCTCATCAAAAAATGCGGGCCTGGCACGATCCGGCTTGCAGGCAACAACACCTACACAGGCCAGACGGTTCTCGAGGGCGGCACATTGAGCGTATCATCCTTCAACAGCTTCACCCAAGGCAAGGGCAAGCCCAGCAGCAGCCTGGGAGTGCCGATGGACATTGAGGCCGGCGAAATCCTCATTGGCGAAGCCGGCAAGGATGGCGAGTGCGCCATGATATATACCGGCACCGGCGAAATCTCCGACCGCGTGATGAACCTCGCCGGGAAGACGGCCACCGTGACCTTTGACCAATCAGGCAGCGGCCTGCTCAAACTTACCAGTGATTTGCTCATCTCCGGCTACGGCGCTGACAAAACCATCGCGCTCACTGGCGACACTGCCGGCTGCGGCGAACTCGCCGGCAATCTAGCGAATCCATATGACCGCGCAGGCAAAGCGGCCACGACCGTCATCAAATCAGGCGTGGGCACCTGGGTGCTTTCCGGGACCAACACTTACACCGGGCCGACAACGGTGAAGCAGGGCACGCTGTCAATTGCAAGCACGCACGGTTTGGGAGACAAGACTGATGTGTATATTTCCGCAGGCGCGCTGCTGGAGCTGGGCTTTAAAGGTGAAATGCGCGTCAGCAAACTCTATCTCGACGGCAAGCCACAACCAGTCGGCACGTATAACGCTGGAACCGCTCCCAAGTTCATAAAGGGAACAGGGATTCTTAGAGTTCAGTAACTGGTCTGACATTCATCAGGAACAACCCAGGCCAAATATGAGGGTACCTGACAAACCAACTATCCAATTTGAAATCAAGAATGGAATGCGCGAAAAATTCAAACATGTGAAGGGTCAACACCCATGAATCCATTCGACCTTGTCGTTTTTCGGGAGGCGGTAGCGGGCGGTAGAATTGGGTGGCGCAAGCACGTTCTGCAAAGGCTCGCCGAGCGCGGCATTCCGCAACAGGCCGTGCGCGAGGTGTTGCTCCAGGGCGAGCTGATTCGGGAATATGCCGATGACAAACCCTTTGCGTCCGCACTTTTCCTAGGTTACGCTTCCGGCGTGCGACTGCACGTCGTGGCGGCCTGTGACGAAGCCAACCGGCAGGCATTTGTCATCACGGCCTACGAGCCATCGCTGGATATTTTTGAAGCTGATTATCGAACCAAACGAAAATAATGAACTCAACAACCGATCAATGCCCGCTGTGCGGCGGCAAGAAAACCAGCGGGAAAACCACCTTTACAGCGGATTTGGGGAGCGGAGTCGTCGTGGTGCGGCGCGTGGAAGCCACGGTTTGCTCCCAATGCGGTGAGGAGTGGATTGATGATGCGACGGCCCGCCGTCTGGAGCAAGTGGTGAATGAGGCGCGCTTGAAACACAGTGAGGTGGAAGTCACCGCCTTTGCGTAATTGTTCTTCAACTTGCACCATGATGCACACATAACATCCAATTATTCATCTCATGAAAACCAACTACATTGGAAGATTCCTCATCGCCGCCGCCATTGCGGTGCCCGCGCTTGCCTCTGGACAGGCGGCGATCGCCCCCGATCCCAACGGAATGCTGCGCAAGCCCATCCCCGACAAGTTGGTGGTGCTAACGTTCGACGATGCTTGTGCCAGCGGTTATACCGTGGTGGCACCGATTCTGAAGCCGTTGGGATTCAATGCCTCGTTCTATGTCTGCGACTTTGATTCGTTCAAGACACGCAAGGACTGGTACATGACCTGGCGGCAGATGAGCGAACTGGACCGCAGGGGCTTTGAAATCGGCAATCACACCGTGGGCCATGGCGGGGGGATGGATAATTACCTGGCCATGGAGGATGAGTTGTTTGCGAACAACGGTCCCAAAATGACGACCGTCTGCTGGCCGCTCTATGGGGTGGTCTGGAACATTTGTCCGGATCTCGCCAAGCGCGGCTATACTTTCGGCCGGGGGGGCCATGAGCGTCCGTACCGGCCGACGCTGGACAATCCCTTTGATGTGCCATCGTTTACGATCACGGATAACCAGCCGATCGAGGCCTTCGTTAAAAAAGCGCAACAGGCCTGCCAGGGCCGGGTGGTCGTCTATTGTTTCCACGGCGTGCCCGACATGGAGCATGGGTCTGTTGGTGTTGAGCCAGCGACCTTCAAGGTGATGATGCAGTATCTGAAAGACAACAACTACAAGGTCATCGCCATGCGCGACCTGACCGAATATATCGATGCGGCAAAGGCCGCGAAGCTGCCGCCCCCGGCGAATGAGGTCAAGTCCGAAGAGCCATTCCTAACCAACAAGGACGACAAACCCTGCGGAGTGGTCGTCAAGGCCGTTAAGCCAAACCCAGAACCGGAGAAGAAGCCTGAGCCCGCCAAGGCGTCGCTCACCAAAGCCCCTGCCGTGAAGGCGATCAGCAGCGACAAGCCCAATGTGTTCGCCTGGAGCAGGGCGGCGGCCGGCAACTGGAGTGATGGCTCCAAATGGACGAACAATCTCTCCAACGGATCCGCACCGGTTGCGGCTGGTCAACCGGACTATGTCCTCAACTTCGAGCAACCCGGAAAATATGATGTTACGCAAGACCTGGAGGAAGGGTTCCAGCTCAACCAGCTCAACCTGCGCGTGGGACAGGGGAATTCCCTGAAGTTGAACGGCAAAGGCATCAAGTTCACCGGCGCACAGGCGAGTATCAACCAGAATTCCATATTCACGGAAGACAGGATTAACTTGCCCATCAATCTTGCGGTTGACGTCGCAGTCAACTCGTTTGGATTCAATTACTCACGGCCTGCCGCCCGGCTAATCATTGCGGGCTTAATCTCCGGGACTGGCGGACTGATCGTCAACGACGGCGGGCCTCTCTTCATTACCAATTCGTCCAACACGTACAGCGGTGGAACCATCATCAACAGTGGCACGCTTAATATGGATAGCTGGTCGAACGGTAAGCCGGGAACGCTGGGAACCGGGTCGGTGACCCTGAACGATGGCGCCTCCTTCTCGCCCTGTGGCGGGATATGTACCAATCCCCTGATTTTGAACGGAGGCACGATCGAGGGCAACTTCACTTGGAATGGGCCCATCACACTGAATGGGGTTACCGAAATTGCCGGGTTTAACTTGAATCTGAATAACCTCAGCGGCGGCATCAGCGGACCGGGCGGGCTTACGGAGCTTGGTATTCAGGGTGCCTTCGGCAGGAATAACTTCGGCACGGTGTACCTCTGGGGCGTCAATACCTACACCGGTCCCACCACGGCTCGCATGATCA
>Ga0118677_10010273_pt1 | contig 14355 bp, 18 predicted proteins | sample AliMusrvi5mmetaG_FD_86154 | JGI IMG/M metagenome (GOLD analysis project Ga0118677, IMG submission 86154) | reverse complement strand
ACGGCGGCCAGCTCTGCCTGCCCGGCGGATTTGTGCTCCTGCGAAATGCCCCCGTCGCCGCGCGCTTTCTTTCTGGCCCGTGGAGCGAGAACGGCATGCCGGGATACACGTCGCGCGGGACCGGGGCCTGCGGGGTTGCCGCGAGGCTTTTCTGCTCGCCGGAAATCACGCTCCATACCCTGCGCAGGAACCACGATTGAGGTCCGCAGGTACGGGCCCCGGAAAAATAATTCAAAAATATATTTGACGTTCATGTGTCCTAGGACTACTAGGACACATAGATGCTTCCATTTTCCATAGAACTGAAGACGGGGTCGCCGGTTTCCGAGCAGCTTCTCTACGCGGTGGAGAAAGCCGTGATCACGGGGCACCTCAAGTGCGGCGACCGGTTTCCATCGGTGCGGGTGCTCAGCCAGGAGCTGCGGATCAACCCGAACACGGTGCACAAAGTGATCGCCGCGCTGCTGACCGAGGGGCTGCTCGAAGTGAAGCCGGGGATCGGGACGATTATCGGGCGGAGCCCGAAGGCCACGCCTCAGCAACGCAGCGGGCTGCTGGGCGATGATGTCGAGCGGCTCGTCGTCGAGGCAAAAAAACTGCGGCTCTCGCTCGAGGAACTGACCTCCGCGGTCGAGCGACACTGGAACCAACTCACCTGAAATACTTATGAACCCTATCATCGAAACACAAGACCTGAGCCGCCGGTTCGGCCGCAACGAGGCGGTCCGGAATCTGACCATGCAGGTGCCGGAAGGAAGCATCTGCGCTCTCCTCGGGCCCAACGGAGCCGGCAAGACGACCACCATCAAGATGCTCATGAACATCTTGAAGCCTTACGGTGGGGCATCGCGCATCCTGGGGGTGGATTCGAAAGCTCTCGGGCCACGCGAGCTCGCGCAGATCGGCTATGTCTCGGAAAATCAGGAGCTCCCGGATTGGATGACCGTCGGTCGCTTGCTCGCCTACTGCAGGGGATTGTATCCGAGATGGGATGACGCCTTTTGCGCCAAGCTGGTCAAGGATCTTGGCCTTCCGCTCGACCAGAAGCTCAAGTCCCTTTCCCGGGGGATGAAGGTCAAGGCATCACTGGTCTCCTCGATCGCGTATCGCCCGAAGCTCGTCGTCCTGGACGAGCCGTTCACCGGCGTCGACGTCGGCGCCCGTGAGGCGCTGCTCGACCTGCTCGACCGGCTCCGTGACCGCGGCATCACCGTGCTCGTGAGCACGCACGACATGGAGGCCGCCTCACGGCGCTTCGACCTGGTGGCGCTGCTCAACCACCGGCTGGTCGCCTACGGCCGGCCGGCCGAGGTGTTCACGAAGGAGCACATCAGCGCCGCCTTCGGCGGCCAGGCACTGTTCCTCGAGGGCATGGTCGTCATCGACCAGTGCTGCGAGGGGGACGAGCCGCGATGATCCACTGGCTCACCCAACCCTTCACGCTCGAGTTCATGCAGCGCGCGCTGATCGCGTCGCTCATCGTCGGCGTCGTCTGCTCGGTGCTCGGCTGCTTCGTCGTGCTGCGCGCCATGGCGTTCCTCGGCGACGCCCTCGCCCACGCCATCCTGCCCGGCGTGGCCATCGCCTACCTGCTGGGCGCCAACCTGCTCGCCGGGGCACTCATCGCGGCGCTCGTCGTCGCCGTCGGCATCGGCCTCTTCTCGCGCCGCGGCGCCGTCAAGGAGGACACCGCCATCGGCATCCTCTTCGCCGCCGCCCTGGCGCTGGGCGTCGTGCTCATCAGCACGGTGCGCTCGTATGCCGTCGACCTCACGCACATCCTGTTCGGCAACGTGCTCGGCGTGAGCACCGGCGACCTCTGGCTCACCGGGATCCTCGCGGCCGCCGTGCTGGCGACCGTGTTCCTGCTCTACAAGGAGTTCCTGCTGGCCTCGTTCGACCCCGTGCTCGCGCACACGCTCGGGCGGCGGCCGGAGCTGCTGCGCTTCGTCATGCTCATCCTGCTCGCGCTCACGGTCGTCGTGAGCCTGCAGACCGTGGGCGTCGGGCTGGTCGCGGCGATGCTCGTGACGCCGGCAGCGACCGCGTACCTGCTCACGCGGCGCCTCTCGCGGATGATGGCGCTGGCCGCCGCCATCGGCGCCGCCTCGAGCGTCGCCGGCCTGTATTTCAGCTACTACCTCAACGTCGCCTCGGGCGCCGCCGTGGTGCTCACCGCGACCGTCGTCTTCATGGTCGCCTTCGTCGTCGCGCCGCAGCGCGGGCTGCTCGCCCGCCGCGCCGCGGCGCGACGGGCGGTGTAGCACCGCGGCGCCCGTTTTGCCGCGGCCGCGCCGGAGCATAGTCCACCAGAGACCCACTCAAGGAGGCACGATGACCACCACGCTCGTCCTCGGCTACGACGGCTCGGACTGCGCCCAGCTGGCGCTCGACCGCACCGCGGAGCTGGTCAGGGATCTGCCCGGCGCCACCGTCCTCGTCGTCTACGCGTTCGAGTTCTCGATCGGCTACGTGCCGACCGGCATGGCCGACTCGCCGCTGATGATGAGCGCCGAGTACGACAATCACGTGCAGCTCGTGCGCGGCTTTGGCGACGAGCAGGTCGCGGAGGCCGCGCGCCGGCTCGCCGCGGCCGGGGTCAAGGCCGAGACCGCCGTCGAGGAGGGCAAGCCGGTAGAGGTGCTTCTGCAGCTTGCCGACGAGCGCAAGGCCGCAGCCATCGTCGTCGGCAGCCACGGCCAGGGCGCCGTCTCGGCGGCGTTCCTCGGCTCGACGGCGCTCAAGCTCCTGCACCACAGCAAGGTGCCGGTCCTCGTGGTGCCGCGCCACAAGTAGGACCGGGCGTGGCGACCGCAGGGCCGGCGAGGATGCCGCCGTGAACGCGAGGAGGCCGCTGTGAACACGAGGAGGCCGACATGAAGTGGCGCAAGCCGAGAGATGACCTCGTGGCGCTGCTGGACGAGCTCATCCCGCAAGGCGAAGCCGCCGTGGAGTTCAAGCCCATGTTCGGCGGCCCCTGCTACTGGAGCGGCGGCAACATGTTCGCCGCGGTCCACCAGGAGAGCATCATCGTGCGGCTCGGCGAGCAAGACCGGGCCGAGCTGCTCGCCGCGCCGGGCGCGCACCTGTTCGAGCCCATGGAGGGGCGCCCGATGCGCGAGTACGTCGCCTTCCCGGACGCGATGCTCGCCGACAAGGACGCGTTGCGCGCCTGGCTCGGCAAGGGGCTGGCCTACGCGGCTTCTCTGCCGCCCAAAGCGAAGAAGCCGCGCAAGAAGAAGGCCTAGGCCGGGGCCGAGACCCGCCCGCCCCCTAGGCCTGCCGCTTGGTCGGCTGGCCCGGCGTGGGGTTGGGCACCGCCGCCTTGACCGGCACCGGCGCGATGCCGGCGAGGTCGCCGATGACGTTCACGAGCTCGCCGTTGGCCGGCACGATGATCTTGGCGTTCTGCCAGAACGCCTTCTCGACCGTCTCCAGCTTGCGCAGCACCTGGGCGTTGCCGACGAAGTACAGCTCGGCGGCCTCGTTGACGAGCTTGATCGCCTGCGCCTCGCCTTCGGCGGCGAGGATCTTGGCCTGCTTGATGCCCTCGGCCTTCTTGATCTCGGCGCGCCGCTGGCCGTCCGCCTGAGTCTCGGTCGCGGTGGCGAAGTCGACCGCCGCGATCTTCTCGTTCTCGGCCTTGACGACCTTGTTCATCGTCTCCTGCACGTCCACCGGCGGGTCGATCTCCTTGAGCTCCGTGCGCAGGATCTCGATGCCCCAGCTGGCGGTCTCGGTCTTGAGCGTGCCGCGCAGCTCCTCGTTGATGCGCCCGCGCTCGCTGTTGGCCGACTTGAGCGTCAGCGTGCCGATGATGTTGAGGTAGACCTGCGCGTCGACCTTGGCGTTGAGGTTGTCGTTGGTGATGATCGTCTGCGGCTGCGCCTCCACGAGCACCTCGCGCACGTCGATCTGGAACAGCCTCTCTATGAGCGGGATGATGATGTGGAGCCCGGGATCGCAATAACGGTTGTACTTGCCGAGGCGCTCCACGAGGCCGCGGTGCGTGGGGCGGATGATGCGGATGCCCATGATGAGCAGCGCGATCACCACGACGATGATGACCAGCAATATGGCTCCGAGTACGTAGAGCATGTGACCCCTTTCCGCCGGGGAGCGCCCGCGGCCGTCCGCCGGGCCCCGACGATGTTCTCCGTACTCGATGGTAGGCCCGCGCCGGGCGCCTGTAAAGACTCGCGCCGGCGGGTATCAACGCACCATGGACGAGGCGGGCGAGACAGGGCGCGAGACGGCGGGCGAGGCCGGCAGAAGCAGGCCGCGGGAATCGGTGTGGGACTACCCGCGGCCGCCGCGCGTAGAGGCCTCGGGCCGGCGGGTGCGCGTCGTCTTCGCCGGCCGCACCATCGCTGACAGCACCCGCGCCCTGCGCGTGCTCGAGACCAGCCATCCGCCGGTGTACTACGTGCCGGTCGCCGACGTCGTGGCCGGCGTCCTGGTCCCGACCCGCAAGTATACCTGGTGCGAGTTCAAGGGTGAGGCGGCGTACTACGACGTGGTCGCCGGCGGCGACGCGGAGGGCGGTCACGCGGAGGGCGGCGACGCCGGGTGCGGTCACGCGGAGGGCGGCGGCGTTCGCGTCGCTGCCGACGCCGCCTGGCACTACCCGCGCCCGGCGCACGGCTATGAGGCACTCGCCGGCCACGTCGCCTTCTACCCCGGCCGCATGGACGCGTGCTTCGTCGACGACGACCAGGTGCGGCCGCAGGACGGCGACTTCTACGGCGGATGGATCACGGCCGAGATCGAGGGGCCGTTCAAGGGAGGGCGGGGGACGCGCGGCTGGTAGACGGCCGCAGCGCCCGCGGCGTCCTGGACCTCGGCCAGCCGGTCCACGGGCGACTCACGGAGCGGGAACGGCACGCCCGGGTCCTCGTAGCCCTCGGGATCGTCTGCGGGCGGCGGTCGTGCGCGCCGTCGCCGCGCCGGCCGTCGCGCCGTCGCCCGCCGGCCTCTGCGCCCCTACTCGGTGGCCGGCGTCTCTGCCGGCGCCCGCAGGGAGCGCAGCGCCGCGATCCAGAAGATGCGGTCGGCGATCGCCAGGGCCGTGCCTACGGCGATGTAGAGCACCGACAACGCGACCCGTCCCCAGGTGGAGTCGACGAGCGCCGAGTGGCGCAGCAGCATCCCGCCACCCATCATCACGATCACGAACAGCCACGAAGTGGGCGCGAAGAAGCCGAAGAAGCAGGCGTGCCCGCGCCGCTGGATGCGCGCCACCGCCTTGTTGGCGTACTTGATCAGGATGAAGCGCGCCTTGATCATGCCGATCACGACCGCGACCAGGGCGATGGGCACGATCCAGTAGCTGAAGTGCGAGTGCTGCACCCCCGATGGCGCCTCGATGAACAGGACGCCGCGGACGACCAGGAAGCTCACAGCCACGAGCCACAGCACGGCCGCGGCGAACAGCTGGATGCGCACGCCGGTGCGGGGCGTGAGCCGGTCCCACCAAGGGCGGACTTGAGGTGTCGTGGCCATGCGGTCGCTTTCGGAAGGGAGCGCGGCGCCGACGGCGACGCTCCCGGATGAATTGTGCCTGCGTCACAGGATAGCACCCGAGCGGCGGCCCGCGCTCGTCGCCGTCGCCGGGAGTCGAACCCGGGCGCCGCTGAGGGGAGCGGCGCCGTTCGCGCCGCTCCCCTCAGAAAGCGAGCGTCAGCGGGCGCGGATCTTGGCGACCGAACAGGGGCCGGACTGAGTGACCCAGATGTGGGTGCCGTCGAACGCCAGCCCGGTCGGGTGCGTGCCCACCGGATAGGTGGCGACCAGCGCCCCAGTCACCGCATCGAGCTTGCTGAGGCTGGAGCTGTCACGGCAGGCGACCCACATGTAGGTCTTCGGGTCGGTGGGCGGGCTGGCACTGTACCCCGACTGGTCGAAGGCAAGGGCATCGGGCCCGCGTCCCACGGCGTAGGTGCCGACGAGCGCCCCAGTCATGGCGTTCAGCTTCGTGACTCAGTTGTCCCCGGAGTTCACGACCCAGATGTCGGAGCCGTCGAAGGCGATCGCTCTCGGCTGCCTGCCGACGGGGTACGTGCCGAGCTTTCCCCCGAGGGCGATGCTTCCATGGTGGGCGGTGGCGAACCTCTCCACGTTGTTGCTGAAGCAGTTCGCGACCCAGATGCTCTCGCCGTCGAAGGCGAGCGCGACCGGAGAACTGGGGGTTCCGGAGGCGGTCACCAAGGCCCCGGTCGCGGGGTCCAGGCTCGTCACTCTCTGGTTCTGGTTCGCCACCCAGATGTGGCGGCCATCGAAGACGACCGCCGACGGACTGATGCCGTGCGTCACACAGTCGTTGGCGTAGTAAGCCAGCGTCGCCACCCGGTTGCTGCGCGCTTGCTCGCGGCCGATGAGCGATGCCCAGCCGGGCGTCACCGAGAACGCCCCCAGCACCAGGGCTGCCGCGACCACCACGATGATGGTCCACTTCCGTCTCCTGCCCATGACCCCCTCCTCCACGCCTTGACTGCTCTTCACCCCCTCTCGGCCACGACGGCGGCGGGCGTGAGTCTCGGCCCGCCTCTCCAGCGAATGCCTGCATGGCGCCAAAGGTCCAGTCGGCCCGCCGGGCGAGGGTCGACAAGGTCGCTGGACAGTCTCACGTGCCGGCCTTCGGCACCGCCGCGAAGCACGGCGAGGAATCAGCACTCCGAGCAGGGGGTTTCTGGTGCCGGAGCCGGGAGTCGAACCCGGACGTCCCCGGGGGGACAGCAGATTTTAAGTCCGCGGCGTCTACCAGTTCCGCCACTCCGGCACGGGTGGAGTATACGACGGCGGCGCGAGGCGGCGGCGCGACCGCCACGGACGGCGGGCGCGAGGCGCAGCCGCCGTTTCAGCCTGCGGTCAGCGTCCCGGCGGCGAGGCCCAAGGCGGCGCCCTCGAGGATGTCGGCCTCGCTGCAGAGGACCTCGGCGAGGCCGAAGGCACGCAGCGCCTCGCGCGCGATGATGGCGCCGGCGAGGATCACGTCCTCGCGGCCGGGCTGGATGCCGGGCAGGCGGCCGCGCTCGGCGTTGGTCAAGGCGCTGAAGCGCGCGATGGCGGCGTCGATGTCGGCGGCGCTGAGCACGCGCCCGTGGACCAGCTCGGAGTGGTACTCGCGCAGGCCGAGCTTGTGGGCGACGAGGGTGGTGTAGGTGCCGGCCACGCCCACGGCGCCGCGCGCGGCGCCGCGCACCGGGGCCGGCACGGCGTCCGCGATCGCCGCCGCCGTGAAGCGCTCCAGCTCGGCCAGCTCGGAGGGCGCCGGCGGGTCGGAGGCGATGAAGCGCTCCGTGAGGCGGACCACGCCGACGTCGAGGCTGCGCACGAACTCGGGCGCAGCCCCCGGAGCGCCGAACGCGAACTCGGTGCTGCCGCCGCCGATGTCCACGAGGACGAGCGGCGTCGGCCCGGTGCCGGCGAGCTCCGCCGTGCCGCCGCGAAAGGCGAGCGCGCCCTCCTCCTCCCCGGCGAGGACGCGCCACGGCAGCGCGAAGTCGCGCTCGACCCCTTCGAGGAAGGCGCGGCCCTCGGCGGCGTCGCGCAGGACGCTCGTCGCGACCAGCAGCCGGCGCTCCGGTGCGAACGCCTCGAGGCGCGGCGCGTACCCGGCGAGGCACGCGCGCGTGCGCGCCACCGCGGCCGCGTCGAGGCGCCCGGTGCGGTCGACGCCCTGCCCCAGGCGGACGACCGTCGTCAGGCGCTCGACGGTGCGGACGCAAGACGGTCCCGCAGGCGCGGGCGGGAGCCGGCCGGCGCGCACCTCGTCGCCGTCTACCTCGGCCAGGAACAGCCGGCACGTGTTGGTCCCGAGGTCGACGACGGCGACCTTCACGAGGGCTCTCCGCGGGCAAGCTCGACGCGTGCCGCTGCGAACCCCGCGCAGCGCCGGTCGGCGCACCACGGGTCCGCGACCTCGGCGAGCATCGCCGCACCGAGGTCGTAGCTCGGGCACGCGAGTGCGTGTGCGACGTGGGCGTGCAGGCACTTGATCGCGCCGCCAGAGATCGCGCCGCCGGCGCTCGCCCCGGCGGCGCCTCGTCCTCCGGCGCCGACCCCGCCCACCCCGCTGCGCAGCGACGCGCCGCCGTCGAGCATCGGCAGAGCGTAACGCCGCGCCAGCTCGCGCCGGCGGCACCTGCTCTGCGCGGCGGCTTTGACGAGCGCGCCGGCCAGCCTCTGGTCCGCCGCCGCAAGCTGCGCCCACCTCCGCACGCCGCCGTCGCTCTCGAGCGCGGAGACGCCGGCCACGAGCGCGGGGCAGGTGAGGTAGTACAGCGTCGGGAACGGCCGGCCGCCGCTCCCGTAGGGCAAGTCCTCGACGGCGGCGGGATAGCCGAAGGGGCAGCGCGCCACGACGCGGCTCATCTCGTGGGGCCGGCGCGCGAGCTGCGCGGCGACGACAACGAGGTCGGCGCCGCCGACCAGACGCGCGCCTAGCGGAGGAGCGTCCACCAGTCGCACCCCGCCTCGGGCGGACGCCACAGTCACGGCGTCAGTGCAGCAGCGTGCGCCACAGGTCGTCGATGCGGTCCAGGAGGGAGATCGACCCCGCGGAGGCCTTCGCGCCGCCGACGACGGGGGCGGCGGTGTCGCGGCCCGGGAGCCCCTTGACGACGAAGACCTGGGTGTCGGGCGGCACGAGCATGGAGTCGAGGCGCGCGCGCTGGGCGACGTAGTCCTTGGTGCTCAGGAGCTGGACCTGCACCTTGTAGGCGGCGTTGTCGGCACGGGCCGCCTGCAGCGCCGCCGCCTCATGCTGGTAGCGGTCCTGCTGGGCGAAGAACGCCCTGAGCGGGGCGACGTAGAACGAGGCGCCGATGAGGACGAGCACGAGGACGGCCAGCCGGCCGAGGTGCAGGCGCGGAGCCGGCGCGGAGCCGGCCGGCCGCCGGCCGGATCGCCGGGGGGCTGATCGTCCCTCGATCGTCACTGTCTGCGCCACCGTGACTCGCCTCTCGTCGTGCCCGGCGGCCGCCCGGGACGGGCGGCCTTCGTGCATCCCTTACGATTCGCTCATCGGCGCCGGACTCCCTGCCTCGATCCGCCGGTCGACGAGCGCAGGAAGAACGCACTCCAGAGACGCGCCGGGCGGCCGCACGGCGCGCTGCGCGCCCACGGCCGCCCGGCAGTCAGTGCTACTTGGGCAGCTGTTTGAGGCTCTGGTCGGCGCTCTTGCCGACCTGGGAGGTCGGGTTGATGGCGATCGCCCTGGTGAACGCGGCTACGGCCTGCGCCCGCGCCTTCTTGGCAACCGCGGGCTGGTTGTTCTGCGTCGCGAGAGCCTGCTCGTGCGTGTAGTAGATACCGAGGTTGAACCAGGCCTGCTGGAAGCTCGGGTTGGCCTTGAGGACCGCCTGGACCTGCTTGGTGGCCTCGGAGACCTTGCCCGAGTAGAAGAGCGCAGTTGCATAGTCGGTCCCGACGTTGGGATCGGTGCCCTGCTTGCGCCAGGCGGCGGCGTAGGTCATGGCGGCCGCCTGGAAGTAGGCCACGGCCTGGTTCACGTTGTTGGCCTGGAACTGCTTCTGGCCCTGGTCGTAGAAGGTGTTGGCCTTCTGCACCAGCGTGGCGTAGTCGCCGCTCACGACGCCCATGACCGGCGTGGCCGAGGAAGTAGAGGCGGTGCCGCCAGCTTTCTTGCCGCCGAAGCCGCCGGAGGCGAGCATGACGATGACGATGACGATGACGGCGAGCACGCCGAAACCGCCCCAGATCATCGCCGGCGAGAGGCCGCGGCCGCCCTGCTGCGCCGGGGCCGCTGCCCCGGCCGGAGCGGCAGCCGGCTCCTTCGGCGGCCGCTGGCCGCCGCCGCCCTTGCCACTCGCCGCCTGGCTCGTGGTCTTGCCCTTCATCGCGTTCTTGAGGCTGGCCAGGTCCGCGCCACACTCGGGGCAGAACTTGACCTCGCCGGCGTCGTTGCCGCACTCGGGACAATACATGCTCGCGCATCCTCCGCGTCGTCGGTCCTGGGTCATAAGCGGCGCGGGCGCAGGAGGCCCTGCCGGCCGCCCGCGCCCTCCGCACGTCTGTGATGAGTATTCTACTTCTTGAGGTTGTAAAACGCTCCCGCGCCCGGGTAGTGGGCGACCTCGCCCAGCATCTCCTCGATGCGCAGCAGCTGGTTGTACTTGGCCACGCGGTCGGTGCGGGCCGGGGCGCCGCTCTTGATCTGCCCGGCGTTGGTGGCCACGGCGAGGTCGGCGAGAGTGGTGTCCTCGGTCTCGCCGGAGCGGTGCGAGCACACGGCCGTCCAGCCGGCGCGCTTGGCCATCTCGATGGCGTCGAGCGTCTCGCTGAGCGTGCCGATCTGGTTGAGCTTGATGAGGATCGAGTTGGCGCAGCCGAGCTCGATCCCCTTCGCGAGCCGCTCGGTGTTGGTGACGAAGAGATCGTCGCCGACGATCTGCAGGCGGTCGCCGAGCTTGTCGGTCATGAGCTTGAAGCCGTCCCAGTCGTCCTCGGCGAGGCCGTCCTCGATGCTGACGATCGGGTACTTGGCGACCAGCTCGGCGTAGTAGTCGACCATCTCGGCCGAAGTGAGGCTGCGGCCTTCGCCGGCGAGCACGTACTTGCCGCCCTCGAAGAAGCTCGAGGCGGCCGGGTCGAGGGCGATGCGCACGTCGGCGCCGGGCTCGTAGCCGGCAGCGTCGATCGCCTCCATGATCACCTGGATCGCTTCTTCGTTGGAGCCGAGGTCGGGCGCGAAGCCGCCCTCGTCGCCCACGGCGGTGGAGAGGCCCTTGGCCTTGAGCACGCCTTTGAGCCCGTGGTAGACCTCCGCGCCGATGCGCAAGGCCTCTTCGAAGCTCTCGGCGCCGACCGGCATGACCATGAACTCCTGCAGATCGACGTTGTTGTCGGCGTGCTTGCCGCCGTTCATGATGTTCATCATGGGGACCGGCAGCGTGTAGGCGTTGCAGCCGCCGACGTACTGGTAGAGCGGCAGTTCGAGCGCGGCCGACGCGGCGTACGCCGTGGCCAGCGACACGCCGAGGATGGCGTTGGCGCCGAGCTTGGCCTTGTTGGGCGTGCCGTCGAGCTCTATGAGCATGCGGTCGACGAGACGCTGGTCGGTGGCGTCGAAGCCCACGATCTCGTCGGCGATCACGTCGTTGACGTTGTTGACGGCGGTGCGCACGGCCTTGCCCATGTACTCCCCGCCGCCGTCGCGCAGCTCCACCGCCTCGTACTCGCCGGTGGAGGCGCCCGAAGGCACGGCGGCGCGTCCCACGGCCCCCGACTCGAGCTCGACCTCGACCTCGATGGTGGGATTGCCGCGCGAGTCCAGGATCTGCCTTGCGATGACGTCGATGATGGTGGTCATGCGGGTCCCTCCGGATCGGTAGCTGAAGGCGCCGCGGCCTCGGTTGCCTTGGCGCGCTGGTAATAGGTCTCCTGCGCGGGCAAGTCTAGCGCAGTCCAATCGGCGTCCTCCGCGGCGGCGAGCGCCGCCGCCGTGGTGACGCGGCGCTCGAAGCGGAGCGCCGCCTCGCGCAGCGCCAGCTCGGGGTCGACGTGCAGCAGGCGCGCCACATTGACGGTGGCGAAGAGCAGGTCGCCGACCTCGTGGGGCACGCGCGGGTCGTGCCGGTCGGGGTCGGCGGCGGTCGCAGCCGCGCCGGCACGGCCGGCGGCACTGGCGGCGGCCTCGGCGAAGAGCTCGGCAAGCTCGCCGTGCTCCTCGGCGATCTTGGGGAACGCCTCGGCCGCCGAGTCCCAGTCGAAGCCGACGCTGCCGGCGCGCTGCTGGAGCTTGCGCGCCCGCAGGAGCGCGGGGAACGACGCCGGGACGTCGTGGAAGATGCCCTCCCGGCCCTCCTGCTCGACCTTGATGCGCTCCCAGCGGCTCTTGACCTCCGCCGGCGTGTCGGCGACGGCGTCGGCGAAGATGTGCGGGTGGCGGCGGATGAGCTTGACCTCGATGTCGTGCGTCACGCTGCCGAGGTCGCCGGTGCCTTGCTCGCGCAGCATCAGGGCGAGCAGCACGACCTGCAGCAGCAGGTCGCCGAGCTCGCCGTGCTCTGCCGCGACGTCGCCGGAGTTGACCGCGTCGGCGAGCTCGTACACCTCCTCCACCGTGTAGCTCACGATGTCGGTGGGCGTCTGCTCGCGGTCCCACGGGCACTGCACGCGCAGCACGTCGACGATGCGCTTGAGCGAGACCAGCTCCTGACCGACGAGGGCGTCGTCGAAGAGGTCGCCCGCCGGCACGGTGAGGACCTCGACGGCGTCCGCGCGGCGGCCCGCATCGCCGGCGGCGTGCAGCGCACGCGGATCCGCGACTTCCTCCGCGAGGAGCGCACGCAGCCGGCGCACGAGCTCGGGTCCCTGCGGGCCGGCCGCGGCGACCGTGACCGGCGCGCCGAGCTGAGCGGCGGAGCGCAGCAGGTCGCGAAGCCCGTCCGCGTCCGCAGGGTCCAGTTCGAGGAGCCTGCCGCCGCCGGGGTCGGCGCTCTCCGCGACGAGGTCGCGGAGAGCGCCCGCGAGCCCGGCGGGCACGAAGACGGCGCCGCCGCCGGCGAGCGCCCGCAGTGAAGCTGCGGGCGCCAATCCGGCGGCGGCGCCGATGTACACGAGCCTGAGGCTCATCGCGGCGTCGCTACCCCCGGCGGGGAGAGCCGGCCTCTCAGGTCGCCGACGGCGACGGCGAGGCGCTGGGTGACGGCGTGAGGTCCGCGGGGTTGAAGCCGGCGGCGTACTTGATGCCGGCGTCCGCGAGCGTGGTCTTGAGCCACTTGTCCCACGCGGTCGTCTGCTGCGTGTAGAGCAGCGTCGACTTGATCTGCGCCTTTGCCTGGGCGAAGGTCTGGGCGGTGGCCGGCGTCTTCTTGGTGACCTCGATGATGTGATAGCCGAACTGCGTCTTGACCGGCGCCGAGACCTGGCCGACCTTGAGACTGAACGCGACGTCCTCGAAGGGCTTGACCATGCGGCCCTTGGTGAAGTTGCCGAGGCTGCCGCCGCTGTTCTTGGAGCCCGGGTCGATGGAGTACTGCTTGGCGAGCTTGGCCCACTCGGCCGGCGTGTTGTTGGCCTGCAGGAGCTTCTGGATCTTGAGCGCCTCGGCCTGGGTCTTGACGAGGATGTGCTTGGCGTCGACCGACTCGGCGGTCGCGAACTGGTGCTTGTTCTTGGGGTCGTTGAAATACGCCAGGAGCTGGGCGTCGGTGAGTTTGGTCTGGCTGGCGACCTTGGCCTTGACGGCGTCCTGCAGCATCTGCGCCTGCAGCTGGCTCTTGAGGTCTGCCACGCTGACGGAGTTCTTCTTGAGCAGGGCGTCGAGCTTGACCTGGCCGCCGACCTGCGTGGTGATCTGCTGGACGCGCGCATCAAGGGCTTTCCCGGACACGGTCACGCCGAGCTTGGCGGCCTGCTGCTTGATGACCTCGTTCTGCACGAGGTAGTTGACGATGCTCGCCTTGAGCTGGTCGTAGGCCGCGGTGCCCGCCTTGGGGAAGGTGGGCGCTCCGGCCGTGTTCTTGTACTGGGCCTCGGCCTGCGCCCAGATGGCGTCGAACTGCTGCTGCGTGACGACGCCACTGCCGACGGCGGCGATCGCCCCGGCCGGGACTTTGGTGCCGCCACACCCGGCCAGTACGGCGACAGACAAGAGTACGGCGAGCAGGACCACAGCCACGATGAACTTCTTCATAGACTTTCTCTCCCGGGGGTAGAGGACCGGTCGTGAGGCACACGGGCGTCAAGTATAGCATCGAGCGTAGCCTCGACCCACCCGAGCACGCCGTCGCCGATGGCCTCCCGGTGGGCGCTCAGCGAGCGCCGCTGCTTCATGTACACGACGCGCTCGTGGGCGGCGCGCAGGCGCGCCGCCCAGTCGTCGTCGAGGTCGAGACCGTCGAGCTGCAGACGGCCGCCGCGCACGGCGACGGCGGTGGCCGGCAGCTCCGCCGCCTTGAGCTTGATCGCCTGCAGCGTGAGCAGGTTCTCCACCGGCTCCGGCGGCGCGCCGAAGCGGTCGGCGAGCTCGGCGCGCACGTCGCCGAGCTCGCGCAGGTTGCGGGCGCGCGCGATGCGCCGGTGGGCGTCGATCTTGCTCGCCTCGTAGGCGATGTAGTCGGGCGGCACGTAGGCGGTGACGGGCACGTCCACGCGCACCGGCGCCAGCAGCGCCGCCTGCTCGCCCTGCAGCTCGTGCACCGCCTCCTCGAGCATCTGCGCGTACATCTCGAAGCCCACGGCGGCGACGTGCCCGCTCTGCTCGTCGCCGAGCAGGTTGCCGGCGCCGCGGATCTCGAGGTCGGCCATGGCGATCTTGAAGCCGGCGCCGAGGTCGGTGTGGTCGCTGAGCGTGGTGAGGCGCGCGGAGGCGTCGCTCGTGAGAAGCTC
>Ga0118677_10010272_pt1 | contig 14357 bp, 8 predicted proteins | sample AliMusrvi5mmetaG_FD_86154 | JGI IMG/M metagenome (GOLD analysis project Ga0118677, IMG submission 86154) | reverse complement strand
ACCCCGCCCCCGGAGTCGGCCGACCCGCCGCCCCCGAACGGGCGGGAGTGAGCCACCGCCCATGTGCGGCATCACCGGCTTCGTTCGCAACCACGACGCATCGGCCGCCGATCCGGCCATCCTTTCCCGCATGATGGACGCCATCGCCCACCGGGGCCCCGATGACGACGGCGCCTGGTCCTCCGAGGGCGCCTGGCTGGGCCATCGACGCCTGTCCATCATCGATGTCGCGGGCGGTCACCAACCCATCGCCAGCGAGGACGGCCGCGTCGTGGTCGTCTTCAACGGCGAAATCTACAACCACCTGGACCTGCGCGAAGAACTGCTGGCTCGCGGCCACACGTTTTCCACCCGGTCCGACACCGAGGTCCTCGTCCACCTCTGGGAAGAGTTCGGCGACGCGATGCTGTCCCGGCTCGAGGGCATGTTTGCGTTCGCCCTGTGGGACGCGCGGGACCGGACCCTGTTGCTGGCCCGGGACCGCATGGGCAAGAAGCCCCTCTTCTGGGGCCTGTTCGGCGGCGAACTGGTGTTCGGGTCGGAATTGCGGGCGATGCTGTCCCACCCGGCGGTCCCGCGCCGCGTCGACCTCGACGCCCTGTACCGGTACCTGACGCTCGACTACGTGCCAGCGCCGCTGTCGATCCTGGCAGGCGTGCGCAAGGTCGTCCCGGGCGGCTTCGTCCGGTGGTCGGGCGGCGAGCCTGTGGAAGGCCGGTGGTTCGACCTCCTTCCGACCCCGGGCACCGGCCCGGCCCGGCCCGAAGAGGCGTCTGCCGCGCTATGGACGGCCCTGCGGCACGCGGTGGACCGCCGCCTCGAGTCCGAGGTGCCTCTGGGCGTGTTCCTGTCCGGAGGCCTCGACTCGACCGCCGTGCTGGCCGCCATGGCGCAGGGGCGGGATCCCGCGACGATCGACACCTTCACCATCGGCTTCGAGGACCCCTCCTACGACGAGTCCGGCCCGGCCCGGGCGGTGGCCAGGGCCCTCGGCACCCGTCACCACGAGCGCATCCTGTCCGGCAACGCCGCCGCATCGCTGGTCCGGCGCGTGGCCTCGATCGCCGACGAGCCGCTCGCCGACCCGTCGCTCCTACCGACGCACCTCCTGGCGCGATTCGCCCGCGAGCACGTGACCGTCGCGCTCTCGGGCGACGGCGGCGATGAACTGTTCTACGGCTACCCGACGTTCCTGGTGGACGGCGCGGGTCGCCGGGCCGCCCGCTGGCTGCCCGGCTTCGTGCGCCGGGACTGGCTGCCAGCGGTCATCGCCCGGCTACCGCGCTCCGACCGGGACATGAGCCTCGACTTCCGCCTGGCCCGGTTCGCCCGGGGGCTCCGGTTCTCGGCCACCGACCGGCATTTCGCCTGGATCGGCGGATTCGCCCCGGAATCCGCGCTGGGCCTCCTGTCGCAGGATGCATCGTCCTCGCTGGGGGGCATGGCCGCGGAACCCTACCCGGACGTGGCCTTCTGGCGCGCGGCCTGTGGCGGCGGCGAGGATCTTGCCACGATCGCCTGCCTGTACGCCCGCCTGTACCTCGGCGACGGCGTTCTGGCGAAGGTCGACCGCGCCTCGATGGCCGTGGCCCTGGAGGTCCGGGCGCCCCTGCTGGACTCCGAGGTCGTCCGCCTGGCCCTCACCCTGTCGCCTTCCCTCAACCTCGTCGGCGGGACCACGAAGGCGCTGATGCGCCGGATGCTCCGCGGCCGAGTGCCCGACGCGATCCTCCGGCGCCCGAAAAAGGGCTTCGGCGTTCCTCTGGCCCGCTGGCTCCGAACCGACCTGCGCCCCCTGCTGGACGAGCACCTGGCGTCCTCCAAGATCGCCCGCGAAGGCTTCTTCCGCCCCGAAGCCGTCTCGCGACTGGTGTCCGCGCACGTGTCCGGCGCGGCCAACGTCCGCAAGGAACTGTATTCCCTGCTGGTCTTCGAGCTCTGGCTTTCCCGGCACCTCCTGTAGCCCCTGGGCCCCACGCCATCATCACCGACTCATCGGGTCCGATAACCCTTTCCATTTTCGGCGGTTGCGAAGTTTCCACCCCTTTCACGCCTGTGCTATATCCCGGGGTCCGGGCCCTGACGAGGGAGGACGCGATGTTCTCGACCGTGCGCGAACTGCTGGCCTACCTGCGGAAGGAAGACGTCCGGTCGGTGGACATGAAGTTCACCTCCCTGATGGGCCGCCTGCACCACGTGACCCTGCCCGCCTCGAAGTTCGACGAGTCCATCTGGGAGGAAGGCATCGGCTTCGACGGTTCCAACATGCCCGGCTTCAAGAGCGTCGAGTCCGGCGACATGGTGCTGGTCCCGGACCCGACGACGGCCTTCATCGACCCTTTCTTCGAGCAGAAGACCCTGTCGCTGCTCTGCGACGTCACCGAGGCCGGCACGCTGGCGCCGTTCCCTCGCGACCCCCGCGGCATCCTGCGTCGCGCCGAAGCCCACCTGGCCTCCACCGGCCTCGCCGACGAGGCGCGGTTCGGCCCCGAGTTCGAGTTCTACCTGCTGGACGATGCCCTGTTCGAAAACGGCACCGGCCTCGCCCAGTCCCAGTTGTCCTGCCGCGAGGGGCGCTTCCCGGGGTGCGACGACGTCCGCGAGGCGGTGTCCATCGCCCCCAAGTGCGGCTACCACGCGGCGCCCCCCCAGGACGCCTTCTTCAACATCCGCAACGAAATGGCGCTGCTCCTCGAGGAGGCGGGCGTCGACGTGCGCTACCACCACCACGAGGTCGGCTCCCCCGGCCAGCAGGAAATCGAGGTGCACCTGGCATCCCCGCTGCGCCAGGGCGACGTGTCGATGATGGTGAAGTACTTCGTCAAGATGGTCGCGCAGAAGCACGGCCTGGTCGCGACCTTCATGCCCAAGCCCTTCTTCGCCGAGGCGGGCAGCGGCATGCACTTCCACCAGCACCTGTTCCTGAAGGGCAGCCCGATCTTCGCGGACGAGTCGGGGTACGCGGGCCTGTCCCGCACGGCCCTGGCCTACACCGCGGGCCTCCTTTCCCACGCCCCGGCGCTGCTCGGGCTGACGAACCCGTCGACCAACTCCTATCGCCGGCTGGTCCCGGGCTACGAGGCGCCGGTGAACGCCTTCTTCTCGCTGGCCAACCGCAGCGCCGCGATCCGCATCCCGAAGTACACCCGCGCCGCCAGCGAAAAGCGGATCGAGTTCCGGACCCCCGACGCCACGGCCAACCCGTACCTGGCGATGGCGGCCCAGCTGCTGGCGGGCCTCGACGGCATGCAGCGGAACCTGGACCCCACCGCGCTGGGCTACGGGCCGTTCGACGGCAACGTGTTCGACCTGACGGAGGCCGAGCGGAAGGAGAAGATCAAGCCGCTGCCCGCCAGCCTGGACGAGGCCCTGAACGCCCTGGCCGCCGATCACGCCTGGCTGACGGCCGGCAGCGTCTTTTCCGAACTGCTGATCGCCGACTGGACCCGCCTCAAGCGCCTTTCCGAGTGCGAGGCGATCCGCATGCGGCCTCATCCCTTCGAAGTCGAGCTGCACCTGGACTGCTGACCCCCGTCCACCGCCCCGATCGTCGCACTCCCGTCGCACGCACCTTGACAATTCCCGCCCCGGTACGGTAAAACTCCACCGCTTTGGACGGTGGCGCCATAGCCAAGCGGTAAGGCAGAGGTCTGCAAAACCTCCACCCCCGGTTCAAATCCGGGTGGCGCCTCCAATGCAATATCAATGACTTACGCGATAAGACACGGGGTTTCCGTGCGCCTGCTCCCGGTCTTTCCTGCCGCTTGATACCGCCATTTTCCGCCGTTTCTCGGGAAGACCGGAACCAGACAGGAACCAAGATCCGTGAGTCCGGGCGCACCTTCGGCCGGGGGAAGCATCCTTCAGCCAAGGGGTTCGGGATGGTTCCGGTTCCGGTTTGGTTCCGGTCGGGAACCTACAGGCGCCGCGCCTCGGCCTCGCCGGCGCCCCCTGGCGCCCGGTCGGCGACCTTGGGACGGATGTCCGGACCCGGGCGGTACTTCCCGGGCTTCCTGGGGCGATTTGGATAGGCGGGGTTGGGACTCTACTTCGGCGGCTTGGTCCGGAAGCCAACCCGAGGCCGGTCTGTGACGGGCGCAGGCTCCATGAGCTGGCGGAGCGCATCGAAGACCACACGGAAGTTCTCATCGTACCGGCCTTCCAGTTCTTCCAGTCGGAGGGCCAGGTCGGAGACCATACCGATCATCTGGCGCATCTGGACGAACGCGCGAACGACAAGGATGCTGACTTCGACCGCTCTTTCGGAGTTCAGGACCGACGCGGCCATGATGGCACCGTGTTCCGTGAATGCCAACGGATGCGTCCGCCGTCCACCCCACGATCTTGTGGTCGCAAAATGCGACCTCAAGTCGGCAACCTCCTGATCGGATAGTTGAAACATGAAGTCCGCGGGGAACCGTTCGGCGTTGCGGCGGACCTGTTCGTTCAGGCGCTTCGTTTCGACCCCGTACAGTTCGGCCAGGTCCGCGTCCAGGATCACCTTGTGACCGCGGACCTTAAGGATCCGGGACTCGATTACGTCCACGGGTACGAGCGAGGCGTCGGGCATCGGGGGCTCCGTCCAGGCCGGGGCGATGGTAGCACGGCCTGGACGGGATCGTTCGGCGCTCTCGGTCGGGGAGAGCCCCGGGACAGTGGAACCCAGCAACAGCCTCTGGGCAGTCCGGTCCGCCTTGTCGGGCGCTACCCCAAGGATTTGCGACGCCACGAACGGACGGATCACGTCCGGCATCCGCTGCATCACCGACAACAGAACGCCCTGCATTTGTTCTGTGTTGCCGGCCATCTTCGACCAGTCGGCCGCCCCGCCGCCCTTCCCGGCGATCTCGCGCAACGCCAGCGCCCTGACGAATCCCTCCGGGGCTATCGCGTTCGTAAGGTCCTTCTGCAGGCTCTGGCCGAAGCCCTGCATGCGCTGCGCCGCGTGGATGCCCTGCATGCCTTGCAAGCCCGCGCTCCGCAGGTCCGCCAGCATCTGCGTCAGCGATTCCGCCTTGATCGTGATGCCCTGTTCCGCCAGCGCCTGGTTGTAGGTCGCCACGCGCTCCAGGAACTCGGGCATCCGGGAGGCATCGATCCCGGCGCGCATCCCTTCGCGGATCGTAGTCTCGGTGTAGCCCTTGACGTCCCCACTGCCGAGCGTGGCGCCCCCGCCGGGCAGGAACCCGCGCTCCAGCCGGCCGAACGTGTCGGAGCCGACGCCGTGGGCCAGTTCGGCCTGACGCAGGTACGTGGCGTCCAGGCCCCGGCCGCCGGCCTTCCGATAGGCCCCGAAGCGCTGCTGCAACTCGATGCCGGAGAGGCCCCATCGGTCGGACCCGGCCATGTCGGCATCCGACAGCGCGCCGCCATACGGCATCGCGCCGACCTGCGCCGCCGACAACGCGGACCGGCGACGGAAGACGTCCTCGGTCCGGGAGATCTTCCATTGCAGATCGACGCTTCTTCACATCGGCCAGGAGCCTCTGCTGACGCTCTGCCCGGGCCTGCTGTTCAGCCCACTCCCTGTGCTTCCGGTCCTGCTCCTCCTTCTCGACGCGTTCCCTTCCTGCCTCCACGACCATCGCTGCGATGAAGTCGTTGAGGTAGTCCTCGATCCGGTGGGTTCCGCGGTCCTTCCACGTCTGGCGGGTGCCGCTGCCATATCGGTGGGTCTTCAGCCGAAGGATGAGCCGGCCGCTGGGCGTCTTGTCATACCTCGGTTGGGGATCATGTCCCCACCACTTCCTGTGGTCTTCAAGCTCCTTCGGACTGAGCACCTTTCGGACTCGGTCCCAGTCCTCCTCGATGCCGAACGTGATCAGGCACCCGCTGATGCGCGCGCCAGTGGTGCTCGGGGCGTTCCGGCGATCGGACTCGTACTGCGCGGAGCTGGCCTTCGTGACCTCGACCAGGTACCCCCGCGCCTCCAACGCCTTAATCAACGCGTCCATGACCCGCAGAGCCCGGTCCAGTGACTTCGTGCCGACGAAGACGTCTAGGCAGGCCATGTCCCAGACAGGCGGGTGGCCCTGCTTCTTCAGCGCCTCGCGCAGCAGGGGGCCGGACGATGCCACCAGTGGGTGAGGGCTACGTGGGGCGGCTGGCACCTTGATCTGGTTCTCTGCCGACTTTTCCGCTTGGAGCTTCCCGGCGACGTCAGGTGCCAACGCGGCGGTTACTGGGCGGCGCCCAGGATAGAACTCGTGTTGCTCGGATTGACCCGCATGGAGCGGCGGCCGCGCAGCCTTGTTCGGCACCCGGCCGGCCTTGACCCGTGTCCAGTATCCACGACCAGGGACCGGGACACCCATCTTCCGGCAGATCTTCGCAAGTGCGACGCCCGACACCCCAAGCTTGGGGGCGAGGCTCATGATGGGTTCGCTCCAGACCCTTTCGTAGTGCTGGGCGCGGTCAAGGACGATGCGGTCTTGCACTTCATGCTCCCGGCAGGAGAGAGACGAAAGACCATGACACATGCCGTTGTTGTACGCCATTTGCGCCTGGGATATCATTCCTGCCGGGTTCCCGCCACCGATGCTTTTGCAGGACCGATGCGATTCCGGGACCGTCGGTGGCTCGCCGTGGGTCCTCCGGAGGTCCGATGCCCTCCCCCCCCTCCTCCAGCGAAGGCGCGGGTTCCAGCGATCGGCCTCGCGGCACGGTCCTGGATCGCCTGCCGCCCCGGCTGCGGGTTGCGCTCCCCTGGATCGCGGGCGGCGTGTTGCTGGCGGCCTTCATCTCGCTGCGATGCCTCCATCCCTGGACCTTCGACTACGAGTCCGAGGAATACACGATCCATTCGGCGGCGTTCCTCCAGAACGGGATTCTTCTGGAATCGCCGCAGCGCATCCGGTACTTGATGCTGGTCGTCGGTCCGCTGTACATGTACCTGAAGTCCGTTCCGTACCTCTTCACGCCGGACCCGGGCGGGGAAATCCTGTTCGTGATCCTCCTGCACGGGCTCGCGGCGGCCCTGCTTTCCCTCTGGGTATGGCGGAGGTTCGGCCTCCGGTATGCCCTGACATCCTTGTTCCTGCTGGTGTTTTCGTCCCAGTCCATCTCGCGGAGCGTCAATCCCCATCCGAGGTCGTACAGCATTCCCCTGGTCGTGATCCTGATGATCGTGGTGGAACGGGTACTGGTGCAGTCCGAGCATCGTCGCCTGATGCTGCTGGCCGCCGTGTTCGCCTTCGCGACGCAGGTCTATGGGTTCGCGACCGTCCTGCTGCCTCCGGGGATCCTGATCCTCTTCCTGCTGTACCGGCCGCGAATCCCCGCGCGCGACTGGATCGGGCCAGGAATCGTGTTCGGGCTGCTCCAGTTGCCGTCGGTGCCCTTCATCCTGCGCTACGATCTGGTCCGGGAAATCCCGCGTGCCATCGTGAACGGGACCTTCCTGATGCCCGAGGAATTGGGGGACCTGGCGGCCAACCGGTTCGAGGCGCTCGGCGCCATCGCGCAGGTTTCGTCGGAGACGTTCATCGAGCTCGTCCCCTCCCTGGCGCTGGCAATCGGATTCGCCGCGCTCATCCTGGACGCCCGCAGGACGATCGTGGCGGGGCAGCCGTGGCGGCGCTCCCCATCGGTGTTCCTGCTCCTGTGGTTCGTGGGATTCCTGGTGCTGCCGCAGTTCGCCGGAGTCGGGAACCGAACCCACCTGGGGCAGTTCCTGGGGCCGGTGATCTCGGCCATCGGCCTGGTCCGAACGGCCGAATGGCTCCGGAAGAGGGTCTCCCGCCGGTGGCGAGCGGTCTTCCGTGGCTGCGTGGCCGCGGGCGCCCTGGGCGTGGCCGGCCTGTTGCTGACGGCATTCTGGTCGCCATGGCACTTGCCGCTGCTCGCGGATCCGGGGGCCCGGGGCCGCCTGCATCCCATGCCGAGCCTCGACGAGGTCCGTGGAGCGATGCGGTCGCTCCACGACCGGGGCCTGGGTCGAGTGGCGTTCAACGAGCGGGTGCACGGCGCGATGGTGTTCAGCGACGAGTTCGGGGATTCCTACCTTTTCTGGCTCGCGTGCAGCCGGGACCCGGTGACTCCGTGTTCGACCGACGCCAGCGGCCTGCCTCCTGACGCCCATTTCCTCGTGTACGACACGCTGTTCCCCTCGGGTGCCGGGGCCGATTCGAACACCGTCTTCCAGCCGGCCGACGTGGTCTGGTCGAGCGATGCTGGCCGGTTTCACGTCGCCGAGGTCCGGTCGCGGATCCTGACGTCGCTCCGGGCCGCGTCGTTCCGTTCGGACGAGGAGGGCGGTGGGCCGGACGATCGTGTCCCGGAGGGCCCTGCCGGGGCCCTCCGGACGCCCGACCTGCGGCCCGCGCCATGGACCCCGGAACAATTGGGATTCCTGCCGGAAGCGGGGCCTGGGGCGGGCGTGCCTGCACTGTCCATACGGCGCCGTTCCCCCAGGGGCCGTGCCCTCCGGGAACTGGACCTGGATCCCACCCGCTCGTTCGAAACCGACGAGCTTGACCGGCAACCGACATTGCTCGACGTCGTTTTCCAGGGCTCGTTCACGCTGGACCGATTGCCTCCGCCGGGGCAGGAGTTGCACGTGGGCCTGTCGACCGAGCGCGACAACGGACAATGCCGCATGGATGTCTTCCTGGACGGGCGCGCGATTCCGGCGCGGGAGCTGATCGACCCCCGTGCGGGGGACCAGGCTCTGCCCCTGGAGCTCGACGTGGACCTCACGCCGTACCTCGCCGTGGGCACTCATGTCGTCGCCATCCGGATGACACGGTGTTCCGCCAGGCTGTACGACTTCTATGACGTGGTGGTCAGCCGGAAGTGAACTCGATGCTGCGCTATCCGATGGTCCTGTGGCGACTGGCCAGGCGTCGGCCGGTCTTCGCGGGATTCAACGTCACGGAGCGCTGCAACCTCACCTGCTCCTCCTGCGCGGTGTGGCGTTCGCAGCCGTGCGCGGGGGAGCGCGTGGATCGAGTCGGGTCGGGTGCCCCCTTCGGCTCACTCGCTGCTGGACAGCACCGCGCAGGTCGGCGTGCAGGTGGAGTCGGCGCAGCACATGTGGTTGGTCCCGTCCCAGCACGGGTAATGCAGGCCGGACGGGCAGCAGGTGATCAGGCCGTCGGGAAACCACACCGGTCGATCGCTTTGCGACCCGCAGCAGACCGAGGTCTCGTCGGTGTAGGTGTACCCGTTGCCCCCGGCCTCCCGCGCCTGCCCGGTGACGCAGGCCCCGGTGCAGGTGCCGCAGTCGGTCGCCTGGTCGTTCGGTGAGGTCCCGCAGGCGTAGCTCGTCACCACCGCGGACTGCAGTGACTGCCAGTTCAGGCACACGTCGGTGCACTGGCCCATGTTCCCACCCATCGCGCACCCCTGGCCCGCGGGGCAGCCCCCGCAGTTGATGTCCCCGACGCCGCAGTTGTCCATCGTGCATTCCACGGTGCAGGTCCCGCCCGAACAGTACGAGTCCGCCGGGCAGTCGCCGCAGTAGAAGTAGCCCGTGTCGCTGGTCCCGCATGCCATTCCCTGGCAGGCCGACGCCATCGCAGATGGGTCGCAGGCCGCGTCGCTGCTGCCCGAGAACGTCGCAGACACCGACGCGTTCTTGCCCGGGAGGGCCACCGTGATGGTGTGCTGGCCGTTGCGCGCCGGGGTGCAGTAGCTGACCAGGTAGATCCCCTCGCCGGCTGCCTTCAGTCGCTGCCAGACCTCCTCCATCGCAGAGTCGATCTGGTTGATGGACTGGATGAAGACGGCCCCGTCGCGCCCGATCTCGGACAACTTCGTCCGGTCGATCTCCCCCTCGAGGCCGATGGCGAACACGTACCCGGTGGACTGCGCCATCGCGTCCAGCACCTGCTGGTGCGTCTTGTAGCCGGCGTGGTCCGAGCCGTCCGAGAAGACGACCAGGGACGACCCGCGAGGCGCTCCCATGCCCGGTGCGCTCGACATCAACCCGCCGAGCCGGTTGAGCCCGCCGATGACGGCCCCGTTCAGGTTGGTCGACGGGTCGATGCACAGCCCCGCGTGGCACTGGGGCCGTGTCGAGTCCCTGGTGGCGCACTCCGTGTCGGCGCTGCATTGCGAGACCAGGAACCGGTCGAGGTCGACGTCGACCTTGCGGCTCCAGGCGCTCAGTTCGATGCAGTTCCCCCACTCGTCATTCGTGCAGCCGGAATAGGCCGGGAGGGTCACGGCACGGAGCGACAGCGCCCCGTCGAACGCCGCCACTCCGACCTGCCGCGCCCACGTGTTCTGGTCGGTCACATGGTGCGCGAACGTCCGCGCGCCCGCCACCACGCTGGCCAGGGAGTTGGCGTCCAGGATCGAAGAACTGGTGTCCAGCGCCACCAACGTCCACCACCGGTAGGTCGAGGGGCGCGCGGTGACCTGGAGCCCGGACTCGACCGACAGCGCCGCGTCGTCCTCCATCACCTGGAAGTCGGTCTGCGACAGCGATGGCACGCCGACCCCGTCCGGGTCGGTCACCGAGACGAACAAGAGCACGTTCGACCCGATCTGCTGCTGGTCCACCAGCCGGATGCGCGCCGCCGGACAGTCCGGATCGGAGGTGCACCCGGGCTCGCAGACGCCGTTCGCGACGCAGTCCTGGACGCCCTGGTCCGACGCGGCTGGATCCGTCGCTCCGGGGGCGTCGGCGATGTCCCCGGGGCCGGTCTCCTGCCCGGGCGAGCCGCCTTCGTCGACAGCGTCCGTCGCCACGTCCCCACCGGCATCCGGAACCGCGGGCCTGACGCAGAGGCTCGACAGGCATACCAGGCCATCGTTGCAGGTGGTGGCCGGATAGCATGGGCCTCCTTCAGTACCGGTCGCCTTGCCTCCGGACGAGCCGCATCCGCACGCCGCCAGCGCGGCGACGATCGCCCCGAGGCGACCGGCCCACGCGACCTTACAGGAGCCATGACGACCCATCGACATGAGATACCTCCTGCCGGAGCAAGGCTCCGGACCCGCAAGAGATCGACCCTTCACCTGTGTGGCGGACATCGGGGGTAGTCTACGTCAACCGGCAGAAACCGGGTAAGGGGTCTCGGGGTCAAGGAGGCGCGGGCGGTTCGGGAAACCAGGCGGTGACCCGCCGGCCCTACTCGAACTTCAACCCGTCGATGAGGACCGCGGTGTCGTAGATCGAATCGCCCTTGTCCGTGGTGTAGAACCGCAGCGTGATCGGGGCCGGGTCGGTGGTGACCATGCTGCTGACGTCGAACGTCGCCTTCTGCCAGTCGCCCTTCTGCTTCGCGGTGTTCGTGGTTCCCGTGACCCACACGCCGATGTCGGTGGGCGTGCTCTGGTCGAACCCGACGTCCGCCGTCACGATGCCGACGGCCTTCTTGCCGCACGACGGGCACGCCGCGGTCTTGGGGCACAGGTCGTCGACGGCCAGGCTGACCACCTTGTACTGCTTCTGCGTCTTGTCCGTGATCGTGGCCTGGAACGAGTCCTGGTAGATCTGGCCGCAGAACTCGGGGAATTCCTCCGAGTAGTACTTCCACCAGAAGGTCAGGTTCTTCGTCCCCGGGAAGATGCAGAATTTCTGCTCCAGCGAGCCGTTGGTCGAGGTGTAGCCCAGGCCCGTCGAGATGATGCCCATGAACTTGCCTTCCACCGGCTTGGTCAGGCCCAATTGCGTGATGACGCGGCCGTCGCCGTCCTTGGTCCACGCCGTGATGTCGCCGGTTTCGAAGCCCTCGTTGAGGATCGCCGATTCCGAAATCGTCAGGCCCTTGGCGCCGAACAGCCGGAAGAACGATCCCGGGTGCGCCGGATCCTGGGCGCCCACGCCGTACGCCTGGCCGGCCGGGTAGCCGCTTTCCATCATGCCGCTGAAGAACTGCCGGGCCATCTGGGCGGCGAAGATCGTCGTCACCGTGCCCGAGAAGCCTGCGATCGCCCGGGCGCCCGCCGCGAACAGCGAGGTCGCCATCGTGCCGTTGTAGAGGGTCTTGCAGCCGCCGAGGTACACGAGGCTGGACGGGAACGGCTGGCCCAGCGTGTGGTAGTCCACGAACGCCGGCGAAATGCCCCACGTGGTGGCGCCCAGGATGGCGCGGCCGGTCATCAGGTCCACCTGGGTCGTGTCGTAGCAGCTGCCGTACGCGGGCGACGTATCGCCCACCGCGGGCATCGTCACCACGCACTCGTTGCCCGACGGGCACTCCGACTTGGAGGTGCAGGTCTTGTCGGTCTGCGACAGGTTGCCGCACGTCACGGCCTCGCCGGTCCACAGGACCTCGGCGCCGCCGGGATGGTGCCAGCCGAGGTCGGTCTTGACGTTGGCCGCCAGCGAGCGGAAGTACACATCCGAATGGGTCGCCAGCGCGACGATGCCGTTGGACGACAGGTGGCGGAACTTGTCCAGGTTCGCGGCCTTGTTGTTCGCGGTCGCCACGTTGTAGGCCGGGCAGGCCAGCACGGCGGCCAGGTTCGCGATGTGGAGGGTTTCGTCATCCGAGCCGAACTCGTCGGCGAACGGGGACAGCAGCAGCGTGTCCTTCGACAGGATCGGGACACTCGAGGTCAGGCCCGACGAAACGGAGGCCGAGGCCGCACCGGAACCGTCGGGGAGGGACTCGCCTGCCGTCCCGTCGCCGCCGCGATCGCCGGTGCGGGCCAGGTTCACCGCGCCCATGACGCCGTCGTTCCAGCGGATCCAGAGGCCGCCGACATCGGCGACGTCCACGGTCTGGGCCGCGGTCGGATCCCCGCGCAGGACCTGGACGGCTGCGGTGCGGGCCGTCGTCGTCGTGCCGCCGCCCTCGAGGTCCGTGAAGTACGCCGTCTGCGCGTCCGACAGAAGCTTCTGGTGGGACGAGCAGGTGGCCGAGGCCAGGCGATTGACGCAATCGAAGCGCGTGGGAGCCGACAGGGCCGAGTACGGGGTGCCCGTGGCGTCCTTCACCGGGATCGCCGCGCGCAGGTAGACCGGGCCCGGGGTCGTGCAGGAAAGGGTCAGGCGCAGCGTGTACACGCCGTCCCGGGTGATTTCGTCGCCGGAGGAGGCGACCTGGCCGTCGTCGAGCATGCCGCCCAGGTCCTTCAGGGCCACGCCGGTCGCGTCCACCTGCTTCAGGGTCACGGTGCTGCCGGAAACGCTTCCGAACGGCCCCAGGGCGATCGTCGCGAGCACCGATTGGGTCTGGCCGACGAACATCGCCGGCGGGCGCATCTGCACGGGGTTCGGCAGCATGAAGCCGGGGTTCGACGTGACGACGATGATGTCCGACACCGACTCGCCGTTCTCCGCCGCCGCCGATACCTTCAGGATGTTGTCACCGGGGACCAGCGCGATGCCGTCGGTCTGCCAGAACGGCGAACCCACCGTGGTGGTGATGGTGCCGTTGGCGGTCGACGAAGCCCAGGCCACGGCCGTGTACTTGCCGAACACCACGCCCGACAGCGAAACGACGCTGCCCACCGTGGTGGCGTACCCGTGGCCCGAAGGCTCGGTGATGCGGATCAGCAGTTCCGCGGAGGGGTACTCGCCGACGACGCCGCCCGGTATCACTTCGTCCTCCGGGATTTCCCCCGAGGCGTCGACATCGTACTTGACGTCCTGCACCCCGAAATCGTACTGACTGGTCGAATCGCCGTTGCTGTCGGAGGACGTGCACCCCGACCCCGCGATCGCCACCACTGCCGCTACCATCAGGACCCGACCGGCGCGCATCCCGCACCCCCACCCGGAGAAATGTCGGTGAATTATAACGATACGGGCACCTCGGAACAACGCGAGCCCACTTCATTCCCCGCGGGCGTGGCGCTCCCAGCCGTATCGAAGGCCGAAAATCGCTGTGGGAGCATGGGTCTTTCGACGGCGGACGAAGTTTTTCACGGTTGGGACGGCGGGACTCTTCAGCGCACGTCGACGACGTGCGAGGTGGTCCGACCCTTTTCCACGACGACCGCCAGATCCTTCGACGTGACCTGGTTCTTCAGCACGAACGTCTGGTTCCCGACCGGGACCTCGAAGGACCGGAGCGGAGTGGTACCGACCTTGCGCCCCTTCCAGTAGACGTCGGCCCACGGCCGGGCGTTGATCGTCACGAATCCCGTGTCGACCGGCGCCGCGACGGGAGCCTTGTCGGCGGCCTTGTCGAGCCGCACCGGGAACGACTGGGTCGCCGACGCCAGCGCCACCTTCTGGCGGAAGGCCTTGCGGCCCGGCGCCGAGGCCGTCACCTCGACCTCGTCCCCCACCCGGTACACGCCCTTCACCTCGCCGCTGCCACCGGGCGTGGCGACGGGCTTCCCATCGACCAGCACCTTCGCCGACGCGGGATCGACCGACAGCGACAACACGGCAGACGCGCGCTCGGTCGCCCCGGGAGGAGGCGTCGCGGCGCTGGCCGGAGGCACGGCAGGAA
>Ga0118677_10010269_pt1 | contig 14361 bp, 7 predicted proteins | sample AliMusrvi5mmetaG_FD_86154 | JGI IMG/M metagenome (GOLD analysis project Ga0118677, IMG submission 86154) | reverse complement strand
TTAACTGGAGTCATTACTACTAAAGTTACTATTAGTGGAAATACAATTCAGAACTTGAATAATGCCTCAAGCAGAACTGATGTAACAAACTCAACCTATGGTGTTTATTGTAGTACAACTAATTTAAATGGAGGTATAAACGCTAATAAGATTTATGGCTTAACAGCATCTAATGCAACTTTACCAGCCCGAGTTATTGGTATAAACATGGATGTTACTTCTACGGGAACAGCAACTACCTGTTATAATAACATGATATCGCTTGGAAATTCTAATCCGGGTCTTGTTTATGGTATTGTACAGAATACAGGTCTTTCTAAGGTAGATCATAACTCGGTTTATATTGGAGGAAGCCCGGCATCAGGAAGCTTTGAAAGTGCTGCATTAAATGTTACAGGAGCTACAACCGGTAGAGAATTCTTAAATAATATATTTTACAATACACGTTCTAATACCGGCACTTCTACCAGTAAACATTATATCATTAAGTACAGTGCTGCTTCGAATCTTACTTCTAATTACAATGTGGTAAATTGTACAGGGTCTGGAGCATTATTGGGGGCAATTGGTGCCACAGATTATACAACATCAAATACTGATACTCAAAATTGGGTTGCAACAGGATTAGATACAAATACCAAAGTTGCAACGGTTAACTTTACGAATGCTGCTACCGGAGATTTGACACTTACAGGTGGCTCTATTCAGGATGGTAATCTGGCAGTTCCTCTACTTGCAACTGTAATGACCGATTTTTCGGGTACTAATCGAGGAGCAACAACTTATGCCGGGGCTTTTCAGTCAACTCCATATATTTTCACAAGAGTTAATCCGGTATCGTCAGTTGCCAATATTCTTCCTACAGCTACAGGCGTAAAGGTCAATTGTTCAAAACTATCTGATATTGACATTTATACAATCAATGGAATGTTGGTGGGAACAATTAAGAACACAATGAACTTTGAAACTGATCTGAATGCAGGAGTTTACCTGATTAAAGTAAACGGAAAAACTACTAAGTTCCTGAAATAAGAACCCGAATAATTGAAGGGAAATAAAAATTACAACCGTCTTTTACTAGCTGTGAAAGGCGGTTGTTATGAAATTAATTGAATTTGAACTTTTTAAAAAAGTAAATTATGCATATTCTTACACTAAACAACTGTACAAAAACAGTGATATTGATTATCTGCCTTTTATCGGGTATGTCATCAATTCAAGCGGCTACATTATTTGAGAATTTTGATAGTCCATCTGTAGTTCTGACAACTAATAATGGTGGTCAAATATTATTTTCAAGTGGAAACTGGTATTCATACGGCATTAACAAAACTGTAGATGGAGATCGATTTAACGGAACATCATCTATCAGAATGAGAGGTTATGCCGGAAAAAGTACCATGTATATGATGTTCGATAAAGCCGGAGCTGGAGTAGTGTCATTCAATTATGGTTCTTATGCATCTCATAATGGTGGTATCTTCACATTGCAACAATCAACCGACCAAGGTACAACGTGGACGAATGTAGGTATAGCCGTTATAGTTCCAACCTGGAAAGGGTCATTACTTAGCTATTCAGCAGTGGTTAATTACAGTGGAAATATCCGGTTTCGAATTGCAATGACCGAAACAAGTAACTCCAACACTCAGGTTAATATCGATGATTTTGAAATAACAGATTATAATGTCGACCAGACAACCATTCCTGTTATTTCATCCCCAACAGGTATTTATGAAACGGCTCAAAATGTCACATTAACATGTAATACTCCAGGCTCAACCATTTATTATACTACTGATGGATCGACTCCTACTACATCCTCAACAGTTTATACTTCAGCAATTCCCGTTGCTCAAACGACTACTATTAAGGCATTGGCAGTATCAATCGGTAAAGAAAACAGTCGTGTTGAAACAGCTGTTGTAAACATACCAATATCGGTTGATAATCTGGCGGCACTGTATAATTATATCCCAGCAAGTGGAACAAATCTACAATATTATAAATATACCGGTAATGCTATTGTCAACTATATATATTGGCCATCAAGTACAACCACAACAAAAACGCTTGTGATACAGGATAATACTGCAGGTATTGTGATAAATGATTATTATAAGCAATTTGTAACAACCTATAATGTAGGTGATAATGTTACCGGAATAATGGCACAGGTAAATCGTATAAATAGTTCCCCACAATTATATCCCTGGGCGGATTTTACAGTTTTATCAGGTTCAAATTCAGTAGTACCGAAAGTTGTAACATTGGCTGATGTGCCAAACAAAACCTATCAGTTAGTTCAGGTTAATGATTTATATTTTGATGGAGCAAATGGTACAACCAAATTTGGTGTAAATTCATTCCTTACAGTTCACGATGCTTCAACCTCATCAACAACCAGTATCGTATATAATACTCCTAATGTTATTGCCGTAAATCCAGACTATATTGGCACAGTTGTACCAACTAAAATGAATATGGTATGTCTTGTTATGAATAATAATCCACTTAATTCAAGTATTAACAACAATAATGCCTATTATTATTTATTCCCCAGAACATCAGCGGATTTAAATGTTGCATTTAAAGACCCAACCGGTTTTTCGACTCCTTCAATTCAAAATATTTCAGTTTCCGACGGAACAGTACATTTTGAAACTCCTTCGGTTGAAATGCTGAAGGTATATTCTGTTACAGGACAGTGTGTGAAATCGATGGATACAGTTGTAGGACAGAATACAATTACACTTTCTAACGGTATATATTTTGTGAAGATTGGATCTTCAGTGTCTAAGATTTTTGTAAAATAGCTTTCTCTCAATAAATTATTTAGTGAACTTGAAACATTCCTTTCATTATTCAATTCTGTTCCTGTTGCTTTTGTTTTGCGCAAACGTGACAAGTCAAAATGCGTCGTCTAAAAAAGAAAACTACTCCATTCATTTAACTGTTTTAGACAGTGTTTCCGGTCAGGCCATCATTGGTGCGCCCTGCCAGATTAAAAAGTTGGGTGCAATTGCAGTGACTGATGTTTCGGGAGTTGCTATATTTAAAAATATTCCTTCAGGCGAAGCTGTCATCGAAGTAGCTTATTTGGGTTATGAAAGTCTGGTGAAGACTCTCAACCTAAAGTCAGATATAAACCTGAACGTAAAAATTGTAGAAACTTCGCTGCAACTGAATGAGGTCACTGTGGTGGCCAAAAGCAGTGCTGCAGGCTCTTCAACAGCTTCACAAATTGGTCGTCAGGCCATTGACCATCTTCAGGCCACAAACCTGGGTGATTTGATGCAACTGATTCCGGGTCAGGTTATTCAGAATCTGAGTCTTACTTCGGCCAATCAGGTTCAGATACGGTCGCTGGCAGCAGGTGATAACAATAACTCTTTCGGAGCTTCCATTGTGGTGGATGGTGTGCCTATTTCGAACAATGCCAATCTGAACGATAAAGCCGGTGTTAATTCAACTTCTGCAACAACCGGAATTGACTTACGACAGGTAGGAGCCGACAACATTGAATCGGTAGAAGTGATTCGCGGAATTCCTTCGGCAGAATACGGTGATTTGACTTCGGGGGCGGTGATTGTAAAATCCAAGTCGGGGAAAACACCCTACGAAATTAAAACAAAGGTAAATCCAACTACTATTAATTCTTCCATAGGCAAAGGCTGGTCGTTGGGAGCAAAAAACGGTTTTCTGAATGCGAATGTAGATTATGTTCAGGCCTGGGGAGACCCGCGTCAGAAAGTGGCTTCGTTCGACCGATTCTCAGGGTCAATGACTTACGCCAATACCTTTTTCAAAAAATGGAGAACAAAAACAAAGGTTAGTATCAACAGTCTGCTCGACTGGCGCGGACAAGACCCGGACGAAATTGCCAATGGAACAAAAACCACGCAGGGCGATTTCACACTTCAAATTAATCACGAAGGAAAATTTGCTTTTAATCTACCCTTATCACGCACATTGACTTATGTGGCAGGCTTTTCAACTTCGCGAAAAGAATCGACCACCTCAACGATTGTCGGTAATTCTTCGGGTTTAATGCCTATTCTCACCGCCACTGAAACCGGCTACTACGACGTGCCTTTCCGCAGCAGTTCCTATTTTGCCTCGGGCGGAACGGTAAGTACGCCACAACGTTATTATTTTAAAGTAACCAATACATTTGGAGCACATACCAAAAGTTCCACCCATCAGTTTAATATGGGGCTCGAGTACCGGTATGAGCAAAATAAAGCACTGGGATATTACAACCTGAATGATTCTTTCCCATTGAGACCCAACAGTGATGGTCGCCCACGCCCTTATTATGATATTCCTGCATTGAATCAACTTTCGGGATATATTGAAGATAATATGGAATGGAAAGTGCTGGGTAAAACGCTGAAACTACAAGCCGGGGTACGTTACACTCACTTACAACCAGGATTGGCAGAACAGGTATGGTCTTTGTCTCCCCGTATAAATGCTTCCATTGAACTGAACAATTGGCTCGAAATAAGAGGCGGATACGGAAAAAACTCCAAGACACCGGGACTTACTTATCTCTATCCCGAAAAAAAATACATGGATAAAAGTGCTGCCGATAATACGGCAGCTACCAATCCGGCAGAACGTATGTTGTTGTACTACACCAATGTATATGACGTGAAACGTACACTGGGATTGCAAAATGCCACCAACACCAAAGTAGAACTTGGTTTTGATATTAAATTGCCTGAAAACAGACGAATTTCGATTGTCGGCTACTGGGATCAGACCCCAAACGGCTTTGGCAATTATACCGAATACTTCACTTACCTTGCCAATTATTACAGCATGGGTCATGGATTGATTCAAAATCCGGGAGCCAAACCAACTGTCGACTGGAATAATCCATCGCGCGTAGATACAATTTATGCCACCACCGGAAAAGTGGGGAACACGCAATGGGCAGACAATAAAGGAATTGAGTTTGATTTTGATTTGGGTCATATTCAGTCGTGGCATACCTCCTTTTATTTTACAGGAGCGTACATGGAAACCAGCACCAAAACTACCGGCCCCAACTTTTCAAATCCGAAATTGAAAAATACTACCATATATCCTGATGTAAATTCCACTCCCTTGAAGTATCTTTATCCATCAGGTCAAATGATAAGCACAGACCGCCGTTTGAGTTCGCAATTACGCGCTGTTGTCAATATTCCAAGTTTAAGTATGGTACTTTCCTCTTCGCTTCAGGTAATCTGGTATGGTTATTCAGAAACGACTAATCAGCGACAAGACCCAATCGGCTATATTGTGGCCAATAATACCGGAGGTGTTGATTATTATACCATTACATCCGACATGCTGAATGACCCGAATTATAAAATTAAAGGAGTCTCGTTGAGTGATGCCCGTCTGACTGGAACTGATAATCCACCGGTAACACAGCCGCCTATCTGGTTGATGAGTACGCGTCTGACCAAGGATATTTCGAAAATGGCAGGATTTTCATTCTATGTAAACAATACTTTTTTCTACGAGCCCTGGCAGCATAGTTCTGCTTCAACAACCTTGTCGCAGGGAAATCTCGGAACTTTTTCGTTTGGTATGGAACTTTATTTCAAGTTATAGTTTATCGCATTATTTCGATATATGACAAAGCAAATCTCTATTTTTTTAATATTACTGGTTTCGGTCGTTAGCATGGTTTCATGCCTCGACGAAACTACACCAACTGCCATTTCGAAAATTACGGTACAGGTTGCCATGCCTCACGGAATAAAAGACTCAGTGCATTATGCCAACCGTTACGTTATACTGAAAAGTAACCGGCTGGAATATAAAGTACTCACTGATTCACTTGGTAAAGCAGTATTCGAGAATGTTGTGCCTGATATTTACAGTGTCTCTACTTCGTGTGAAATAAGTGGCGATCAATACATTGCTTATTCCGATACAGTCGTTGAAAATAAAGGAGTTATCTTTTCCGGAAGTTTGGCAAAGGAACAGCTTTTTTCTGAAAAAACCCTTCAGTTAGCACTTACAAAATCGATCAAACAAAGTTTGTTGATTAGCAAGATTTACGCTTCGGGAACTAAAGATGCTTTAAGTAAGAATTATACAGCCGATGCATACATCGAGATTTTCAATAATTCCGACGAAACTCAGTATATGGATGGATTATACCTTGGACTGGTGGAAGCTGAATCAGTAATAGCCTTTCCAGCCAGTTCCAATCCGATTTATATTCATGCCCGACAGATATTCCGCTTTCCGGGTAGTGGAATGGATAATCCTATTCTTCCCGGCAAAAGTATTGTGATAGCAAACAGCGCCATCAATCATACCATTTCCGCACCTACTTCGGTTGATTTGTCAACAGCCGATTTTGAAGCCAAAAGCACCAAATTTTCCAATAATTCCAATGTAAAGACTTTCGAACTGATTTATACGGCTTATGCAAGTTTGCTTTATATGAACCTGACTAACGGAGGTGATAACGGTGCATTTTTGTTTAAAACCAATGACGATATTTCTACGTATCCAATTGAATATATCCCAGGCAGGGTAAGTGGAAACAGATATATCCGTGTTCCGGCCGAAACAGTAATTGATGGCGTTGAAGTGTTGAGAAATAAGGCAACAACAGGTCCAGATCCCAATTCAAAACGATTGCAAAGCTTTATTGATGCGGGCTATATGTTTATTTCGTCCATTTCTGGTTATACCCACGAAAGTATCGACCGGAAAGTGGATGTCGCAAAATCTACGAATCGTACGTATTTGCGGGATACCAACAATAGCCAGAACGATTTTAAAAGTGTGACTGACCCCAGTCCCCGTAAGTATGATAAACCTCTTTTGCTGGAATAGAAAATAAATCAGAATATGCGTAAACATATTGTTTTACTTATAATTAGCATTTTGGTTTCCGTAATTGGAATGGCTCAGTCGTTGGTTTACACCGAGGAACACGAGCTGACTCAATTGCTGAATCCATGGACTATGCTTCCAAATGCAGCAGGACTGGGTGTTTCGCCGGTAAAAAAGCATGGCGTAACGGAGTTGGGATATGACAAAAGCAACGGAAATTACCATAGAGCACAGATTGGGAACGACCTAAGTGGACTGAATTTTTATTCCGAGCGATACGACAAACTAAGTAAAAACTGGCTGGTATGGGGAAGTTTTAATTTTCAGATGAACCGCGAGACGGACAGAGCCTGGTCAGATGTGTTTTTTCCGTTCAATAATTCGCCCTACATTTTTGGAAGCAGCGTGAAAGGGAACTACGACCGTCAGATTTTTGATTTACACGCCAAGTTAAGTACAGTTCAGCAGGGAAAACTAACATGGGGAGTTGGGGTGGATTATACTGCCGGCGATATGTCCCGATTGCGTGACCCACGCAGCAGAACCTATCTGGCCGATTATGCGGTTGTCCCTTCTTTGACGTATAAACTCACTGAGAAACATACGCTTGGACTCGATGTTTTTGCCCGCTATCAGAAAGAAAAAATGCCAAATGCCAACACCGTTCAACTCGACCCGACTTTAAAATATTACACATTCTTCGGAATGGAAAATGCTGATGCAGTAATTGGAGCTTACAACGGTTTTCAGCGGCAGTTCGAAAGTGGTTTTTACGGTGGTGATATTCAGTTTGGATATAAAACCGGTAAAATAAACTGGGTCAATTCTCTGGGAATGGAATATCAGTTGCAGGAAGTTAGCGGTAACATCAAACAAAGTCCGGGTTCATATCATTCATTGAACTACAAGGCTTCGTCGATGTTTCGGTTAATTCAAAAAAATAAACTTATTTGTGCTTCGTTGAAAGGAAATTATTATCAGGGTGCAAGCAATGAATTTAGGCAGGAATTAGACATTATCCCAAACTTGTCTACCGGTATAGCTTCACAGGAGTGGGTTACTTTGTATCAATATAGTAACCGCTACATAACCAAATCCTACAATGTTGATTTAGACTTTAATATCCGAAATTTAATGGCTGATGCCAAAGATTATTCGTGGAAAGCAGGAGTTAATTTGCAAGCTTATGGTTTTGATAATCAGTATAATTTACCGTATTCGGAGATGAGAGTAGACCGACTGAAAGCCGGAATTTATGGTCATGGCCGGTTATTGAATAAGAAAAACCACCGTGTGAATCTGGACACAAAAATTGATTACGATCTAGCGTTGACAAATAAGCTGGTATTAAGTGACGACGCATTTGTAACACCTACTTCGGCTTCCACTACTTTTCAGCAGGGAACATACGATATAGCTACTCAAGTGCTGACACCTGATAATAATTATTTCAGTCAGAATGCGTTAAGCTATAAGCTTGAAGCCAGTTACAGTTTCCCGCTTTCGTTTAAAAAGACACAACTGGTTGGTTTTCTGAAAATGTATATTAAAAATTCTCAGACTAATCAAAATCAAAACTGGATGAATGCCGGAGTTTCAATAGGAATTATACCACTTTAAATTTTCAACCTTTATACTTTCTCCCAATGAATAAGAAATTATTTTTAGTAGCTGTCCTGATAGTGTCTTGCCTATACGTTTCTTCGCAACGCAAACGAACAATTTCAGCGCCAAGACAGGAATCCGATAATACAGCTCAGTCAGATTCTGCACCGGCGGCTAAAACAAAAGATTTTGCTAAAATTACCGCCGGAGCAAAAGTCTCGAACGGGCTTTTCACGATCTATAAAACCAAAATGGCAAGCTATTATATGGAGGTACCCGACTCTGTGCTGGGGCGCGATATGCTTATTGCTGCACGGGTGGTGAGTCTGAGCGATAATTCCAAAATATCAGCCGGACAAATGCGAACAAATCCGATTTTGATTTACTTCAGCCGCCGCGATAAATATCTGTTTATCAATCAACCAACAGGAATTTCGTATGCCGACCCTAAAGATCCGATTTCGGCTTCGCTGGCAAGAAACAATGTTACACCGGTTGCATTGTCATTTGATATCACTTCCCGAAACGAAAAAAATGACGCCTCGCTGATTGATGTCACCCGATTTTTTTCCTCTGAAGTTGATTTGGTTTTTCCGGCCGGAGTGGGCGGCAGCGGCCGACTTGATTCCAAAGCGAGTCAGATTCTGGATATGAAATCCTTTCCACAAAATGTGGAAATAAAATCGTACTATAATTTTGTAGGAGGCAAAGAACCATTTTGTATCACCATTAATTATTCTTTTGTATTGTTGCCAAAGGTTCCAATGAAAGCCCGTTTCTCCGACGAAAGAATTGGTTATAGTGCTGAAAATAAGCGCAAATATGTATCGGAACGACCCGAAATTTCGCAAAAAATAATTGACCGCTGGCGCGTGGAACCCCGCGATGAGGACCTGGCAAAATATAAACGTGGTGAGTTGGTGGTGCCTAAAAAACAGTTGATTTATTATGTAGATACCGTTATGCCTCCGGTTTGGCGCAGTTATGTTCGTCAGGGAATTGAAGACTGGAATCTGGCATTCAAAGAAATTGGTTTCAAAAACGTTATCGTAGCGAAAGATTATCCGCGCGACCCGAATTTCGATTCGGAAGATATCCGCAACAGTTGTTTCCGTTATATCACTTCCACCGAGGCCAATGCTTCCGGTCCGCAATGGATTGACCCCCGAAGCGGCGAAATTATTCAGGCAGATATACTTTGGTGGCACAATGTGATTGATTTGCTACAGACCTGGCGCTTTGTGCAGACTTCGGCGGTTGACCCCGATGCCCGTAAAAGAGTATATGATGAAAAAATGATGGGCGAAATGATTCGCTATGCCGTGGCTCACGAAACCGGTCATACACTTGGACTTCAGCATAATATGCGTGGTTCGTTTGCCTATCCAACCGATTCGCTGCGTTCACCTGCATTCACCAAAAAATACGGAACAACGGCCAGTATTATGGATTATGCCCGCAATAATTACGTGGCACAGCCCGGAGATAAAGAAAAGGGAGTACGACTGTCGCCACCGGTTCTGGGACCTTACGATTATTTTGCTATAAAGTGGGGATATTCGCCCATTTATACTGCCAAAACATCGGAAGATGAAAAGGTGACCCTTAATAAATGGTTTGTGGAAAAATCGAATAATCCGATGTATCTTTATGCTCCGACCATTATTTCGCAGGTTGCTCCTGATCCATCTTCTCAAACCGATGTGTTGGGAAATGATATGATAAAGTCGTCGCTTTACGGGATTTCAAACCTGAAAATCACTACCAAAAACCTTCTGAAATGGACAGTTAGTGATGGAGATGACTTTGAATTACTTATCAAACGATTTGAAGGAATTAATAAATTATACGATCGGTTGGTGTCTTTCCCGATATCCTATTTAGGTGGAGTTATTTCGTTCCCGGGAACTATGGGGCAATTCCCTGCCAAGTATGTACCGGTGGAAAAAGCAAAACAACAGGAAGCCATTCATTTTGTCATTGACCAGATTGCTAGCTGTCAATGGCTCGACCAACCCGAACTCAATAAATATATTGGTTCACAAACGGATGATGTGATGAAACTGCAATCGACTGTGATTGGTTCCTTATTGGGTAATTTTGTGCTGGGTCGTTTCAATACGAATGAAACATTATTTTCGTCCAATCCTTATTCGTTGGAAGAATACCTGAAAGACCTTGATAATCAGTTGTGGACAAGCACTTCGGCTGCAATAATGACTCCGTCGAACAAGCATATTCAGCTTACGTACATTGATAAATTAACTTCGTTGATTCGTCCGATGTATGTTTCCGATAAAATAGCTGAAAGTAAAGGCATGAATGAAACCCTTTGGGCTTCGGCTGCTTCATCTCAGCTTATTGCCACCAGAGCGCATGTGAACGAAATTTTGCAGGCACAACCTCAAAATGCCGGTCATTACAAATTGATATTAAACCTGATTGATAAAGTAATTAAAGAATAAAATGATGAGATTAAAACATTTGCTTGCTGCACTGTTGATTGGTGCTTTTAGTTTTCAAGCCGTTGCCGATTCAGGCATGTGGCTTCCGTTAACCATTTCGCAAAACCTCTCACAAATGCGGAAAGCGGGCTTAAAACTCTCTGCAGAAGATATTTACAGCATCAATAAAGTCTGTTTGAAAGATGCAGTGGTTGGGTTAACTACCGAAAATAATGATTTTGATCCGTTTTGCACCGCCAGTTTTATTTCGGATAAAGGATTGTTAGTCACAAATTATCACCCGATGATTAAGTATATCGAAATATTATCCAATAAGGAAAAAGATTTTCTGAAATTTGGATATTGGGCTCAGAAAAACGAGGAAGAATCGAATTGTTTTGGCTTGCAGGTTTCACAACTTGTTCAGATGGTGGATGTTACTAATGAATTACTTGCCGGAACAGATACCATGTCAGTTGGAAAAAAATCGAACACGATAAACGAACGTGGAAAAGAAATTGTAAAGCGTTATACCAAGGGCAAGAAACTCGAAGGTCAGGTTGCTTCGTACATGGCCGGAAATCAGTTTATTTTGTCGGTTTACAGGGTTTACAAGGATGTTCGCATGGTGGCAGCACCACCTATGACCATGGGTAAGTTCGGTGGCGATGATGATAACTGGACCTGGCCGCGTCATACCTGCGATTTCTCGCTGATTCGGGTGTATACCGACAAAAATAATAATCCGGCGAAGTACAGCAAAGAAAATGTGCCGCTCACCGGCAATCCGTTTCTGAAAATATCGCTTGCAGGTGTGAAGGAAAATGATTTTGTGATGGTTATGGGTTATCCGGCTCATTCGAAACTTTACATTCCTTCATTTGCCATTCAGTACCTCGAAAACGAGGAATTGCCCGCTCAAATTGCCATTCGAGGCGAAAAACTGTCCCTGATAAAAAGCTCCATTCAACAAAATCCGGGTAGCAAATTCCGTTATACCGCCCGGGTTAATTCCATTGCCAACAGCTATTTGCGCTGGAAAGGTGAACTGGCCGGAATTAAACGTATGGACCTTGTAAACAAGAAATTAGCCGAAGAAAAAGAGCTTTTGACCTGGATTCATGCTGATTCTTCCAGGGTAAAAAAATATGGTGAGATTATCGACGTTCAAAAAAAGATTTACGACGATTTGAAACCCTACAAACTGGCTGATACCTATTTTAATGAAGCCGGACTGAATGGGGCAGAAGTGATTCCCTTTGCGGGCAAATTTGAAAAATTAGTTCAAATGTTTAACCGCACTAAAGTAAATCAAAAAGCGATTGCAGGTGAAGTGAAACGGATTAAACCACTATCAGATCAATTCTACACAAACTGGGATTATGAGTTGGATAAACAGATTTATTGTCGATTGCTGTATCGTTTTTATGAAAATGTAAATAAGAAATTTATTCCCGACGAAATGACACAGGCATTGAAGGCTTTTGACGGTGATGTGGACAAATATTCCGATGATGCTTTCGGTAAATCGATACTGACCAACAAGGACAAAATGAATGCCTTTTTGGAGAAAGTGGATACAACAAGCATTGAGACACTGACTTCAGATCCGGTTTATAAAATGGCCATAAGTTATTACAAAGTGTACACCGACAGAATATCCGGTCCGTTGAAACGAATGCAGGAGCAACAATCGAAATACTACAAATTGTATATGCAGGCATTGATGGAGAAAAACAAAGGTCTGCTCTATTGTCCCGATGCCAATCAATCCCAACGGCTTTCGTATGGAAAAGTGACGGGTAGCGTACCTGCCGATGGTATGACTTATAATTATTACACGACATTGGACGGTGTTTTCGAAAAAAGCCAGAAAAATTCAGGAAATGATGAGTATTATCTTCCTAAGAAAATGCGTGAACTGTACAACAAGAAAGATTTTGGCAACTATGGCGTAAACGGAACCATTCGAACCTGCTTTTTGACCAATTGTCATACTTCCAGCGGTAACTCGGGCAGTCCGGTGCTGAATGCCAAAGGTGAAATGGTGGGTCTGAATTTCGACCGTATGGCCGAAGGAGTAGCTTCCGATTACCGCTACCTGCCTGAATTAAGCCGCAGCATCACACTCGATGTGAAGTATTTGCTATTTGTATTGGATAAGTACTCGCCATCGGGATATGTTTTAAATGAAATGAAAATTGTAAAATAAAAAATCAACATAGAGTATACCTCAGATTTAAACAAGAATAGGATGCCTCATACCTGGCATCCTATTCTTTTAAACATACATTAAATCTAGCTATTTCTCGCAAGCTACAGTTCCATCGGCATTGAATGTTAGCGATTTGCGAACGCCACTTAATTCCATGTGAACTTTATACTGAACGCTTCCGTCTGGCAAAGTCAGTTTTTCTGCCCTTTTCATTACCGTGTAGGTTGAATAACTGGTTGTTACGGCTGTTGAAATTAGCGTAGGAACATCGGCATAGTTGATTCTTTCTGCTTTGAACAGGAATGTGCCAGCTGTATCAAAAATAAGTTTCACAGGTTCGGTTGAAGTTGTACAAACCAGTACCTCAGTTACTGCACCCTGACATAGAGTGTCTTTTTCGGCATGAATAACAGAGTAGCCCGAATAATTAGTGCTAATGTAAGTGTTGATAGCCGTTGATAATGAATCAACCGAAACTTCATTCCGGAAATGACGATCGTGTCCGTGTCCGCCACCTTTTGGTCCAGCTACGTGAGTGCTATCAGGCGCCGGTCCACCATGTCCGTGTCCTCCGCCTTGTCCGCCAGGCCCACCATGACCAGGTCCACCATTACCGCCAGGTTTGCCATGTCCATGTCCCGGATCATCGCCATCTCCATCCGGACGATGACCTAGTGTATCCACGCTGGTGTTGATAATACTGTCGGCTTTCAAACCTGCTTTGAAGTTGTTTGAATAAGAAATTACCGAACCTGAAGTTGAAAAAGTCACACTTTCACCGGTGTTCAGAGTGGTTGTAACTGATGAACCGTTGGTAGTGGTTGATACAATTTTTGTATCAGGGAAGTTTTGGGCAATGTATGCCGAAACTGAACTTGGGGCAGTGGTCGAAACCGAAGCTCTGCCTGCAAAATCTTCATTGCTGCTGCACGATACCATGAAGGCTGCCAGTGCTAAAACTGAAAAAATGGTCTTTTTCATACTGATAAAATTTTTAATTGTTATTAATTTGTTTTGTTTAATTTTGAGTGAAGTAATAATGCTCATTTTTTTCTGTTTTTAATTCGGAGATTAATTTTCTGAAACCGATACGCAAAAGTATATTGACCGAAAAAAAGGAACAAGCAATTTCAGCAGAACGCGATGTTTTGTAAGTCAAATTTAGTGTTTTATAAATAACTGTATAATAATGACATGCGTAAATTGCTTGACTTTAAGCCGAAATTTCAACAAATTATTATAAAC
>Ga0118677_10010268_pt1 | contig 14361 bp, 11 predicted proteins | sample AliMusrvi5mmetaG_FD_86154 | JGI IMG/M metagenome (GOLD analysis project Ga0118677, IMG submission 86154) | reverse complement strand
GCTGGAACAGGCGGCAAGGCCCAGGGCCAGGACGCCGGCGGCAGCAAGCATGGTCAGGCGGCGGCAGTTGCCGCGAGAAATCGTCACAAAGCGCATATCAAATCTTTCGAAGCAATTGTCAGCTCGTCTTACCGAGCTTTCTGACCAAATTCGTCTCTAAGGAATATAGCAAAGACACAAACACATTTGCCGGGGAATACGCGACAGTTATCAGGAGCCAGCAGATTTCTTTATTTCGCAGCTGCACTGCGTCACTAAGGCAGAGCGATCGCCATCCTTCAACGCTTGAGGAGATTACGATCTTGAAAATCTTCGCAAATGGAAAGGACGCTACCCTCAACGGATCGCGCGCATCGCATTTCGATCCAAGTCGACTTTTCGTTTTTAGCGGCGATGAATCAACCAAGAGATTACGCGCATTTCATGAAACGCATGTAACTCGCTGAGGTGAGGGCGATTAGTCCGTGCAAGAAGCTTTATGGTGTGTGCTCTCCAGCGCAAGCAAATTTGGCCAAACATTCGCGACAACTATCCTATAGTTCCCACTACTCCGTGGGGCACTTTTTTTGGCAGATTTTTTGAATACTTCATTCACTAGAGGCGCGCGAGGTCGCCAAGGCGCATGCATAAAGTTACGGCAGCGCCTTTTTCTGTCTGCAGCATGCTTTATCGGAATTTTCGCTCTTGGGCACTTAGCCAACGCGCAAACCATTGCGTCTGGAAATACGGTGAACGTATCTAGCATTGGCGCCTCGTCGACGCCGGCATTCCAGGGCGGCACTCTGGAAGTAGACAAATCAGGCACTTACGCGAACAACTTCACGCTGGTTGCTTCGACATCAACGCAAGTCGCCAATATGATCGATGCTCACGGCAATGTGGGCAACTTTTCTGGCATTTTTGCCGACTCCACTTCGACTTTGAATGGCAATCTCACAATTCTGGATAGCATTGGCGGCGGATCGGTGGTGCTCTCGGGCGCAAATACTTACACCGGTCCCACTACTATAAATTCCGGCGCAACCTTCGCGCTATCGGGTAGTGGCTCAATTCGTTCCTCACAATATGTGGTGGACAATGGCACGTTAGATATTTCCGGCTCATCCACGGCTGTCCCGATCGCGAGCCTGACTGGGGCAGGCAACGTGACGTTGGGCAGTCAAACCCTGATTCTCGCCGGCGCTGGTGCTAATGGCAACAACATCTTCAGCGGCACCATTTCCGGCTCGGGCAACCTTTCCATCAGTGGCGGCGTGCAGATCATCGATGGCACCAACACCTATACTGGAGCTACAAGCATAGGTTCCAGCGCCGGGCTGCAGATCGGCTATGACGATACCAATGGTTCGATTGTCGGCAACATTACCAACAATGGAAATCTGACCTACAACCGCACCGACGCTTTAACCATCACCAGCATGATCTCGGGCGCCGGCAATCTCACTGAAGAAAACGGCAGCATCACCTTCACAACCGCCGAGCCCTACACTGGCTTGACCACCATTACTTCGGGCACCATCGCCCTCTCCGGCAGCGGCAGCATCGCCAATTCATCCGCCCTGACCGATAACGGCATCTTCGATATTTCGCTCACCAACGGCACCTCCATAAAGGCGCTTACCGGCACTGGAAGCGTGATACTGGGCAACCAAAACCTAACTATCACAGCAGGCAGCGGCACCTTCTCCGGTATCATTTCCGGCGCCGGCGCACTGATCCTGAGCGGCGGCAACGAAATATTGAGCGGCATCAACACTTACACTGGCGGCACGACGGTCACGAGCGGGACCCTACAGCTCGGCATTGGTAGCGCCACAGGTTCGGTTGTGGGCAACATCGCAAATTCCGGCACGGTCGCATTCTCATATGCCAATGCCCAAAACTTCAGTGGGGTTATTTCTGGAAATGGCGCGGTCAAGCTACTCGGTGGCAATCTCAGCATAACCGCCGCACAGACCTATACCGGGCTCACCACCATTGCCGGCGGCACTCTTGCCTTGTCAGGAAGCGGTAACATCGCATCATCCCAGGGCGTTTCCGCCAGCGGCACCTTCGATATTACAGCCACCAGTGGCACTACTATCGCCTCGCTGTCCGGCATCGGTATCGTGCAACTGGGGTCCCAGACACTAACCATCGCCAATGCCTCAGGGACATTCTCGGGAATGATAGAGGGGGCCGCCGGCTCCAGCGGCGGCGTGACCATCGCCGGTGGTACGCAGGTCCTTTCCGGATCCAGCACCTATACCGGCACGACTACCATATCGGGCGGTACGCTCAGCCTGACCGCGATAAATGCGCTGGCTACAAGCCCGGTCCTAAACAACGCGACGCTTGATATATCTGGTGCAATCACCACTGTGAGCAATCTTGTCACGGTGAACATCCCCTCCCTGAGCGGAACAGGCTCTGTTACGCTCGGGAGCAACACTTTGGTCCTGACATCTGCGGTTGACACTTATTCAGGCGTTATATCCGGGACAGGCGGACTGACCATCGGCGGAGGGACCGAGATCCTCACCGCTGCCAGCACCTATTCCGGTGCAACAACCATTGCCAAAGGCAGCACGCTCGTCTTGTCGGGGAACGGGAGCCTTGCAGCCTCTGCGATCGTCGATAGCGGTACCCTTAATGTTTCTGCGGCTGCGAGCCCGATCACCTTAGCTTCGCTCTCCGGCACGGGTACGGTCGCGCTGGGCGCCAACGGCTTAACGCTGGCCGGTGCCGCTGGCGACTTTGGTGGAATTATCTCCGGCTCCGGTGGGCTGGTGATCAGCGGTGGCAGGGATCCTGTAGTGGCCACTGCCAATAGTTATAGCGGCGGCACAACCATAACAGCGGGAACCCTGCAGATCGGCAATGGTGGTACCACGGGCTTCATCGCCGGCGATGTGAAGGATAACGGCACGCTGGCTTTTAATCGGTCCGATACTGTAACTTTTGGTGGAACGATTTCGGGTAACGGCGGCGTTAGCCAGATCGGCAGCGGTACTTTGGTGCTCACCTCTGTCAACAGCTTTACCGGCACCACCAGCATTGCCAGTGGTGCAGCGCTTCAGATTGGAGCAGCCACCAGCATCGCGTCTTCTGGCCATGTGGCGGATAATGGACTTCTGGATGTCTCCGCCATTGCGTCCCCCCAGATTTCGTCGCTGTCGGGCTCGGGCACTGTTTCACTGGGAGCTCAGACACTCCAGATTTCCAATGCCAGCGACAGCTTTTCGGGGGTCATTGCAGGTACCGGTGGCATAGCCGTAACTGGAGGCACGCAGACCCTGGCAGGAACAAGCACCTATTCCGGCAGCACCACAATCAGCGCTGGCACACTGTCGGTCAACGGCTCAGTTGCGAGATCCAGCGGCCTGACCGTGAATTCCGGCGGTACACTGTCAGGCACGGGCTCAGTGCCAAGCGTGACGGTGGCCAGCGGCGGCACGCTTGCTCCCGGCTCGGGCGGATCAGGAACGCTCAGCGTCAGCGGCCCAGTATCCTTTGCCGGTGGTAGCAATTTTCTGATCGTAAACTCATCTGCCGGCTCATCGACGCTGGCCGTGTCGGGATCAGCGAGCCTAGCCGGTACGATCTCGGCGGAAAGCGTCAACGGGACCTATCTGCTGGGCCAAAAAATGACGGTGTTGACCGCGGCCGGCGGCGTCAACGGTAGCTTCGCCACGGCTGCAGTTCCCAGCACGGGGTTGGCCCAGTTCGCCTCTTCGATTTCTCAAGACCCAAACAATGTCTACCTGACGATCAGCCTTGCCAAACTATCGCCGCTGCTGCCAAGCGGTTCGACCTTGAACCAGACCAATGCCGTCGCCGGAATTGACGCGGGCATCGCCCATGGCGATATCTTGTCCCAGGCCTTCCAAAATCTCGGCAATGTTTCTTCCTCCACGCTGGGTGCCGATGCCCAGCAAATGGCGGGCGAATTGGGGGCCGACATTCCGCAAGTAAGCAATGCCCTCTTCAATCCTTTCCAGGACTCGGTGTTCGATCATCTCGCCGATATCGGCCAGCAGCCGCACACCGTGCGGCATGCCGCCCTGCAAAGCGGACCCAGCGCGTGGATGGCCCTGCTGGCAGGAACCAATGTTGTCGCGGGAGACGTGACCGTCGAAGGGTCGCAGAAATTCTCGTCCAGCGCAGTGGGCTTTGCAGGCGGCGGCGACTGGCATCTCAATTCCAACGTTGTTCTAGGCGGCGCGCTGTCACTTGGTTCCACCCATTTTCACGTTGGCGGCGGCCTCGGGCAGGGCAAGGCAACCGCCTATCAATTCGGCGTCTATGGTCTGATTCAATTCACACCGCGCATTTATGGCGATTTTCTCGGTGCCATCGGTTCGAATTCCATCAATACGGCCCGCAGCGTCAGCGTGACTGAGACCGACACGCTTGCAGCCGCCCCGACCAGCCGGTTCTTTGACGGCCGCTACGAGACCGGCGTCAATCTGGGATGGATCATGCCGTATCTTGCCGTTGAGGACAGGGTGATGCAGACATCCGGCTACACCGAAACCGGGCCGTCGGGCGCCAGCAGCTTTGCGCTAAACTATGCGTCGCACACTTTGAACATACCAGCTGCAGAGCTGGGCTTCCGCAACGCCGCGGACGTGCCGATAGCCCGCAACTGGGTCCTTCATCTAACCGACAAATTCGCCTTCGAACATACTGAAAACAGCGCGTTCGACGTGCAAGCCGCCTATGCTGCACTACCCGGCTCTACGTTCACTACCTTCGGTTCTCAACCCGGCAAGAACTTATTGCGCGCTTCTTTAGGATTCGAGTTCAAAAGTCGCTATGGTCTTTCCACAGGACTTCAGTTCGACGAGCAATTGTCCCGGCGCTCACAGAGCTACAACGGGGTCTTCTCGATGGGTTATGGATGGTGACGGGAGCGCCAAATCCAATGCAATCAGGATTGCGCGTGATGTTTAAGCGGAAACATGGCTTGTGATAGTGGTGTGTGGGCCTGGAATATTTGGGTGATAAGTTTGCATTGAGGGGGCTTATGCAACGGCTGACCATTGCTGTTGTAGCGACATTTTTGATGGGCGCTACGGCAATCGATTGGAAGCTATATGGCAATTCTATGCTGGGCCGGGAGTTAATGCGCAGCTTCTATAGCGAGCTAGAACTCTTGCCCAACGGCCACCTGCAGGTATCGACTGAGGATTTTACCTCGGAGAGACTGACGCTCATCAAAACCAGGGATCTAGTCAAAGAGCGTGCCACCGGCAAACTCAAGGCTGGCTACCGTCCGCCAATTGCAAATTTGGGTACCCTGAGCGACGACGAACTTGTCAACGTGATAGAATTGCAGGAATTGGCCAACGACGAACTGATAGCACCGCGCATTCAAACCGTTCGTGAACTTGATTGCGCTGGCAAGAAAATCCGTGTTTTAAGGAAAACTCAGGATGGGATGGAAATTGACGCAAACAAGTTGAACTTGAGTTGGGAACGAGTTTTGCCAGAAACCTCTAGTGCGAATCTTTTTCAGCTTGTCTGCCATTAGAAATCACTTCTGTGTTTCAATGATCTGAGCACTAATGCTCCGAGTACCCGCCCGAAGCTTCCGATTGAAACTTAGCCGGTCGCACTCGGCGCGGCTTGGTGGCTAAATTATCTTTAGCTCGCCGAACGTCCGCTATTGGCGCAAAGCGGACATTGGGCTGACCGATACGAATTGCCGCTTTTGGCCGAAAGCGGACATAGCGAGTGCTAAAATATGTCCCGTTCAAAGCCCGGTAGCCTCAGGCCTGACAAGGCGCGGCTGTTCTGCTAAAGGCACCCGAAAAATAGGGGGTGCACATGACCAGGCCCGATTTCGCGATGGCGAATCTTGCCTTTGCCCAAGACCTGGCGGTGTGGAGCAATCGATGATTCAGCTTGTCCCGTTACTGAAGTTTGCCGTCGAGGTCGGCGACCCAGTCGATCTTGGCCTGTGCGGCGGGGTGGGCCGTCGCATGATCCCGATTACAGGTGGGCAGGTCAGCGGGACGCACAAAGGCACGATCTTGCCCGGCGCGGACTGGCAGCAGATCGGCCCCGATGGCTGCCTGGATATCGCGGCCCGCTATATCCTGTCGCTTGAGGAAGGGCTGGTGGAGGTGGATTCGCGCGGCTTGCGGCATGCCGCGCCGGACGTAACCGCGCGCCTGCAACAGGGTGCGCCAGTGCTGCGAGACGAATATTACTTTCGTACCTCTATGCGATTCACGACATCCAGCCCCGCGCTAGCCTATCTCAACAGGCTGATTGCCGTCAGCGCGGGCGAACGGCTGACGCACTGTGTCAATCTCGATGTTTTCCAAGTGACATAGGACATTCATGAGTTCCGACATGGCATGCGACATGCGCGTCCTCATCATCGGCGCGGGCATTGGTGGGTTGACCGCCGCACTAAGTCTGCACAAGGCCGGGTTTCGCCCCGTCGTCTATGAGGCAGCGACGATCCTGGCCCCGTTGGGCGTCGGAATCAATCTACTGCCGCATGCCACGCGCGAACTCACCGAGCTTGGCCTTCTTGAGAACCTGCGCGCAATCGGCGTTGAAATCGATGAGCTCGTCTATCTAAACAAGTGGGGCCACCGTCTCTGGCATGAGCCGCGAGGGCTGGCGGCGGGCTATCGTTGGCCACAGATCGCGATTCATCGCGGTGAACTGCAAATGATGCTGGCCCGCGTGGCACGGGAACGGCTCGGCGATGACGCCATCCGTATGGGGCATGCCTTGGAAAGCTTCGAGTCACGCGCTGACGGCGTCACGGCGAATTTCACGGACCGGGTAACAGGCTCCTCCGCCGGGTCGGCCCAAGCCGATGTGATAGTGGGGGCCGACGGCATCCATTCGGTCGTGCGTCGTGTCTTCTATCCGGAAGAGGGAGCGCCCAAATGGCGGGGAGGTCTGCTCTATCGTGCGACCACCCCCAGCCCGGCTAAACTTCTAGGCGGGCGCTCCATGCTGTGGGCTGGTTATGCCAGCCGCAAATTCGTGGCATATCCGATCCGCTACAATCCGCAGACGGGAGAAAGCTTGATCAACTGGATCTGCGACCTGAACCACGGGCCCGATGAAATTCCCGCGCCCCCTCGCGAAGACTGGAGTCGGATTGGAAACCGCACCGATTTCTTGCCCGCTTTCCAAGGCTGGAACTGGCCCGATGCCAATGTCGAAGCGATCGTCAATGGCGCTGGTGACATCTACGAGTTTCCCATGGTCGATCGCGATCCGCTGCCCCGCTGGACGTTTGGGCGCGCGACGTTGCTGGGCGATGCCGCCCATCCCATGTACCCGATCGGCTCCAATGGTGCGACACAGGCCATCATTGATGCCCGCGTGCTGGCTCTCCATCTTGCCAGCGCCGCGTCCATTGATGATGCGCTGGGCCAATACGAAGCCGCGCGTCGCACCGCCACCGCGCGCATCGTAGAGATGAACCGGGCGAATGGACCGGATCAGGTGCTTGAGCTGGCCGAGGAGCGCGCGCCCAATCACGACGACGATCTGGAGGTATTGCTGCCCTTCGCCGAGCGCAAACAGATCGCTGACGATTACAAGAAGGTAGCCGGTTTCGATCCTGCCGGATTGAATGCCCGTGAAAGTTTCGATCCCCCGTCGCCACGAGCTACAAGGTGGCCAGTCAATTCTTTCTAGCCGCGCCTTCATGAATGGCCGCTTTTGGCGCAAAGCAGACATTCACTCCGGCCCCATCGAGTCCGGTAGGACCCCAACGGCAGGGGCTTTGTGAAAGACGATCCATCAGCATAGATTTACAGCAAACTCATTGAAGGTGAGGATCCTGGGGTATGGGGCGGTTCTTTCGGACAGTGATCAGCGGCGCGGCGGCTCTTGCCGCGACGGGCTTCATCGTCGCGGGTGTGAACCTGGCGCAAGTCACCACCCCTTCCTCCGATCCGGTGGAGGCGGGGCGCGCCCGGTTCAATGTCAGATGCGCCGGTTGCCATGGCCAGGATGGCCTTGGCGGCGAGCGGGCACCTGCCATCGGGAAGGGCTCACGCCAGGGGCTGGATGACCCAAAAACCCTGCGCAATCTCGTCCAGCACGGGATTTCCGATCGCGGCATGCCGGCCTTCAGCGTGCCTGCCGTCGAACTGGATCAACTGGTGGCATTTGCGCAGTCGCGGCTGCTGCCCCTCAGCAAGACAGCGGTTTTGGGGAATGCCGGGGCGGGCGCCGCGCTGTTTTTCGGCAACGGCCGCTGCGCGCAGTGCCACATGGTCTGGGGCAAGGGAAGCCTCAACGGACCTGATCTCACCGAGGCCGCGCAGAGGCTGACCCTGGCGCAAGTGGAGACGGCGCTGCTTCGCCCCGCGGTTCATCCCGGCGATGGCTACCAGGTGGCGACTGTCCGGACGACGAAGGGCGAGGCGCTTCGCGGCTTTGTTCGCAATGAGAGCGGCGTGGACCTGCAGATGCAGTCTTTCGAAGGCCGTTTGCACCTTCTGGCCAAGAGCGACGTGGTTCGCATTGACCGGGAAAAGGCGGCGCCCATGCCGGCCTGGACCGGCAGTCCCGCCGCGATGCGCGATCTCATCGCCTTTCTCAAGCGTGCACCGGAGCAGAAGCCCGCACCGAATGGACCGGCGCCGCAAACCGGCATGGACTGGCCGGGCGTTCTGAAACCCAAGCCGGGCAATTGGCCGTCCTATCATGGGCAGTTGAGCGGCAATCGCTATTCGGCGCTGGACCAGATCACACCGCGAAACATTCGCGGCCTTGCAACCAAGTGGACGTTTTCCGTTCCGGACCAGGGCAGCCAATCCCTGGAAGGCACGCCCGTCGTGGTGGATGGCGTGATGTATGTCACACGCGTCAACACCGTCATCGCGCTGGATGCGCGCACGGGCCGGAAAATATGGCGCTATGCGCGCCCGCCTTCTAAGGGCCTGGTCGGTGATGCGGCCGGCGGGATCAATCGCGGCGTGGCCGTGATGGGCGACCGCCTGTTTTTCGTGACCGACAATGCCCATCTGCTGGCGCTGCACCGCGTGAACGGGGCGCTGTTGTGGGATACCGAAATGGCGGATTCGCGCAAGCATTATGGCGCGACATCGGCGCCGCTGGTGGTGGGAGACCTTGTGATCAGCGGCGTTTCCGGCGGTGACGAAGGTGTTCGCGGCCAGCTCAATGCCTTCATTCCCGCCGATGTTGCCCAGCAACAAGCATATCTGCTCGACTTGCGTCGTGAAGCGAGCGTGTCTGGTCTTGGAAATCAGAGATTCAGGCGAAAATGCAAAACGAGCTCAGCGGCGTAACCGCCACGGTTGAGGCGGAGATTTCAAGAATCCAAACGTTGAAGCCGGACGAGGTGAGGGCGCTATGGTGCGGCACCTTCAAGAGAGTCGTGCCCAAGGGGCTGACGCGCGATCTGCTTGTTCGGATCCTGTGCTGGCACATCCAGGAACGAGCCTTTGGTGGGCGTGATCGGGCAACCCTCCAGATCCTCGCGGGCTACGCCAAGGGCAAGCCTGACGCCCAAAAGGCCCGGCGGCTGAAGCCTGGCACCGAGATCGTCCGGGAATACCAAGGCGAACGCCACACCGTGGTGGTGACGGCGGAGGGATTTCGGTGGCGGGATGGCAACTATTCCAGCCTGACCGCCATCGCCCAGACCATTACGGGCACTTACTGGAACGGGCCTCGATTCTTTGGCCTTAGAATGGCGCCGGAGCGGGCAGGTGCCGCCGTAGCCCGGGACAGGTCTGCTAGGGATAAGCCCAGTGGAGGCTTCAAAAACGCCAGGGAAGCCCGCCTATGAATACCCCTGGCAAGCTGGCCCGTTGCGCCATCTACACCCGCAAATCGACCGACCATAATCTGGACTTGGAATTCAATTCCCTGGACGCCCAGAGGGAGGCCTGTGAGGCCTACATAAAGAGTCAGGCCCATGAGGGCTGGCGCCTGGTGCCGGCCTTCTATGACGATGGGGGCATATCCGGGGCCTCCTTGGAACGTCCCGCCCTCCAGGCTCTCCTCTCCGAAATCCAGGCCGGCAAGATCGACACCGTGGTCGTCTACAAGGTCGACCGGCTGACCCGGTCCCTGGCCGACTTTGCCAAGCTGGTCGAACTCTTTGACCGACATGGGGTGTCGTTTGTCTCCATCACCCAGTCGTTCAACACCACCACCAGCATGGGCCGGCTGACCCTCAATGTCCTGCTGTCCTTCGCCCAGTTCGAGCGGGAGGTGATCGGGGAGCGGGTACGGGACAAGATCGCCGCCTCCAAGCGCAAAGGAATCTGGGTCGGTGGACCAGTACCGCTGGGTTACGCCAGCGTGAACAAGAAACTCGTTATCGTGCCCGAAGAGGCCGAGACGGTACGGGAGATATTCCGGAGGTATCTGGCACTCGGCGCTGTCCGTCTTCTCGCCGCGGACCTCGACAAAAGTGGCATCAAATCCAAGATCCGAGACCTGTCAGGTGGCCGGACATCTGGGGGAGGGCGCTTTGGCGTGGGTGCACTGTCCCACTTCCTCAAGAACCGCTTCTATATCGGCGAGATTGCATATCGCGGTGAAATCCACCCAGGAGAACATGAGCCCATTCTGGACCGCTCAGTGTTCGAGGAGGTTCAGGCGAAACTACTCAGCAACAATGTAGAGCGGGGGCTAAAGCTGAAGGGTGCGCTCTCGCTTCTTGCCGGTCGCATCCACGATGACCGGGGCAACCGCATGGTCCCATCACACACTGTTAAGGCGGGTGTTCGTTACCGGTATTATGTCTCCGGCGCTATTCAGCAGAAGCGCGATGGTGATGTCGGTTCGGTATCACGCGTGCCCGCGCCTGAAATCGAAGATCTTGTTATCAAAGCGGTTCGGGAATTCTGTGAAAAGAGTGTTGGGTCAACCGAACCAAGCCAGGATGAGTGTTTAGCTCGCCTCCAGCGCGTCGTAATAACGCCGACGGGGATCAAACTCCACATTGCTGATTTGGAAGCGCCGGCATCACCAGAGCCCGGTCTCCAAGATGATTGCTCGCAAAATAAGCTCGGCGATGAGCCCACTGTCGTATCTGTACCCTGGGAACCGGCGAAATTTGTCGCAGTGAAGGGCGTAGTCCTGGATCCGGCAGAAATTGCGCCAGCACTAAAGCCTGAGAGCCGCGAGATGATCCTCGCGGCGATCGCCAAGGCCCGACTGTGGGTGGACGATCTCACGAAAGATCAAACCTCAATCGCTGAAATCGCCAAGCGTGAGGGTAAGATCGAGCGGCATATTCGTTTGCTATTGCCCTTGGCGTTCGTGTCACCAGCGGCCGTGAGAACAATAGCGAGCCGAATAGCGCCCAGACATTTGACAGTCACTGGCCTTGCGAAAGGCGTACCTTATTCTTGGGCGACCGGATCAAAGATCTTGCCCGAACATTAAGGCCTCCCATTTTCTATTTTGGCATTTTGGCTGCTGCCCGCCTCACGGCATCCTCACTAACTTTGCCCGTTCTCTCCCTCATCGTGCCCAGCGTCGCATTCGGCGAAAACTGAGGGATCGGCCTCGATAGGTTTTTGTTCAGCGTATCGCTGCGCTTCTGCTGAATCTCACCCGCTTTCGGAGGATTCTTATCGCGATGCCGGCCATCTAATCCTGGTTCTTTCATGTGCATATACTCCTTCTAGTTCATGGAAATTATGTCGCTTTTCATCACCGCGCAAAATGAGCTCTCACACCAATCTGTAGCCCGCTCAGTCACCTGCCCTATCTTGGTACCGCCTCACCAGGGCATCCGCATACAGTTTCACCATTTGCCGATTTCGCTCCAATCCTTCCATGGCCTCTGGCCAAATGGCAGGATCGAACGGCCAAGCCTCCTTGAGATTTTCCAAAAATCCATTGTACGCGGTGGCGCCCATGACCACTTGACGTAGTGGGTCGACAAGATGGGCATCCATATCGAGCGTCAGCGGCATGGCGTCGTTGAGTCGTTGCGATATTTGGATCTTCAAACCGTCAAACCACGTGCCATCGAACCCTAGCCCCACGATTGGCGGACGATCGCGGTGTGATGAAATCTTTTCCGCCAGCCGGTCGACTTCGCCGGCCAAGGGAAAAACATCACCGGCAAGGGTAACGAGAAGGTTTTCTGCTCGCGCCGCACGTTCTGCTGCGCGCATTTTCCTATCGTGAAGCATGGTCGCAACCGGGACCGTAATGGCAACAACAATTGCGACAACAGAAAATATCGCCTGCATCCAACCTGCTGACCCAGGATGGCATTCAAACCAATGCCAAATACTGGCCGGATCAGATGTGCAGGCATTCCAATCCATAAATCCTCATGCCGTGCTCCTCACTGCGAGCATTATCGACTGATTCGCTGGGGGTACAGATTTCTGACGCGAGCTAACAAGGCCAGTTTTTGTGTCGTCCAAAACGCACTGCACAAGGGCTAGTGCGGCTTGTCCGAAATGGGTAACCGCTCCTGTGAATAGATATTCAAGCGTGAGGCGAGGAGGTCATTGCCTCGGGCTAAGGGTAAAAAGCCGGCGGTGCCCGTAGACCTGCAATTGTCGAACTGGTCTCTCGCTTTCTCGAACCGGTCTCGGCACTTGTCCGAGATAAAATCCGGAAATTGAAAATGGCCGACCAGAGACACGCGGGCCCAAACGCGCACGAACGCCGCTCATGTATGCGACTTCCCGGTCTCTAGCTGAGAAGCGGCGGGCTAACCGGCGGGAATGTCGGGACTAATGGGACAGGCTCTGACAGCCGGTCAGAGACCGGACTGTTTGGCTGGGGCGGAAGGGATCGAACCTTCGAATGCTGGAATCAAAATCCAGTGCCTTACCACTTGGCGACGCCCCAGCAGGCGGACCCCGTATAAAGCCAGCCGGGCCCCTCCGCAAACCCGCAAGGAGCGGCCAAATGGCCGGCCAAATGTCCGTTAAGACAGGGCTTTAGGGGCCGGTTGCGGGGCTGGGGGGGCATCGTTATAAGGGCGCCTCCCGAGGTGAAAGGGCGTCCTTTCGCACTGGTTCGGAGAGTAGCTCAGCCTGGTAGAGCACTACGTTCGGGACGTAGGGGCCGGAGGTTCGAATCCTCTCTCTCCGACCATTTCTCTGCCGCCCACCGGGCGGCAGAGAAATGGCAAGCCGGCCCGCCGCGACAGCGGAAAAAGGGCCGGCGCTGCAGTGAATCAGCTATCACATTGCTTGAAAATCCGCCCCATTGGGGCGGCAAGAAAATGTCAGGTCCACCCCGGTTTTTAAACGGGCGCCAAGGCCGCTAAAACAAGCCCATGAACAGCAGCCAAACCCAACTGGTCCCGGGCCGGGAATGCGGCGGTTGCACAGCCTGCTGCAAAGAACTCACCATTGATGCGCCCGAGTTGAAGAAGCCGCCGGGCGTCCTGTGTGTCCATTGCACGGGACAAGGCTGCGGCATCTATGAAACGCGGCCCTCGGTATGCGATGGCTTTTATTGCGGCTGGCGGCAGATGCCGCTGCTGGATGATGGCTGGCGCCCCGACCGCAGCGAGATTCTCATCACCACCGCCACCAAACATATCCCGGCGGGATATCCGGCCCAGGGCCTAACCTTCGAGCTGACCGGTTCGCTGGAGCGCGTGGGCTGGCCGCCCTTTCTCAATCTTGCCTGTGACCTGATCGAGGATCGCGTGCCGGTGTTCCTGTCGGTGCGCGGCGAGCCGGGCCAGGTCTCGGCCAACATCTTTCTCAATGACCGGCTTGCGCCCGCGATCGCGGCGCGCGATCCGCAAAGGGTCATGAGCGGTCTGCTCGATGCCCTGGAGGCATGCGTCAGCCACCCCAAGCAAAACGTTACCTTCAACAAGACATGAAAAAGGCCGGGCAGGGCGCCCGGCCTTTCTTCATTTGGGCTTTAAACTAGCGAACCGAGGTGCCGGGCGAAGCAGCGGCGCTGGCCTGCTGGTTCAACTGCGCGGTGATGCTCTGCTCCTTGGCGAAGTCGGCCGCACGGTTCTTGCGGACATATTTCTTGGAGGTGTCGCCCGCCGCGTCGATATTGGCGTTGGCGGCGGCCTTGACGTCGGTGTCATGGGTCACGGCCTGGTCCTGCGCGGCGACCTGGGTGTTGGTGCTGGCGGCGGCCTGGGTGTTGGAGGCCGGTTGTTCGGCAGCCTGGGCCGCCACGGTGTTGCTCGCGCTGGGCGAAGTGGCCGCCTTGTCCATCGGCGCCGCGTCGGCGGGGGCACTGGGCTGGGCCTGCGGGCTGTTGGACGGGGTGGCGGCAGCCTGGGCAAAGGCGGGGGTGGCAATGGCGGCTGCGCCCAGAAGCAGGGCGGATGTCCGTCGTCAAAACATTTGGGACAGTCGAGGGCATAATTTAAGGAAGCATTGGCCTCATCTGGTTGGTTGATCTTAT
>Ga0118677_10010267_pt1 | contig 14362 bp, 12 predicted proteins | sample AliMusrvi5mmetaG_FD_86154 | JGI IMG/M metagenome (GOLD analysis project Ga0118677, IMG submission 86154) | reverse complement strand
TGACAATGGTGTTATGTGCGGCCGTCGCCTCCATGAAGGCGGCGCCAGGATCGGTATAACGACATCGCCCAATAGTAGAGTCTACTTGACGGCCATTGCGATAGAAGAAAGTTGTATAGCGGTCGGCCTCTCCGCGATCAAACTGCTCCTTGTAGTTCAAGCGGAGCTCCCATGAGTCCGCCGCGTTGCCTCGCCGCAGGAAAACATAGCCCATCCCTGGCATCAGTGTCGAAAGCGCAGGGAAGTCGGTAGCGCTGGGCAGGCCTAACTCGCCATCGACGATGGAAAATTCCGTGGGATATTTCCGGGCGGTCTCCAATGCGGGAAGATAAGCCGGGTCGTGATACTGCCGGTATGGTAACTCGTAACACCGGCCGCCAAGTCCTAACATCAGCGAACTATCATAGACCCGTTTGAGGCGCGGTGTCATCAAGTCCACTCCGCGTTCAGCGGCAAAAAGGCCAAATTGGCTCATCGCGTCAAATAACATATTGTGATAAGCGAGCCCCTCATGACCGATTCCCTCTTCGGAAAATCCGTATTCCACCACCTCGTGCCATCCAAAGTCACCATAAATCGCTTCACCCAACAGCGGCCAGAAGCCCGTGGCTAGCGCCACACTGCCGTAGGCGCGGATGTGCTCGCCTTGCATATTAGTATATTCGATCGAATGCCGGGCTAACCGCGTCCCTTCATCGATCAGCAGTGTGTCAATACGCTTGCGCTTCTCGTCATCCAATCCCGGGTAAGACGACAACATACTGTAGGCTTCAGCCAATTTGTGCAAATTCCAAGATGTCGCGAGCGTGTTTTTGCCTAATCGCGATCCACCGCCGGTAGAGCGATACCCGGTGATGGTCATGGTTGGATGGGCAGTCGCATAGGCCAATGTCATCGTCACGGCTTTGTCAGCATATTTATCATCTCCCGTCAGCAACCAGGCTACGGCCAGGTTGCGGATGTCGGAGAAGCGATAGGAGAAATATTCCTGCCGTACGCATTCGTCAAGAAATTCGTTATTCTCGAACGTCTTTTTACACACCGGGCAATAATGGTGGTGGAGATCATTCGGCGGTATCGGTTGCAGCGTCACCTTACAGTCGGGACAGCGATAGGATTGGCCATAAAACGGGACGGAAAATGGAGTTTTGCCAGGTGTCAGCCAGTCGAGTGCCTGCCAGTCGTATTTCACGGTTTCATCAGCTTTGCGGATAACGCTGTTTTTCCATATGTCTATAGACATGAATTTAGCGGCTGCAGCCACGCGCGCCTGGAACGATGCCGGCGTCCAGAAGGGATGGTAGACTGGTACAACACCCCACATTGGCATGCGCCGATAACCGATCAGCGGCTGCACATCCGAGTCGACCACCCCATCAACCCATACTTTCGGACATACCGGTTCGGCATAACCAGGCGACAAGGATAGGGCTTTCTGTCGCGAAATAGCGATGCGAATTGGGACAATCTTCTGCTCACCGGCTGCCAGGGTTATGGCGTAGGGGACGGCAGATGCGAGTGCGGTTGGAATCTCCGCGGAAAAGTAGTGCAAATTGTGGTCGGCGTCGATGTCAATCCTGGCGGTCACTGGCTTGTCGCTACGGTTTTTCACCCGCAGACCATACGTGTAGGACATTTCGGCGTCATTGGTGACAATCTGCACATCGCGCGGTTCGAAATCCGCCGATACCACCCACTTAAGCAAGCGTGGGTTGCGCAGAATGGCCTTACGCCATTGCGGCTCTCCCGGAAATCCGAGTAATCGCCGGCTCAATTCCAAACGCAAAATCCCTGGATGGAAGTCACCGAAGCGTTCTGGATACATCGCTCCATCATCGTCTACACGCAAGTCGAAACGTCCAGTCGCCCACACATTCGTGCCGGTTTTAAATTTCAGATACCAACTGCTGAGCTCCTTTTCTGACGGTAGGCCAAAGATCACCGCATGTAAACGGACTTGCGATCCCTGCGGTTTGATATCAAAGCGCAGTTCGTCATAGTCGTGCGGGTCCACCCCCAGTTTGTGAAGGTTAAAATTCAGTGTTTGTTGCAAACCATCCGGTAGTGACCATAAATACTCGTTCTCGCCAATGGCTTGAATCTGCACTTTATCACCGGCCTCATGCTGTGTCAGTGGATTGAGCGAAAAAATACGCGCAGTGGCAGCATCAATTACGGATGCCTGTGCAATAAACATCAAAGCGCATATCCAGAATAAGAATCTGTTGTGCATTGGTCGCCTCTTTATTACGACTGCTTGATTATACGATCTTCGCTAAAGTGATGGCAGGCAGACTTGCTCGAGTGTTCCTCGCATCGCGGAACCATTGACATCCGTGCTCCTGGCGTGAGCGCAGTCGAATGCTGCCGCTACTGTTTCTTTTGATAGTCAACCCGGCATCTTTCACCTGAATCGACATTGATCTAACTTCCTGAACGAGTTGATTCATCGGGGCATAAATCCGTGCATTAAACGCCAGCGTCCCCTTTTTTGCCGGCGTAAACGGCAATTTGATATTCACACTGCTAAGTCCCGGCAGCGAATCGTATTCCAACACCAGGCGATTCCTATAACGGCCGATATTGTAATGGGCGCGACTGCGGGGTTCGGGAGACGGTGTCCCAGCGATAACATTTGCCATAAATTGTTCACCGATGACAATGTAGAAACGCGTGCTGGTGATATTCATCTCATTGGTAATCCTCATGGAGATAAAGAACGTCCTGCCAAGCGGAGCCTGCGATGGCACAGCCGTTTCCAGATGTAACGGATTGCCGTGAAAATAACGCATAGCCGGGTCAATAAACCAGCCGGCAATCGCCAGACCAAGCAAAATGAGCAACATCAACACCGATACCCATGCCGGTGCCGGGATGATCCAACGCATACGCGAATCACGCACTTCATTGCGTGAGCGAAAACTAGGACAATTTTTAGCGGCTTCTCCATCCGGCGAATAGCTTGCCACCTCACGAGGGTGATGGCACCCTCCCTCCTTGTAATGGCAACAAGCAGGACAACGCACCAGATCAGTATGACAGCGACTGCAACGAGGATAGCTGATATCGTCCGAATGATTGGTCATGCCGCATTGTGGACAAACAATACTGGACACCGCACCATCCCTCCCGTCTTCTTTCATACTTTACAATATGATGTTGGTTTCGGCAAGATGCACATACCGGGTGAGTAGTAATCAGTGATCAGTAATCAGTGATCAGTAATCAGTAATCAGTGGTCAGTAATCGAGTGAGTGAGCTGTAAAACTGCTCATTGGTCACTGCTCACTGATTACTGGTAACTGATTACTTGCACAGCCGCTGTTGCGTCTGGCGTTCCCCCTCGGAAAGGAAACAGCCTTGTATGCAAATTTCCGGACATTTTCCGTCGCATGGTTCAATATGCACGGTGACAGTAGTATGTGGTAAACGATTCTCGATAGCACTCGTCAGCACTTCGGAAATATCATGTGCCTCTGTGACCAACATATGCGCCTCTACAATAAGATGCAGTTCGACGAAACGTTCGGTCCCGGCTTTACGCGTTCGCAAGCGATGGAAGCCGCATATTGAGGGACGCAAACGGCTGATATATTCACGAATCCATGCCTCTTCCTCGATTGGTAGACTGGCATCCATCAGATCACGCAGCGATTGCCTGGTTAAATCATACGCTGTCTTGAAGATAAAACAAGCCACAACAATGGCTGAGGCGGGATCTAACCAGTAGAATTTCACCCGGAAGGTGAAACGAAGGAGCATGATCAGTAACAAGCTAATCATCACCCCCATGGAGGTAATCACATCCGTGCGAAGGTGACAGCCATCCGCCTGTAATGCAATAGAGTCTGTCTCTTTGGCAATCTTTGTAAGCCGTTGTGATACGAAGAAGTTCGCAAGAGCCGAAATGAACATCACCAGGATACCCCAGCCAATCTTATCCATCTCAAGTCCAGGGTGTTTTAATCTTTGGGCCGCTTCGATGATGATCCAGATTGCTGCCGCGGCAATAAGCAGAGCTTCAAAAAATCCGGAGATATTCTCGATTTTTCCGTGACCGTAAGGATGCTCTTGATCTGCTGGTTTACCGGATGTGCGCACGGCTAACAGCGCAATAATAGCTGCCGCCAGGTCAATGCCGGAATGCATAGCCTCGGAAATGACGGATATCGAGCCAATTGCCAATCCGACGATGAGTTTGAATAGCACCAGAGTGCTATTCGAAATCACGGACAACCAGGCTACAGAAGATTTGCGCCGTTGCGCATTCATGACAAACACCTTTAGGACTCAAGCAACAATAACTTGAACATTATCTCGCCGGACGCTTGTTTGTGATCAAGGCGAACGTCCGCAGACATATTGGCAATATTTCAAGGATGTTCAACGTAGAGCTCGGGCAAGAGTAGTAGACCATGAGGCTCTCGAATGGAACAAGCGAGAATATACAAGTTATTGTTGTTTGAGTCCGTTGTAAAATACTGGGACTTACCGATGCTTATTCAGGCTACAATCATTAACACAAACTGACGCGGACGTAAATCCTGAATCCCGCGATAAATCCTCCTGAGATGACAAAAACCCCGTGGGAAACCACGCCATGCGTTGTCCCACGGGGTTAACCCGCTGCCCCGAGGAACACTCGGGACCCAGCCGCACCCTGACTGCAGGGCCGCCTGTTCTTATATTTTCAGTATACTCAATGCAGCGCAATTCGTCAATGTTGGAGAGAACTACCAGAAGTATCGGTTTGTGGTCGCATATTGTATTCGAGTCATTCACGTGGTGTCCTCTGAAGAAGGTGCTCCAATAACCGTGTCCAATTCCTGCTCTTGTTTTACTCCGAATTATACCATAAAACCGACCCGTTTATTTGAGCAGGAGTAAGAGTAGGAAGAAAGAGCAGAAAGTTCACCCCGATAATTATCCTGAATCTAAAAATGATACAGCTGCTGGGAATTATGGCTATTGTGATATAATTCGCATGCTGGTATCTTTAATCAGAATTTCGATAAGGAGGAAGTCTAATGGATGCATTGACTGCTTTACGTACTCGTCGGAGCATACGAAGTTATCAGGAGTGTGCTGTACCACGCGAGGCGTTGGAAACGATGGTGGATTGCGCGCGGTTGGCAGCTACTGCGCGTGGCGTGCAACCATGGGAATTCGTTGTGGTGACTGAGACAGCGCTACGCGAGCAATTGGCAGAGCTATGTCCCAATGGTAAATTTCTGGCGACTGCGCCGGCGGCGGTGATCGTCTTTTGTCGCGAGACGACGTATTATCTAGAAGATGGCTGTAATGCCACTGAAAATCTGCTCATTGCCGCAGTTGCGCTCGGACTCGGTACCTGCTGGGTGGCAGGCGATAAAAAGCCTTATGCGGACGAGGTGTGCAGGCTGCTTAATGTGCCGCAGGAGTATAAATTGATCGCACTTGTCGCGGTGGGCTACCCCTCTACAATACCCTCACCTGCCAAACGCACGTTGGAGGAGGTATTGCACTGGGAACGGTTTTGATTTAGTGAGAATGATGGGATGAATGGGAATGACGAGAAACATACTCCCCATTCTCCCCATAGCTCCGATTTGGAAAGATTTCATGTATAGTCTGCTATGAGCTCTGTCGCGCGTTCGTAGCGATATCCGGCGAAGTTCAGCGTTTCTGCGACGCACGTTTGCGGGCCAAGAGAGACGCCGGTGAGCACGGCTGCACGGAATGCGGGGTAGCCGATACGGTCCACAATATACCCCAGGTGCTCTTTAGGCAGGCTGCGGTCAATATGCTGTTCGATGAAGACATAGACATTGCGAATCACTTGCAGCACAGCCTCCCGCTCAGCCCATTCAAGAAAAGTCGCTGCAAGGCGTGGATTTTTCTTTCCTGTTCGGCCGAGGATCACCAATCGGAAGTAGTGCGTTGGATTGCGCGTCCAGGCGCCAGTGGGGCAAACCAGCACGCATTCGCCACAACCAATACAACGCTGTGGGTCGCGTACCGCCTGCTGGTTACGCATGACGATGGCCGCGGTGACACGGCGACGGCAGGTCTTCGCGCAGGCTTCACAACCAATGCAGCGCGCCGCATCGAGTTCCACAACGGCCTGGCCGATAATGCCGAAGTCCTGCAAATGTGCTTTCACGCAATCATTCGGGCAACCGGTAGCAGCGATTTTTACGTGCGAGTGGTTCGGGAATATTGCGCACTCGATCTCCTGCGCCAATGCAGTGGTATCGTAATTGGCGAAGGGACATACGCGATTGCCAATACAGGCGGAGACATTGCGCGTGCCGGCCGCAGGATACCCGGCATCAAGCGCGGGCAACGACACACCAAGCTCCAGAACCTCCAACAGCGGACGCAACGCGAGATTAACCTCTGGGATGCGCGCGAAATGGATGCCGGGCACCTCGAAACCCTGGCGAGTGGTGAGGTGTACCGTGCCATTGCCAAATTCCTCAGCGATCCGCTGCACCATTGCCAGATGCCCAGCCGCCAGATGCCCTCCCGGCACGCGTATACGCAAGCAAGTGATGTCGCGCTCGGAAGTCACCCGATAAGCATTGCGCGTTAGCGTTTTGGTATTCACGTCAAGCATGTGCATCTCCTGTCAAATTACTTCTCTACATTGGCACGAAAGTTACGTCACTATTTGTGTCTTTAAGTTAATCAAGAAGCCACTGTGCGTCGGTCAGGTTAAATACCGGACCATCCAGGCACACATAACGGTCGTTAATTTTACAATGGCCGCACTTACCGATGCCGCAGGACATGCGCCGTTCATAGGATACCCAGATGCGTTCCAGCTCCACGCCATTTTCGCGTAGTTGCCGGATGGAGCAGGCCATCATGATGGGCGGGCCGACCACGATGTATTGCGCACTGGCGATTAACTCGGTGGTCAATTCAGTGAAGAGGTTGGTTACCACACCGGACGGGCCACACCAGCCGGCATCCGGTTTATCGACAGTAATATGCATACTGGCGCCTGCGGACCAGCGCGTAATGTCGTCGCCGAATAGAATATCACCTGGCGTTTTGAAACCGAGTAGGATATGAAGCGAAGGCAGCAAATGCTCAGGTGTGAGAAAATGGTTGATCAAGCCTTTTACCGGCGCCAGTCCTGTCCCACCAGCAGTGATCACCAGAGGCGTGCCAGCAAAATCTTCCAGCGGGAAGCCATTGCCATATGGACCGCGTAGGAAGAGGCGATCACCTGGTTTAAGTTCAAAAATGCTCCGTGTAACACGACCGACGTTGCGCAAAGTCATTTCGAGCACCCCCTCCCCGATGTCACATATAGAGATGGGGGCTTCACCGTAACGAGGGATAGACACCTCAAAAAATTGCCCGAAGCGCGCCTCGCCACTCCATGCCAGCCGATAAGTGTAATCAATGCTCGTTTCCTGGTGAATATCAATAATTTCCGCGGGGAAGGGCAGGTATGGATTGATCATGAGTGCCTCCTCTTACTCTTACTCCTGCTCCTGCTCCTGCTCCAGCCATTATCTTGAGTAAGAGTAAAATCAGGAAGAAGGAGTAGGAATTTTTGCGCATTCATCCTTCTTCCGGGGAAGATGATGCAGCAGAATTTGTCACCTGGCTGATCCGATTGATGCACGCTGCGAAGGAGATATACTCCGGGCATACGTCGTCACAGCGCCCGCATCCCACGCACATCTGTTGTCCGAAGCGCAAGGCGAAATCATAAATCTTATGCAGCGCTTTAAAACGCATGCGCGCGCCATTGTCTTTGCGGAAGCTGTGCCCACCGGCCATATCGGTAAAGTGATCGACATGGCAGGAGGCCCAGATGCGCCGCCGTTCACCGGCGCGTGGGTTCTCGTCATAAAAGAGATCGAAGTTGGTAAAACAGGAACAGGTGACGCAACTGACTGTGCAGCGGCCGCAGGCGATACAGCGTTGGGCATACTCATCCCACATCGGGTGCGCAAGAAAGCCATCCTCGCGAATAGCGCGCGTGAGTCCCCCTGCATCCGGTACCGTTACCGGTGTTGAATCTTCCCGCGTGAATGCCGGTGTGAAGGACGCCGGAGTCGCCTCAGCCGGCACCATCATAACCAGGTCAGCATCGCGGACCTGCAGCAGCACCTGCTCTCCATTCGGACGCACCGCCATGGCGTAATCATCTGTCCGGTTGCACCCCATCGAGACGCAGAAGCAGTTCGCGAAGGGACGGAGGCACTCCAGCAGCACATACTTCACCCGCGAGCGTTTCTGCGCATAATAATAATCCTGGTCCGTCCCGTTGCGCAGAAAAATGTCATCGAGACGCTCCAGGCCATGAATATCACAGGCGCGCAGGAAGATGAGTATCCCACGCGTCTCTATCTCCGGTTCACGATAACTGTCTTCAGAGAAATAGAACATCGTCTCCATGACAGGGAGCAACGCTTCTTTCGGAGAAAATTGCGCTTTTTCGTCGAATTCGATATCGGAGAGCGAATGCACTTCCCCATAACGAATCGCATCCTGGTCTGAGAAGCGTCCACGTCCGGGAAGACGAACCGGGGCATAGAGGCGATAGCGTGCGGCCAATGCCGCCAGCATGGCATTGAAAGCAGGCTGGCTTAGCGCAAGCTCACGCGTTCCTGAAGGTAGTGACGCCATTGTTTTCCCTCTGCGAGATGAAGCTACAGGCGATATTATGACAACAGCCAACATGTTCGCAATGACTTATGTCATAATGTGATGCAGAATTCAGGATTCACGATTTAGTACCTTAAGCCTTCGAAACTACGATACAAAACGATCATTATTACGTATGTTGATGGTTCTATCGCAGTTCCGAAGGCTTAAAGTACCCGCAAGAAAAGTGCTATCTGTAATAAACAAAGCCGGGTTGTATTGACTTTTTGGGTTGTGGGCAGGGCTCACTTTATGCTTCTACAAGTGGTTCGTATTTATTTTTGTCAGACAAGTCAGATATGTCCGACTCGTCTGACCTGTCTGGCAGGACACAAAGCTAGAACTATTGAGTTACGCCTATTTTAGTAAAAAAGATACCATCCTCTATGCTATATCATGTTCAGGCGAATGCCGGCAGATACTCCCGCTGTAGTTCCAGCATCACCTCGAGCATCTCGCGCCCAGCGGTAATGCTGTTGATATTTGGATCGAGCAGCAAGGCTTGCAGGAGGAGCGCCTTCGAGTGCGTTCGATATGCCTCGGTGAGAAGGTTATGGATGGTAAACTGCGTGCGCATCATGGCGGCAAAAGTTTCCGGGATAACGCCGGCGTGGATCGGGTGGATACCGGACGCGTCAACGTAAGCAGGCACTTCGATGGCCGCATCTCGGGGAAGATTCTCGATATACCCCTCCCGGTTAAGCACGTTCACCGCGTGGCGATAACTGCCGCGATTGTGGACGATATCCACAATGATCGGCACGGTGATTTCTCCGCTCCGATGTAATACCGCTTCGTCGAGCGGTCGCTTTCCCGCGGCATATTCTGCCAGTGGCAGCGGGGGATATATAGTATCGACCGCGCAGCTCTCAATACCGTAGGGCCAGCGGAAACCATGGAATTCCGCGCCGTAGGCCAGGTATTCGCCGATATGATCATCGGATGGGAAAGTGAAAACGTTAAAAATCTGCGCGAGTTGGCGAAAGAGCATGGGAGCCGCGGGGTCCTGCTGCGCAGCGCACAATACCTCCGGTAAATAATCTTTGCCGGTCGCCGTTTCCTTCACCTGCGTGATGCAGTAGAAATGGTTCATGCCGGCAGAGATGATGTCGAATTCATCGATTGGGCGCCGCAGGTAACGGGAAATATAATCTAACGCGGTAAACACACCATGGCAGATGCCGGCTGCCTTTACTTGCGTTAAATGATTGATGGCATGCAGCACGCGCGCTTCAGGATTGGTGAAATTGAGCAACAGCGCATTGGGACAGAGTCGTTCGATGTCCCGGCAAATAGGGATCGTGAGTTCCAGGCTGCGCATTGTATGCAATACCGCACCCGGCCCGCCGTTTTCCCCCAACACGTGCTTGAAACCGTAGGCCAACGGTACACGATAGTCCTGTTCCCACAACTCCATCCGCCGGCGCGCCACGGCGAGGATGACAAAATCCGCTCCAGGCAATGCAACTATGCGATTCGTGGTACTGGTGATGGTGACATCCGACCCGGTCTGCGCTTTGATGCGCTCTGCCAACTGCGTCATCACTTCCAGCGCATCAGCATCGATATCCACCAGCGCCAGTTCCACGCCGCAACCTTGCAGCTCGCGCGCTTGCAACAGGTCAGCAATCTGCCCGCGCCCGAATGAGGCGCTTGCCGCGCCGATAATGACGATTTTCATAATAATACCTTTTCAACTGGTATGGAGTTCACACCTGAGTTATCATATGGACGCAGAACAGCGGGGACAGCCTTAAGCGAGCGCCATCAATACAAAGGATAACGAGTATCATTCTGCGCTGGATGATTCATAGCAAGCACTCAATGCGAAGACAGTACTCTGAAGCATCTAGTTCCTTACCAGGCACTACTTTCGTTTCCGCCGTATGAGCAATATCGCCACTCCGATGACCAGTACAATAATGCTAATGATTATCAGCGCAGCATACATGGTACTGTCATGGCCACTTCTCCTGAGCCCGAAAACGATACGTAAACTAAAGAGCAGAAGAAGCACCAGCCCAATGGGGATAATGCTAAAAGTTCCTGCATTACCGTCTGGCGACTGTTTATTACTGTCACGCCGCTTTTGACGACGGTTGCGACACTGCCTTACCATAGTTCCTCCACGCGAATGGCAGCGCGACTGATGCAGGGGCCGAATCGTGCTGTTCCGGATATCACACCGTAAACGGTAGCCTGGACAACAATTAATCAATTCGCTTTTTCCAGTATCCTGGTTTACGGTGAAGATGAGCTACAGCGACGATATGAATCGTATCTGATGAGACATAATAGATAATGCCAAATGGAAATCGGTGAAAGAGGCATTAACGGGTGCGATGAGATAACTTTGACCAAGCTCCTGTATATTCTTCAATACGTCGAATAGTGGCGTTGACTTCCTCAGCAAACTCCAGTCCGAGACCGGATTTCTGTTCTTCATAATAGGAAACGGACTGATCGAGTTCCGCAATAGCTTCTGGGATGATGTTAACTTTCATCGCTTGTACCGTTTTTTGATCATTGCTAATACATCGTCAATAGGAAATTCTTCTTCCTCGCCTTGCTCGATTTGTGTGACTCGGCGTTCTGCTTCTTCCCGCCACGCTTGTTCGATATCAGGTCGCTGTGGAAGATTCAAGCTTAGCAGAAGTTGTTCAACAAGACTAATACGCTCTTCAACAGGAAGTGATAATGCCTCATCGAAAATCCGATTATGGATTATAGACATTGTTTTCTCCTTGATTCAGAACGAACTCATTATAACACATCCCGGTTCAGCACGAATATGATTTCTCTAATCAACTCCTGCTCCTACTCAAAAACCGATAGCATTATTAGAGTAGGAGCAGGAGTAGTTATCGATCCCGCATTGGTGTTTAGCATCTGCAATTTGAAAATCTCACCCGCCAATCCACTCCCCCACCCTTTCCCGCACGGATGTATCGACTTCCAGCACTTCTTCCAGGCTGGGGTGTGCGAGCAATGTGTGGGCATTCAGCGCGCGTTCCACCAGTGCAGGGATTTCCATAAAGCCAATTTTCCCGGCGAGGAAGGCGGCGACGGCGATTTCGTTGGCGGCGCTAAGGCAACAAGGCATGCTGCCGCCGGTCAGTGCGGCGTAGCGAGCGAGTTCGAGGCAGGGAAAACGGGAGAAATCCGGCTCGGAGAAGGTGAGCTGGCCTATATGCAGTAAATCAAGGGGCGCCCAATTATGTGGGAGGCGTTCCGGATAACCCAGCGCGTATTGAATCGGCGTCAGCATGCTGGGCATTCCCAATTGCGCCAGCAGTGAGCCATCGCGAAATTCGACCATTGAATGAATGACACTTTGCGGATGGATGACTATGTCTATTTGTGCTACCGGCATACCAAAGAGCCAGTGCGCTTCAATCACCTCCAGGCCTTTGTTCATCAACGTAGCGGAATCCACAGTTATCTTAGCGCCCATCGTCCAGGTAGGATGATTGAGTGCTTCATACGGCGTTACGCATGCCAATTCTTCAGGCGTCAACTGTTTCAACGGGCCACCCGAGGCGGTGAGCAGCAATTTCGCTATCCCACCGCGATCCTGTCCGTGCAGGCATTGAAAAATGGCACTTGGTTCACTATCAACAGGAATGAGTATCGCTCCGCCGGCCGCCACGGCGTCCATAACCAGTTCACCTGCTGCGACAATCGGTTCTTTATTCGCCAGTGCGATAGTGTTGCCGGCTTGCGCCGCGGCCAGCAACGGCAATAAGCCTGCTGCACCAACCATCGCAGCAAGAACGATATCACAATGTTGGTCGGCCGCCGTTTCCCGCAATCCATCCATGCCCACCAATACGCGCGTCGGTGTTCCCGCCAGCGCCTCGCGAAGCGCCGGCGCCAACTCTTCACGATAGATAACCGCGGTTTCAACACCGAAACGTCGCGCTTGTTCCGCCAACAGATCTACCTGGCTACATGCAGCCAACGAACGCACGTGAAAACGTTGCGGGCAGGCTGCAATAACTTCGAGTGCTTGACGACCGATGGAACCGGTCGAACCCAATACACAGATGGATTTCATGTTTAAAAGTATACGAGGACATGAGGCCGGTGTCAAAGGCAATGCATATATCCGATAAGTCCGATTTGTCCGACAAGTTTATGAGGCTAATTTAATGTAACTAAGGTATATTGAAGAGGTCATCCATAATCAATTATTTTCTGTTGACATTGCACCTATCAAGGTGTATTATGCAGCACGATATGGTATTCTTATATAACAGAGCGGAATTATCAGTAGCTCAATTGGGAATTACAAAAGGAGCTGGACATGACAAATTGGTTTAAGGACAATTCTTTGAGCATCGGGAATACGCCACTGGTGCGCATCAACCAGATCACCGAAGGCGCGCTGGCAACGGTATTCGCGAAGACTGAAGGACGCAATCCATCATATTCCGTGAAGTGCCGTATAGGTGCAGCAATGATATGGGATGCTGAGGAACGTGGAGAACTCAAGCCAGGAACAGAAATCATCGAACCGACAAGCGGCAATACCGGCATCGCGTTGGCCTTCGTTGCTGCGGCCCGTCATTATCCGATTACCCTGACAATGCCGGAAACGATGAGCCTGGAGCGTCGCCGGGTGCTGGCTGCACTTGGCGCCAGACTGGTGCTCACAGAAGGAGCGAAGGGGATGAAAGGCGCGGTAGATAAGGCGGAAGAGATCAAGGCCTCCGATCCGGATAGATATTTTTTACCACAACAGTTTACCAACCCGGCCAATCCGGCGATTCACGAGAAGACCACTGGCCCGGAAATCTGGGCCGATAGTGCCGGGCAAGTTGATGTGCTGGTCGCTGGCGTCGGCACCGGCGGCACTATCACCGGAATAACGCGTTTCATCAAGCATACGCAAGGGAAATCGATTATTTCGGTGGCCGTTGAACCGGAAGAATCGCCAATTCTGACACAAACGCGTAATGGCCTGGGAATTAAGCCCGGACCACATAAAATCCAGGGGATCGGCGCCGGTTTCGTGCCAGCTGTGCTCGATCTGTCCTTGATTGATCGTATTGAGACAGTCAACAGCAATACCTCGGTGGATTATGCCAGACGCCTCGCACGTGAAGAAGGCATCCTGGCTGGCATTTCAAGCGGCGCTGCAATGGCTGTCGCTGATCGCCTGGCCCGTCTGGAAGAATTCGCCGGTAGATGCATCGTGGCCATTCTCCCCGACTCAGCGGAACGCTATCTGAGCACCGTGCTATTTGAAGGCATCGGGATGGAGCATGGGAGCTAATCAGCAGTAAGTAGAGGTGTGCTCGCGAATAATGCGGTAAATTACATAGGAAATAAAATTTGTGCTCGTATTCGTGCTTGTAATCGAAAAGAGATCGTGAATTAAGATTCGATTACAATTACGAGCGCGAGCACTACTTATTCCCCCTATAAGAGCAGTTGTTATCAGTAACTCGGTTACGTGCCGACACTGCTCATGGATTACTCTTTTTACTTTCTTCTAATTCGGCAATGCGTTTCTCCAGTTGCTTCACTGTTTCCAACAGCTTTGGTACTTTTCGCAGCGCTGCCTCATATTTCAGTTCGTCAATGTGCGGCTGTGCCGGATAGCCGGAGACCATCACGCCTGGCGCTACGTCGCGCGAAACGCCTGAACGACCGGCAATAACCGCTCCAGCGCCAATATGACGATGGTCGCTAATACCCGCTTGACCTC
>Ga0118677_10010266_pt1 | contig 14364 bp, 9 predicted proteins | sample AliMusrvi5mmetaG_FD_86154 | JGI IMG/M metagenome (GOLD analysis project Ga0118677, IMG submission 86154) | reverse complement strand
CTGTACTTGCCGGTCAGGATGGTGGCCCGGCTCGGCGTGCAGATCGAATTCACCGCAAACACCCGGTCAAAGCGCATCCCGTCCTTGGCGATGCGGTCGAGGTTGGGCGTTTGGTTGATCGCGCTGCCGTAGGCGCTGATGGCGTGGGCCGCGTGGTCGTCGGCCATGATGTAAAGGATGTTAGGGCGGCGGTCCGGCGCGGCTTGCAGCGGGGTCAGCGGTGCCAGCAGCGCGGCAAGGAGAATGGTGGTGGCCTGGTTCATGGGGTGGTGTCTGTGGTGATACGCCGACAACCCGGTTTCCCTTCCAATTGGTGCATGGTCCGCCCCTAACAAGGATGGCGTGGCCCGGCGATGCGGACACCGGCAAATCAAGCCATTTCATAAAATTTCCACACAATGCTTGATTTGACGGCTGGAACGGGGAACAAAGCGCGTGCGTCAACGCAACGCGGGGCGCCGGCTCAATGAAACGCAAAGACATTCGGTTTCTTAATATATTTCCCCTTCGAGGCCCCAACCTTTGGACCTACCGACCGGTGTTGGAAGCGTGGGTGGACATCGGCGAATTGGAGGATTTCCCGTCCAACACCCTGCCCGGTTTTGGGCCCCGCCTGTGCGCGTGGTTGCCGGGCCTGGCCGAACACCGGTGCAGTTACGGCGAACCGGGTGGGTTTGTCAGGCGCCTGGAGGAAGGAACCTGGCCGGCCCACATCCTCGAACACGTCACGCTCGAACTCCAAATCCGGGCCGGAATGGCCGGCGGTTTCGGCAAAGCCCGCGAAACCGGCGTGCGGGGGATCTACAAGGTGGCGGTGCGCACCCAGCAGGAGGAAGTCACCCGCGCCTGCCTGGATGCGGCGCGCGATCTGATAATGGCCGCCATCAACGACACTCCGTTTGAATTAGACGCGACTCTCGCACGTCTCAGGGGAATGGTAAAGCAACATCTGCTAGGACCGAACACCGCATGCATTGTCGATGCGGCCACCGCCAAGGATCGCCGAATCCCGATGATCCGCCTGTCCGCAGACAACCTCGTGCAGTTGGGATACGGCTCACGCCAACGGCGGATCTGGGCGGCCGAGACCGACCGCACCGGTGCCATCGCCGAGGGCATCACCGCATCGCCGGAACTCACAAACAAGCTGCTGGAATCGTGCGGTTTGCCGGTGGCCGATCCGGATGATATGGACGCACTCGCCGCCTGCGGCAAATACCGCTTGCTGGTGGTGGGAGGCAACATGGTGGCCGCAGCCCGCATGGAAGCCCTCACCGATCCCGAAACACCCGAAACCGCAATGGACGTCACCGAGCAAGTCCACCCGGAAACCGCCGCCGCAGCCTGTTTGGCAGCGCGGGTCGTGGGACTCGACATCGCCGGGGTGGATTTGTTAGCCGACGATGTGTCCCGCCCGCTGGCGGCACAGCGCGGGGCGATCGCGGCGGTGCATGCGGGGCCGAGCCTGCTTCCCCACCTCGTAACGACGACGGGCGCGCCGCGACCGGTTGGCCGGGCCATCGTCGATCATTTATTTCCTAACAACGATACCGGGAGGATTCCGGTGGTGGGCATCACCGGTTCCAGTGGCACGACCGAAGTTGCGCGCATGGTGGCGGAGTTCCTGCGCTTGGGTGGCAAATACACCGGTCTGGCCTGCGGTGCGGGATTGTTCCTGGACCGACGGCGGATCGAAACCGGTGATTGCGGCAATTGGCTGGCCGGCACACGGCTCCTGATGAACCGCTCGGTGGATGCTGCGGTGATGGAAAACGGAGCGGATACGATCCTCGGTCAAGGGTTGGCCTACGACCGCTGCCAGGTGGGCGTCGTGACCCGCATCGATCCCGCGCGGCATTTCGGAACCTACTATCTCGATCAAACAGAGAAGGTGTATCAGGTGTTCCGCAGCCAGGTGGACGTGGTATTGCCCGGCGGCGTGGCGGTTCTCCATGCTGCGGATCCGATGGTGGCCAGTATGGCGTCGCTCTGCGATGGCGAGGTGATCTTTTTTGCCAACGACCCTGACCTCGCCTTGATCACCGGACATCTGGCGCGTGGAGGCAGGGCTGTTTTCGTTAGGGAAAACGAGGTGGTACTGGCAGATGCCGGCGGTGAATCGCCGCTTCTGCCGCTTGCCGCGATTCCCTTCATCGCCGGCACGCGGTCCGCCGAGCGCTTGGAAAGCGTGTTGGCGGCGGTGGGTGCGGCATGGGCGCTGGGCATCGCCCTTCACGTCATCCGCACCGGTGTCGAGACCTTCTGTGATGAATCGGGTTGTAATGGCAACTCCAAGCTGCCGGACCCGATCATTTCGCATCCGATCCTCAACAACGCATGAATATCCTGCACATCCGGACATTGCGCGGCCCCAATCTGTGGAGCCTGCATACCGCCATCCAAGCGGTGGTTCGTTGCACCGAAAATGAACTCAACCTGGAACATCTGCCAGGTTTCGAGGACCGCCTGCGCGAACGTTTCCCCCAAATCGGTGAGTTCCATGCCGGTGCCTCCATGGCCTCGGCATTTGAGTTGGCCGCCTTGGGATTGCAAGCCCAGGCCGGCTGCCCGGTCGCCTTCAGCCGCTCTGTGGCCACCCTCGATCCCGGGGTCTATCAGGTGGTCGTCGAGTACACCGAAGAAGCCGTCGGCAGGCTCGCCGTCGAGTTGGCCCACGAGTTGTGCGCGGCGGCTCTGGACGACCAGCCATTCGATCTGCCGGGAGCCTTGGCACGGCTGCACGCGTTGGATGAGGATGTGCGGCTCGGCCCCAGCACCGGAGCGATCGTCGCGGCTGCTGTCGCGCGCGGCATCCCGCACCGGCGGCTCACCGAAGGCAGTTTGGTACAGTTCGGGTGGGGCAGCAAACAGCGGCGCATCCAAGCTGCGGAAATGGATAGCACCAGCGCGATCGGCGAGTCGATCGCCCAGGACAAGGAACTCACCAAACGTTTGTTAGACGCGGCCGGGGTTCCGGTGCCCAAGGGTCGGCCGGTCACGGATGCCGAGGACGCGTGGGCAGCGGCTTGCGAGCTGGGTGGACCGGTGGTGGTGAAACCGCGCGATGGCAACCAGGGAAAAGGGGTGGCCGCCAACATCGAAACCCGCGAACGGATATTGGCCGCTTATGCCGCAGCCAGAGAAATCAGCGATAAGATCATCGTGGAGCAATGTCTGCCCGGTCATGATTACCGGCTGTTGATCATCGGCCATCGGTTGGTGGCCGCAGCGCGCCGCGAACCGCCCCATGTGATCGGCGACGGCGAACACACCATCCGCGAACTCGTCGAACAGGTCAACAGCGACCCGCGACGCAGCGAGGGACACGCCACCATCCTGACAAAAATCCGCTTGGACGAGATCGCCCTGGCCACCTTGGCCAAGCAGAACTTCGATGTGGATATGGTGCCGCGCAAAGGGGCGCGGGTGCAGTTGCGCAACAATGCCAACCTGAGCACCGGCGGCACCGCCACGGACGTCACCGATGACATTCATCAGGAGTTGGCGGCCCGGGCCATCGAGGCCGCGAAAATGGTGGGCCTGGACCTGTGCGGGGTCGATGTCGTGTGCGACAGCGTTTTGCGACCCTTGGAGAGCCAGGCGGGCGGGGTGATCGAGGTGAATGCCGCGCCCGGTCTGCGGATGCACCTCCAACCATCGTTCGGCAAGGGCCGACCGGTGGGCGAGGCCATCATTTCCAACATGTTTGCCGAACACGAGGACGGCCGCATCCCGCTGGTAGCGGTGGCCGGCACCAATGGCAAGACCACCACCGTGCGGCTGATCGCCCACTTGTTAGGCAGGGACGGCAAGCGGGTGGGCATGACCAACTCGGATGGGGTTTATGTCGCCGGGAAATGCATCGACACCGGTGATTGCAGTGGTCCGCGCAGTGCCCGCAATATTCTGTTTCATCCGGAGGTGGACGCAGCGGTCTTGGAAACCGCGCGCGGCGGCATCCTGCGCGAAGGTCTGGGCTTCGACCGCTGCAACGTCGCGGTGGTGACCAACATCGGCATGGGCGATCACCTCGGCCTCAATTACATCGGCACCGTGGAGGATCTGGCGGTGGTCAAGCGGGTCATCATCCACAGCGTCGCCCAGAACGGCGTGGCCGTACTCAATGCCGCCGATCCGATCGTCGCCAGCATGGCCAATGCCTGCCCGGGATCGGTCACCTTCTTCGCCCATGACCGCCACGAACGCGTGCTGGCCAACCACCTCGCCCAAGGCAAACGCGGGGTATTCGTCGATGGCGACCACATCGTGGCGGCCAAAGGCAAACTGCGGTACCGCATCGCCCTGAGTGAGATTCCGCTCACTCGCAACGGCACCATCCTGTTCCAAGTCGAGAACGCCATGGCCGCCACCGCCGCCGCCTGGGGATTGGGCATACCATGGGACACCATCCGCCGCGGCATGGCCACTTTTGTCAACGACGCGCAAACCGCGCCCGGGCGCTTCAACATGTTCTGTCACCGCGGTGCCACCCTGATCGCCGACTATGGCCACAATCCCGACGCCATCCGCGCATTGGTGCAGGCCGTCGAAAGCATCGAGTCCAAGCGCCGTGTGGTTGTCATCAGCGGCGCGGGCGACCGCCGCGATTGCGATATCCGCATGCAAACCGAAATCCTCGGCGAGGTCTTCGACGAGGTGATTCTCTATCAGGATGATTGCCAGCGCGGCCGCGCCGACGGCGAAGTGCTCGCCTTGTTGCGCGCAGGCCTGGCCAATGCCAGCCGCACCACCCGCACCGAGGAAATCCGCGGCGAAATGCTCGCCATCGACAGCGCCTTGGCCCGCCTGCAATCCGGCGACCTGTGCCTGATCCTGATCGACCGCATCGACGAGGCGCTGGCGCACATCGCCATGCGCGTGGCGGAGGTGTGAAGCCGGTTCCGAGGAAGAGATAATGTCATCGTACGGTCCATCGTTTTCGTTGTGAGTAGCGGCGGTTATTCACGCTCACCACACCCGCAGGAAGTTTGACCGTGGTTTGAATCGTGCCATCGGGCTGTTTTACATGGCGAACGTGGATCGCGCCTTTGGGGGTGATTCCCGGGTCCGCTTTGAAATTTGAAAAATCCGTTGCCTTGCGGCGGTAATGTGGGCCGATGACATCCGACCGATCGACCGCGCCCACCACTCGAATGAAAGCCATGATATCAATCCACAGAATATTCCCGCTCGCCGCCGTCATCGGTTTGGCATCCACCCTGGCCACCGCCGAACCGGAAGCCGCCGCCACGCTCACCACCACCGCCGCGCCAAACACCCAGCCGCTGGAACTCCAACTCCCCAAAGCCCAGTTCTTCGGCACCCCGAAAATCATCAAGTCCAAAAACCTGGAAAAACCGCTGGCCGGCAAACGTCCGGTCTATCAGGTGCCGGCCGGTACGGTCCTGCTTTCCGCAGGCAAAAAAGTCACCAGCAGTGACAACGCACCCATCATCGGCACCCTCGACATGGTCACCGACAAGGACAAGGAGGCCGGCGATGGTTCCTTGCTCGAACTCGCGCCCGGCAAACAATATGTCCAGATCGATCTGGGCAAACCGGCACGCATCGCCGCACTGGTCGTCTGGCATTTCCACCAGGAAGCCCGCGTCTATCAGGACGTCATCGTGCAAGTCGCCAGTGATCCGGATTTCATCACCGACGTAACCACCGTGTTCAACAATGACTACGACAATTCGTCGGGCCTGGGCGTGGGCACCGACAAGGAATACCTCGAATCCCATGAGGGGAAATTGATGGACGGCAAGGGCGCCAAGGGCCGTTATGTCCGCCTCTACAGCAATGGCAACACCTCCAACGACGCCAACCATTACATCGAGGTGGAGGTTTACGGCAAAACGCTGGAGTGATTTTTCTTGCAAACCGGCCCGCCGCGTGGATCTTCCGCGCCGCACAACACAGCAGCCGAAGTCATTCCTCGTCCGGAGGGGTGGCACGGGGGAACCGAACTCCCTGGGGCAACCCAGGGACGGGGCGCACGGAACGGGTAACCGTTCGCAGGGAGCACTTCCATGCTCCAGCCCGTCAGCTAACCTCGCAGGCGTAATGGAAGGGCGACAGTTGACATCCGGCAACGGGTGGTGACGGTTTCCCGCGAAACCGGCAAACGAACAGGCATCTAACGGTGTCCGTTCGCGCGCCCAGCACGGCATCCATGAATCCATCAGATAGCAATCAGGGAAATTGGTTCAAAAATCTCTTTATTGGCAAAGCGCGGGACATCACCGACCACGGGATTTTCCACAAACTCTCACTCGTCGCCGTGTTGGCATGGGTGGGCCTCGGCGCTGACGGCCTATCCTCGTCCTGTTACGGTCCCGAGGAATCCATCCGGGCCTTGGGCACCCACATGTCCCTGGCGCCGTTCGTCGCGCTGGCTACCGTGCTGACGATCATCATCGTCTGCGCGAGTTACTCGCAAATCATCGCCTGTTTCCCCGGTGGTGGCGGCGGTTATCTGGTAGCGAGCAAATTGTTATCGCCCACTGCGGGGGTGGTTTCGGGTTGCGCGCTGATCGTGGATTACGTGCTGACCATCGCGCTTTCCATCTCGAGCGGTGCCGACCAATTGTTCTCGGTGCTGCCGCCGGACTGGCTGGCATGGAAACTGCATGTGGCGTTGGCGGCGGTGGTGTTGCTGACCGTGCTCAACCTGCGCGGTGTCAAGGAATCGGTGATGGTATGGGTGCCGGTGTTCTTCCTGTTTCTGGCCACCCACGGGTTCGCGATTCTGTATGGTCTGTTCACTCATCTCGGCAACGCCTCGTCCGTATTTGCCAGCACCAGCCGCGAATTGGGTGAATCCCATTCGTCTTTGGGAACCTACGGAATCATGTTGTTATTGCTGAAATCCTACAGTCTGGGAGCGGGCAGTTATACCGGCATCGAGGCCGTCAGCAATGGCCTGCCGATCCTGCGCGAACCGCGGGTGGCCACCGGCAAACGCACGATGATCTATATGGGCGTGTCCCTCGCCCTGATGGTGGGCGGACTGCTGTTTTCCTATCTGCTATTCCACACGGTGCCGCAGGAAGGCAAAACGCTCAATGCCATTCTTTTCGGCCAAATCACCGAAACCTGGCCACATGGCGCGGCGCAGACATTCATCGTGGTATCAATGGCCTCGGCGGCGGTGCTGTTGTTCATCGCGGCGCAAACCGGTTTCCTCGACGGACCGCGCGTCCTGGCCAACATGGCATTGGACCGTTGGTTCCCCGCCCGCTTCGCGTCATTGAGCGACCGCTTCGTGGCGCACAACGGGATCATGCTCATGGGTGGCGCGGCTTTCGTGCTCATCCTGGTTTCGCGCGGCGCGGTGTCGTGGCTGGTGGTTTTATATAGTATCAACGTCTTCATCACGTTTTCGCTGAGCCAGCTCGGCATGATCCGCCATTGGTGGAACGACCGCGCCATCGAACCCGCGTGGAAACGGAAACTGGCGATCAACACGATCGGATTCATCCTGACCGCCACGATCCTGGTGGCGCTGAGCATCATCAAGTTCCACGAAGGCGGCTGGGTCACCATCGTGGTGACGGGATTCCTGATCGCAGTGGCGTTCTTCATCCGCAACCACTACCAACAGACACGCCAGAGCTTGTCGCGCCTGGATGATTTGCTCGAGGTGTTCAGCGCCGAGTCGAAATCGAAGAACCAGGTGTCCGGACCGCTCGATCCGAATGCCAAAACCGCGGTGATCTTTGTCAATGGCTTCAATGGCCTGGGTGTCCACACCACCCTCGGCGTGGTCAGGATGTTTCCCGGCGTCTATAAGAATTTCGTGTTCGTGGAAATCGGCGTGGTAGATGCCGGCAACTTCAAGGGCGCCGAAGAACTCGTCCACTTGGAAAACGATGTCGGTGGCGATGTCCGCAAATATGCCGATTGCATGATCGCCCGCGGAATACAGGCGGAATCACGCAGCGTCATCGGCTCGGAAATCCTCAGCACCGCGCTGTCGGTCGGCTGCAAGCTGGCGGACACCTATCCGAACTCGACGTTCTTCGGCGGACAACTCGTGTTCGAATACGAAACCCATATCACCCGCTTGTTGCACAACTTCACGGTGTTCGGCCTGCAGCGCGAGTTCTTCCGCAAAGGCATGCCATTCTTCGTCCTGCCGATCCGGGTGTGAGGCCAGCGGAAAAAAACTGATAAATCCGCTGCCACACACCAGTAACGGGTAGATCATGTCCTATCCATCGAATACCCCGATCACGCCAAGACCCTTCCTGAATTGCGGTGCCCTGGTCGCCTGCGTGCTTGCTCTGCCGTGTTTCCTGCCGGCTGAAGCGGCGGCTGGCGACTCCCCTCCCCCGCCGGCCGCAGACGGAGTGAGCCTGTTCAATGGCAAGGACCTCAGCGGCTGGGATGGTGCGCCCGGATGGTGGAACGTCGTGGACGGCGCACTGACCGCCGAAAGCACCGCCCAAAAACCATGCACCGCCTGCAACTACCTCATCTGGAAAGGCGGACAACCGGCGGACTTCGAGCTGACCTGCGATTTCAAGCTGAGCGTCTCCGCCAATTCCGGCGTCCAAATCCGCTCGGAAACCCGGCCCAACTGGGACACCTGGGGCTATCAGGCGGACATGACCGGCGACGGCGGCCTGGTCGGCTATGTCTATCATCACCAGCGCGGACTGATCGCCGAACGCGGCCAAAAAGTGACCATCACCGGCGACGGCAAGAAGGAAACCGCGAAACTCGGGGATTCCGCCGAGTTGCTCAAGAATTTCAAAAAAGAGGATTGGAACAAATACCGGATCATCTGCCGCGGTCCCGACATCACGCTTTATGTCAATGGCGTGCTGATGTGCCAGATCACCGACAACGATGCGGGCACCGCCGCCAAAAGCGGCATCATCGCCCTCCAAATGCACCCGGGCCCCCCGATGAAAGTGCAGTTCAAAAACATCCTTCTCAAGGAATTCAAACAAGCCGCCAAACCATGACAACCCACAATCCGATCTAACATGAAATCATCCCTCTCACGCCGTCAGTTTCTGAAAAGAAGCGCGGCAGCAAGCACGGTCTTTGCCATTCCCTGCATCATTCCCGCGTCGGCTCTGGGCCGCGGCGGCGCGGTGGCCCCCAGCGAGCGCATCGTCATGGCCGGAATCGGCATCGGCGGCCGCGGCACCTCCGACTTGAACTGGATGATGGGTGAACCCGATGTCCAGTTTGTCGCCATCTGTGACATCAGGAAAGAACGGCGCGAAGCGGTCAAAAAAATGATCGACGGCAAGTATGGAACCAAGGATTGCACGATGCATCGGGACCTGCGCGAATTCCTTGCGGAACGCACGGACGTTGATGGCGTGTTGATTGCCACCGGCGACCACTGGCACGCGCTGGCCGCCATCCTTGCCATGCGCGCAGGCAAGGATGTGTATTCCGAAAAACCCTCGTGCATGACCATCGCCGAAGGCCAGGCCGTGGTGGACACCGCCAGCAAATACGGCCGCGTCTATCAGACCGGAACCCAGCGACTCAGCGAGGCGAATCACGTGTTCGCAATCGAAACCGCCCGCTCCGGCCGCTTGGGCAAGGTGCATACCGCTTACGCCCACATCGCGCCATGGGATGCCGCCATCATGAGCTATGACAGGAAACCCGCGCAACCGGAACCATCCAAGGAAGATGTCGATTGGGATATCTGGCTCGGCCCGTGCCCGTGGCGCCCCTATAATTCGAGTTATGTGAGCGGCGGTTGGCGCGGGTATTATGATTTCCACACCAGTTGCATCGGCGAATGGGGCGCCCATACCTTTGCCCAGGCACAAGCCGGCATCGATACCTTGAACACCTCGCCCGTCGATTACCAATATGTGGACAACCCGACGGGCGACGGCATGGTCACCACCTTCGCCAATGGTGTGAAGATGGTCCTGTCGCGCGGTGACAAGTACTGGCATGGCTCGTGTGGCGAGCGCTTCGACGGCCCGGATGGCTGGGTCGCCGCTGCGGACGGTTATTCCCAACCGGATGCCTCCTCGCCGGCATTGCTGGCGGATTTCAAGAAAGTTGTCGCGGATTACATGGCCAGCACGCAACGCCCGATGAACCATGTGCGCGATTTCTTCAACTGTATCAAATCCCGCCGCCAGACGGTGGCGAATGCCGAAGTCATGTACCGGTCGATGTCCACCGTGCATGCCGCCAACATCTGCATGTGGCTCAAACGCAACGTGAAGTTCGATCCACTCAAAGCCGAATTCATCAACGACCCGGAAGCCAACCGCCTGCGGTCACGCGCCATGCGCGAACCGTGGATCATCTAACATTCATTTCCAACTCAAAGAAAACACTGCCATGTCAATAACCAAACTGAAGATCACCCTGATGGCCGCACTGTGGTGCGGTGGAGTCCATGCGTCGCTCGCCCAAACCCCTGCCAAAGAGCAGGAGGCCAAGCTCATCGCCGTCCTCACGTCGAACGCGGAATATACCCAGAAGGCCGATGCCTGCCGCGAATTGGCACGCATCGGCACGGTCGATGCCGTGCCGGCGCTGGCCGCCATGCTCGGCGATGAGAAGCTATCACACATGGCACGCTACGGCCTGGAAACCGTGCCGGGTCCGGCAGTGGATACGACGTTCCGTGACGCGCTGGGAAAACTCAAAGGGCTGCAGTTGATCGGAGTGATCGGCAGTGTCGGCGTGCGCCATGATGAAAAGGCGGTGCCGGCGCTGATCGCCTTCCTCAAGGATTCCGATGCCGGTGTGGTCCAGGCGGCCGCACGGTCCTTGGGTAAGATCGGCACCGCGGAAGCCGCGAATGGTCTCGGCACGGCTCTTGCCGCTACGCCCGCTGCCAATCAACTCGCAATCTGTGAGGGGTTGTTCCGCTGTGCCGAAGCACTTGCCGCGAAAAGCCAAGCGCCCAAAGCCATCGCCATCTATGACTCGCTGCGCAATCTGAAATCCGCTCCCCACCAAGTGCTCACAGGTGCCTGGCGTGGCGCGATCCTCACCCGCGGAAAAGATGGCCTGCCATTGTTGTTAGAAGCCTTCCGCAGCACCAACCCCGGATTGGTGGCGGCGGCCGAACGCATCGCCATGGAAATGAAGGATGCCGGCGTCACGAAAGCACTGGCTGACGAACTGGCAAAAGCGCCCGCCGAGCGGCAACTGATGTTATGCAATGTGCTGGGCAAGCGTGTTGATGCCGCGGCACTGCCCGCATTGCTCGGTCTGACCAAGGCGGGTGACAAGGCGGCACGCGTGGCGGCGATCCGGGCCGTGGCCGAGATTGGCGATGCCACGGCGGCGGGAACGTTGATCGAGTTGCTCAAGGATCCGGACGGCGAGGTCGCACAGACGGCCGGGGCCACGTTGGCCGGCCTGCCGGGTGCCGGGGTGGACGCGAGCCTACTCAAGATGCTGGATTCCACCGATCCCGCACTCCAACTGAAGATGCTCGAAATGGTCCGCCAACGCCGGATCACCGCCGCCGTGCCACAACTCCTGAAGCTCATGAACGACAAGAATGACGCCGTGAAATCCGCAGCGGTCAAATGTTATGCGGAATTGGGCGGCGAGGCCGAGTTCGCGGGACTCCTGGACAAAATCGTCAAGGCCACTGACGCAACGGCGATCGGTGCGCTGGAAAAGGCGCTCGCATCGATCTGCGGCGTCCCGGCCCAACAGCAAGCTTGTGTGCCGCAATTGGTCGCGGCGCTGCCCAAGGCCGGTCCTGAAGTCAAGCAGGCCTTGTTGAGAACCCTGTGTGTGGCCGGCGGTGGTGCGGCCCTCAAGGCGGTCCGTGTTGCGGTTGATGATCCTAACAAAGACGTGCACGCGGCGGCCATCCGGGTGCTCAGTGATTGGAAATCCGCTGATGCGGTACCCGTGTTGTTGGATCTGGCCAAGACCTCCACCACGCCGGTTGACAAAATCCTCAGCCTCCGCGGCTACCTCGGAATGGCTGCCAGAAAAGATCTCCCCGCACCGGAGAAACCCGCCATCTGCCGGCAAGCGGCACCCCTGATCACACGCAATGAGGAAAAGCTCCTGCTGCTCGGCACGCTCGGCAGCCTGGCCGACGCCGCAACCCTCGACCTCGCCGCCGCCTATCTCGATGACCCCGCCGTGAAACGCGAAGCCGTCGCGGCCGTCATGGCCATCGCCGAAAAACGGCAGCCAAACCAACAGGTCGCCATCACCAGAAGCACCCTGGAAAAAGTGCGGACCGCCGCCGCAGACAATCCGGCGGTCGTGGAGCGGTCTCAGGCATTGTTGAAGAAAATGGAAAATGAAAAATAGGGTGTGCCATAACTCCATCGCATCCCTGGAAATATCATTTCCCGAAATTCAGATAACAGAACATGAACTCAAAATCCGATAGCATCGTTTCCGGAACAACCTTATCAGGAGCCCCCATGAGCCGGCGCCAGGTTCTCAAGCGGGCGCTGGTGGCAGGCGGCGCCTTCGCGGTTCCCAACATCATCCCGGCCTCGGCGCTGGGCCGCGGCGGTGCGGTGGCACCGAGCGACCGCATCGTGATGGGTGCCATCGGCGTCGGTGGCCGCGGATCCGGCGACCTCGGCTGGATGCTCGGCGAGGCCGATGTCCAGTTCGTCGCCGTTTGTGACGTGCGCAAAGGCAGCCGCGAGGCCGCCATGAATGCGGTGAACGGCAAATATAACAACAAGGATTGCGCGGCTTACCGGGATATGCGCGAGTTGCTCGCCGAGCGCACCGACATCGATGCGGTGCTCATCGCCACCGGCGACCGCTGGCATGCCCCGGCCTCGATCCTCGCCATGCAGGCGGGCAAGGATGTTTATTGTGAAAAACCCGCCTGCCTCACCATGGCCCAGGGACGGATGGTCGTGGAAACCGCCCGCCGCTATGGCCGGATCTATCAAACCGGCGCCCAGCGGCTCAGCGAGGCGAATCATGTGTTCGCCATCGAAATGGCCCGCACCGGCCGCCTGGGTCCGATTCACACCGCCTACGCGGACATTCGCTGGCGCGACGGGTTGCGCCGCGACTGGCTGCCCGCCGAACCGGAACCGCCGAAAGAGGAAGTGGATTGGGACATCTGGCTCGGGTCGTGTCCATGGCGGCCATACAACGGCGGCTATGTCAATGGAAGTGGCTGGTATCATTTCTATGATTTGGCTACCGATGTCGCGATGTGGGGCGCTCACACGGTGGCCCAGACATTGGCAGGTCTCGATATGACCCATGTTTCCTCCATCGAGTTCACTTATGATGGACCGGACAATTCCATCGTCACGCGCTTGTCCAACGGCGTGAAACTGGTTCTGGTCCGGGGCGCCGGTTCGGTGTGGGAAAAATGCAACTACTGGCACGGCAGTTGTGGCGAGCGCTTCGATGGTCCCGACGGCTGGCTCGCTGCGGCCGACGGTTATTCGCAACCCGATGCCTCATCGCCGAAATTGTTAGCGGAATTCACCAAGGTGCTCGCCGACTACACGGCCAGGACCCACCGGCCGATGAACCATGTGCGGGATTTCTTCAATTGTGTCAAGTCACGCGAACTCACGGTGGGAAACCCCGATGTCATGTTCCGTGCCATGAGCATTTGCCTGGCCGCCGACATCTGCGGACAATTGCAACGCAACCTGAAGTTCGATCTGGCCATGGCCGGGTTCCCCGGCGATGATGAGGCCAACCGGCTGCGCTCCCGCGCCATGCGCGCCCCGTGGCAGGTCTAACCATCCATCTATCAAAATGATGAACCACAACTATCCGAAACTCCACAATGCGATGTGGCCCGGACTCGTCGGCAAAGGCGGCCCGGATGCCGAAGCCTGCATCGACCTCGACACGCTGCTCGATCTCACCGCCCGCACCGAAGTCAAAACTCACGGTGGGAAACCCCGATGTCATGATCCGTGCCATGAGCGTTTGCCTGGCCGCCGACATCTGCGGACAATTGCAACGCAACCTGAAGTTCGATCTCGCCATGGCCGAGTTCCCCGGCGATGACGAGGCCAACCGCCTGCGCTCCCGCGCCATGCGCTCACCCTGGCAGGTCTAAGTATTTATCTACCAAAACCATGAACCCCAACTATCCGAAACTCCACAATGCGATGTGGCCGGGACTCGTCGGCAAAGGCGGCCCGGACGCCGATCCCTGCATCGACCTCGACACGCTGCTCGACCTCACCGCCCGCACCGATGTCAATGGCGTGAAGTTCGATGGTGTCGATTTGTTCCTGTTCGAGCCGCATGTCTCCATCGACAGCAGCGACGACGACATCAAATCGCTCGCCGACAAAATCCAGGCCAGGGGCTTGGTCGTCGGATCGTTGGTCGCCCCGGTGTGGCCGCCAACTGGCGGCGGCTCCGCTATGGGCAGCGCCGAGG
>Ga0118677_10010265_pt1 | contig 14365 bp, 10 predicted proteins | sample AliMusrvi5mmetaG_FD_86154 | JGI IMG/M metagenome (GOLD analysis project Ga0118677, IMG submission 86154) | reverse complement strand
AATTTAACGAGGTTCACAATGTGGTGGAGGAAAGCGGCGATGCGGGGGCCTTTTATGTCGGGCGGGATTGGACGCAGCGTGGCAACATTTTGCGATATAACTATTGGCACGACATCCTCGGAGCGACCGGTTACGGGGGGATGACCATCTATCTGGATGACCAGCACAGCGGCTACACGATCCATGGCAACCTGTTTGAGCGCTGCATGCAATCCGTGTTCATCGGCGGCGGCGACGACAACGTGGTCACGAACAACGCGGTCTTTGACAAGGATGCTGACTGGGTCAGGATCGTCAGGGATGCAGCCGGGCACCTGCAACGCTTGGAATACCGGGATGCGGCGGCTTCCACCTTAACCGCTGGGGCCAGCTGGGGGAGGAAAAGCTCAACGAGCGTTACGCTGCCGACCTGCCGAAGGGTATCAAAATCCAGATCGTCAACCCTTCTGGCATGATCATTATGGGGCGCGACATGGATTGGACTCAGGACCAGCGCACGGACTTCGAGGTCATCCGGCGGAAATATCGCAACGTCCTCGAAATTATGACCTACGACGACCTCCTGCGCCGCCTAAAAACCATCCGCGATCAGTTCAATTTAGGGACAACTCACAAAGAATGCCTATCCAGCCCGCCATGTGAAAAGTCGGTTTCCAATCCTCGATCTAACATACCTCGAATCTCATGATTCCAGTGATCGCCTAAATCTGCAAGCGTCTTGAAAGCTACTTGCTCGTTGAACACGATTCCGTGGATGGAGGCCTGGTCGTTGGCCTGAATGCCGGTTTTGGCGCGGGCAAGACTGCATTCATCAGAATGTGGGAGGCGGACCTCCAGGCGCGCCGCGACTGCGGGAAATTCGTTCCTATGCCCGTGGTCTTGAATGCTTGGGAGGGCGATTCCGTCAGAGGATCGCTTTGTGATGTGGCCCACTGGAGCGGATCCGAGTCTCACCTGCAGACCGTTCAGTTCACCGCTGGTATAAGCAGAGGTATAAGATAGATGATTTCGAAATGTAACTCGTTGATTTGCAACAGGTGGAGGCGAGGGGAGTCGAACCCCTGTCCGGAACGCCATCAACACGGGCATCTACACGTTTAGCGTGAGATCTGGGATTTCGGACTGGCTGGGCTCTCACGCCGCGTTGCTGGTCCTAGGAACCTGTTGGATCTCGGCGAGAAGCCCGGTTACCCGACCTCAAGCCCAGCCTGCTAAGGTGTCGTCATCCCCCGCAGCAGGTGTCAGGGTTCAGACGTGGCAGTCAATTAAGCAGCCAGTGCGAGCTCGTTAGAGTTTGCATTTGTTTGTTTTGAGCGGCTTTTAAGGAGGCCAGCCGATCAACCTCCACGTGCAGCCAGCGCATCAGACATTCCGTCGAAACCAGAACGCCCCCTGTGCCAGAGGAGGGGAGGATGGAGCGGGCCAGCGGAGAAGCAAGCGCAAATTTTTAAAAAAATATGAGATTGCATCGCATGAGGTGACTTCCTAGCCTAGTGAATGATGTCTAAGGAAAGGAGATGGCTGGGGGGGCGTTCCGATGCGCTGCCACGCATCGCCTTTTTGGGCAATTACCTGCCGCGGTTGTGCGGGATTGCAACCTTCACTCACGACCTGTGCGAAGCGGTGGCGTGTGCGGCGCCCTACTCGGATTGCTTCGCGGGAGCGATCAATGATCGGGTGGAGGGCTACGCTTACCCGGACCGGGTCCAATTTGAACTGCAGGAGAAGGATTTGAATTATTACCGGCGGGCTGCGGATTTCCTCAATTTCAACAATGCGGACGTGCTGAGTGTGCAGCATGAGTTTGGGATTTACGGGGGAGCGGCGGGCAGTCATCTGCTGACCTTGCTCAAGGAGGTGCGGATGCCGGTGGTCACCACGCTGCACACGGTTTTAGACAAGCCGAATGCGGCGCAGTGCCAAGTGATGGCGGAGTTGGTGGAGCGCAGCGACCGGTTGGTGGTGATGGCCCGCAAGGGGGCTGAGATTTTGCGTGAGACCTACGGAGTGGCTGAGTCCAAAGTGGACGTTATTCCGCATGGGATTCCGGATTTAGGGTTCATTGAATCGGGGTTTTTCAAGGGGCAATTCGGGGTAGCCGGCTGCAAGGTGCTGTTGACCTTTGGATTGCTCAGCCCGGGGAAAGGCATTGAGCATGTGATTGAGGCGCTGCCGGAGATTGTGAGTCGGCACCCGAAGGTGGTGTACTTGGTGCTGGGTGCCACTCATCCGCAGCTTCTGGCACGCGAGGGCGAACGCTACCGGTTGAGCTTGGAACGTCTCGCGGCAGACCGCCAAGTGCGCCAACACGTCATTTTTTACAACCGGTTTTTTTCAGCTGACGACCTCAAGGAATTCATTGGGGCGACTGATATCTATCTGACGCCGTACCTGAACGAGGCACAAATCACCTCAGGCACTCTGGCCTACGTTTTCGGAGCCGGCAAGGCCGTGGTGTCCACACCCTATTGGCACGCGAAGGAATTGTTAGCTGATGGGCGCGGCGTGCTGGTGCCTTTCCGCGACCCCGGTGCCATCGCCACGGCGGTGTGCAGGTTGTTGGAGGATGAGCCGCGCATGCAAAAAATCCGCCAAGATGCGCACGCGGTGGGTCGCGGGATGATCTGGCCCGTGGTGGCCCAGCAGTACCTGGAATCCTTCCAACATGCCCGTGCGGATCGCCGGGCCACTCCGCGCGCCGCCTTTGCTGAATGGACGTTGGGCAGTCGGCCCTATCAATTACCGCCGCTACGCCTTGATCACTTGGTGCGCATGAGCGACGGCACTGGCCTCTTCCAGCACGCCATTTTCAATGTGCCCAACTTCCACCATGGTTACTGCACCGACGACAACGCCCGCGCCTTTATTCTGTGCAACCTGCTAGACGAATTGGGTGACCCGTTGCCTGCCGAAACCCTCGGAAGCCTGGCCACCAGTTACCTTGCGTTTCTTGCTGCGGCGTTTGATGACACCTGCGGGCGCTTTCGCAACTTCATGAGTTTCAACCGCCAGTGGCATGACGAGATCGGCAGTGAGGACAGCCATGGGCGGGCGCTTTGGGCAGCGGGCACTGGCGTAGCTCGTTCCCGCAATGACGGGCACCGCAAGCTTGCCACACAACTCTTTGAGCACGGATTGCCGGCAGTGGCTTCATTCAGCTCACCGCGAGCTTGGAGTTTCGCCCTGCTGGGCATCCACGAGTATCTGCAGCGCTTTCCCGATGCCCCCAAGGCGCTGGCCAGGCGCGAGATGCTCACCGACAAACTGGTGAACCTGTGGCATGCCTGTGCAACGGACACTTGGCCGTGGTTTGAACCGAGAGTGACGTATGACAACGCAAGGCTCTGCCAGGCGCTCATCCTCAGCGGCCAGTGGCAGGGACACGGTGAGGCACTGAGCATCGGTCTTAAATCCCTGCGCTGGCTCGCATCCATTCAAGAAACTCCCGCCGGGCACTTCCGGCCCATTGGCAGCAACGGGTTCTATCACCGGGACGGTGCCCGGGCCGACTTCGACCAGCAACCGCTGGAAGCTCAAGCGATGGTCGCGGCCAGCCTTGAGGCGTTCCGTGCCACCCAGAATCCGACGTGGTCACGCAAGGCGCGGTGTGCATTTGAGTGGTTTTTGGGGCGCAACGATCTTGGAGTGCCGCTCTATGACCCGGGGACCGGCGGTTGTCGGGACGGGCTGCACCCGGACCGCGCGAACGAGAACCAGGGGGCGGAGTCGTTGCTGGCGTTCCACCTTGCGCTGGCCGAAATGACTTTTTCCGAGCATCCAATGACTCTGCCACCCCAACCCTCCTCATGAAGCCAATCCGCATCCGCCGCCATGATCTGACACTTCTACCCGAGTGTACGCGAGTGATCATCCGCCCGTTCATTCCATCCGAAACTCAGCGTGTTACCACCATCATTGGCCGTGCCCTGGCTCTCACGGAAGAGGAAGTCGCCCGCGAACTGCGCGGTGTCTGCCAGGAATTCGATGACCGGCATTTTGATATCGAGTCCTTGCTCCAGGCACACTTCGAAAAAGTCCAGCATCACGTGTTCACCCAACGGGCCCTCTCGCATGAACGCCAACTGCTTATCGGAGCCCTGTTTTCCGGGGAATACGCCTTGGAAAGTGCAGCCATTTTTAACCCTTCCATCGTGCCTCACCCGGATCAGAGCGGGGTGCCAGACGGTGCCCTGCGTTTTGTCATGAGCCTGCGTGCCACCGGCGAGGGGCACATATCATCCATCGAGTTTCGTGCCGGCCTCATCGATGCGGATGGCAACATCATGCTTGAACCGGTATCGCGCTTTGTCACTGTGCCGGAAATCATCCTTAATCCAAGTTATAGCAAGAAGCGCTTCATCACCAAGTTGCGTGAAATGGGATTCAATGACGCCGACGTGGTTATCGTGATGGCTCCGCTGGCGGAAAGTTTCACGCGCAGCGAGTTGAACCAAAGCTTCAACCTCGTCCTGCGCGGCTCCCACCCGGTGTCTCGCGATCTGCGCCGCACACTGGAATGCCTGCAATGGCTGGCCGACTCGAACTACGAGCTGATCTTTCCGGAAGAACTGGCGATGAGCGAACGGATCATCTTCCCAGTCTCATCGAACGAAACCAACGGCATCGAAGACGCCCGTTTCGTGCGCTTCACCGAAGCTGACGGCTCGGTGATGTATTACGCGACCTACACCGCGTACAACGGCCGGGTGATTCTTCCGCAGCTCATTGAGACGGAGGATTTCCTGCATTTCCGCATTCTCACGTTGAATGGCAGTGCGGTGCAGAACAAAGGCATGGCGCTGTTTCCTCGGCGCATCGGCGGACGCTACGCCATGCTTTCGCGGCAGGACGACGAAAACCTCTTCATCATGTTCTCAAGCAGCCCGCATCATTGGACCGACCCCCAATTGATCCTGCGCCCCGCGGAAATGTGGGAGTCGGTGAAAATCGGCAACTGCGGCTCACCTATCGAAACGGAAGCCGGGTGGCTCGTCATCACCCACGGGGTTGGCCCCATGCGCAAGTATTGCATCGGCGCGGCGCTTCTGGATTTGGAAGATCCGACCCATGTCATCGGGCGGCTGAGTGCACCGCTGCTTTCCGCCGAAGGGCAGGAGCGCGAAGGCTACGTGCCCAACGTGGTTTACAGTTGCGGTTCGCTGCTCCACGGGCGAGAACTCATCCTGCCATTCGCAGTGAGCGACCGCGCCTCGGCCATCGCCAGTTTGTCACTGGATGATTTGTTAGCCGCATTGTTGGACGCGTAGGACGGACTCCAAGAGAGGCTCACAACCGCGGATCTCGGGACTAGGCGGGTTCAGGTTCCTTGTGGTGATTTTTGCGCAAGGCGGAGGGGCTGCTGCCGTGGAGCATGCGCACGGCCCGCTCCAACTGGTGATGGCAGGAGAACCCGCATTCCTCGATGATTTGCTTCATCGGCAGGGTGGTTTTGCGGATGAGTTCCACGGCACGCTGGCTGCGCTGTTCGCGGATGATTTCCGCAACTCCGCGGCGCAGCGCTTTGTGAAAGCGGATTTGGATCATGCGCAGAGAGCAGCCATAGGCTTGGGCCAGGGCGTCGGGCGTGTAGGCGACGTCAAAGGCATGCTTGCGGATGTGTTCGAGCATATTGCCGACGAGAGGATCGGAGGTGACAATCTGGTTAGAGCTTTCGCGCAGCACCAGTTCGCATTCGGCGATGAACGTGGGTTGGTCTGCGGAGACGGGTTTGCCGGCGAACATGCGGTCGAGCAGGCGAGCTGCGGCAAATCCCTGGCTTTCGTAGGCGGGCACCAAGCAGGTCATGGGCACCTTGGTGACGAGGCCGTTGAGGGCGTCCTCGGTTTCGGCGGCCATGCCGATATGGGCAGGGATGGAGAGTTTGCGTTCATCGACCATTTCCATGAATTGCATGGCCGGTTCACCGTATGCCACAAACAGTGCGACGGGTTCGGGATCCTGCCTCAGGTAGTCAATCAGAGCCGGGCCCATCTCCCAAAACCGGTCCCAGTAGTTCGACGAGCGCCGCCGGTAAGCCAGACGCAGGGCCTTCCATGTGGCGGCTTGATCGGGGAAAAAGCACTCCAGTTTCAGGCCGTGGGCGTCTGCCACTTGTTGCATGCCACCGAAGTGGGTGCGCCCGGCGTTGGCGGTTTCGTCGGACTTGGAGCCCAGATAGCAAAGGCGACGGTAGTTGCGGGCGACGAAGTGGCTGGCGATTTGATGGCCGAAGGACTCGAGATCGGGGAGGACCAAGGGAGAGTTGCCACAAGTTTGCGGGAGCGCCCGGAGTCCGACTTTGGGCAATTTGCAGTGGCGGATGTACTCGAGCATGGGAGCGTCGAACTCATCGATCTGGAAGACTACGCCATCGGGGTTCCAAGTATTGAGGCGGGACAAGGTTTCGCGGTCGATGCGTTGGCAAATCCAGCCGGCTTGCTGGCCATAGCGCATGATGCCGCGCCACTGGCCGAGGCGGCTGAAGCTGGAGATGATGGCGACGCGGCGGCGTTTCATGGGGGACGAAGGAGGAGTGGGGCGGTAACGTGGCCACGTCAATACACGGGTTGGCGCAGGGGTCAAGCAACAACGCAAAAACGCGCTTCGCAAAATAAACATTGGATTCGCGGAATGGCTATTGAAAATTCAAGGCGCAGGGCGCTAATTTCAGCGCGATGTTGCTTAGCAAACCCATCGATTCGGGCATGGCACGTGGCACGCGGTCGCATTGCGGCAGGGCGGGGGAGGGGATGCACGCTTTTGCGGCAGGTGGATTTTCGCTGGTTGAGTTGTTAGCGGTGATGGCGATCATCTCGCTGATGATGGCGGTGTCTGGGGTGTTGTTTCGGGCTGTGGGTTCTCGGTCGAGCGAGCCGGCTTCGCGGATGGCGCGTGGCATTGAGTTGGCCCGTGCGCAGGCGGTGGCCAGCAATATCAGTGTGGCCATCCGCTTTCTGCGTGGCGACAGCGGTGAATTGGTGATGCGTTTTTTGCGCAAGCGGCCGGGGCAGTCGGCGGATCAGGTGAAGGAATTCCGGCGGCCGGAACGCTTTCCGGAGATCAGGATTTCGTCGGATCTGTCGTGTCCGCGCACGGCCGCCAATCCGCAGGAATCCCATGCCCTCGCTACCACAGAATCCCTGGTCATCACCGCCGACGGGCAGGTGATGCTCGGCACAGGAATAGACGGATTTCCTGTGGCCGCAGAGCAATTGCTACCCGCCATTCATCTGGGAGTGCAACCCACACGTGCCGGCCAGGTGGTGGCGGCTGATCGGTATGACGTGGCGATTGTACAAATCCAGTGTGCCACCGGTAGTGCCCGCGTCTTGCCACCATGAAATCCGCAACTTCTGGTATGGCAAGGGACAAGCAAATCTGCCGCGCTCCGCTGTGGAGGGGATTCACGCTGGTGGAAGTGGTGGTGAGCCTCGGCATGTTCGCGTTTGCCATCGTAGTCGTGGTGGGGGCCTTGGTGACGGCTGGGCGGGCTACCGGCAACGATGCCAGGCGGGCGCTCGCAGTGAACATTTTGCACACCTGCTTTCGCGAGTTGGATTGGGTCAAGGCCCCAGGCAGCCCGCCTTCTCCCACCCTTGGTCTCGTGCCGCTCGCTTGGGCCTCCACCCCGGTGCGGCTGCGGTTGTGGTTCGATGCCGATGGCAGCTTGGTCGATTCAGAAAAGAACGCGTTTTTCAAGGCGGATCTAACCGCCACTCGGGATTCCGGCGCGGCGCTGGGGCACCTGCATGGGCGGATTGTTTGGCCGGTGCGCCACGGCATGGGGGGCTTGGCCGGGGACGAGGAACTTTTCACCAGCTTGTTGTTGCCATGAAGATGAGAGCACACCCGGCGGGCTTCACGTTGCTCGAACTCATTGTCGTCATGGCGGTGCTGAGTATATTCTTGATGATCACTGCCGTGGTAAGCCGCGATGCCATCGATATGCATGGCGCCACCCTGTCCCGGCTCCGTACCGAGCGCGATTCGGCCATGCTGATGCGCCAGTTGGAAGCGGATATTGCGCAGCGGATTAACCGGTTAGATGCTCGCATCAGGGTTGAAAAACAAGTTGGCAACGACCGGCTGACCCTGCTGACGCAGCGCCAAGGGTACGCGCTGCACGGGATCACGGCGGAGCGGAGGGCCTCGTTGGTGAGCTACCGCATCGAGCACAACAGTCTCGAGCGGGCAGCTAGCGGCTACGGCTTTGGCCCGGGGATGCAGCGGCCGGCGGAGGCTGATGGCACGCTGGCATTGGCGCGGATTCCCGCGGAAGGTCCGCTGGAACCCGACGCCAACGCGTTTCAAGTGATAGCGGCGGGAGTGCTCCGCTTGGAATTTTCCTTCGTGGTGCGGGAGGCTGGCAAATCGGTGCTGCGGGCCGCGCCGCCGACCGACCAGCAACAGATCCAGGCCGTCATCGCCACGGTGGCCATTGTCGATGCGGAACGTAGCCGCAAGTTCACCCAAGGCCAGTTCGAGATGATTGCGGCACAGTTTCCAGACGCCAGCGACGATGCAGCCCCTCTGGCCCAATGGCGCGATATTGCCTCTAACCTGACCCGCAGGTTGCCACGTCTGCCGCGCGGCGTGTTGCAACAAGTCCGTGTCTATCAGGGTGTTTGCGCCCTGCCCACTGTCAATCCGCTGCCATGATCTGCCCGCCACTCATTTTTTGTAAACGCCGCCGACAGCCACCGGGCATGTCTCTGGTGGTGGTGGTCAGTTTGGTTAGCTTGCTGACGTTGCTGGCCGTCTCGCTGCTCACCTTGGTCACCCTCAGCCGTCAAACCCATCATTTGGAAAGTGAATCGCGCAAGACCGAGTTGCTGGCCCAAGCGGCGCTCCACGGCGTGATGGCCGACTTGCGTGATGAAATGGAAAAAGGTTCGACTGAAGTGCTGGTGCACAAGCTGGCAGACGGGACGACGAGCCGCCAGTACGACCTGACAAAGAACCGTGGTGGCATGCGGGTCACTGCGGCGTTGAGCGATGGGGCACCGGTTGGCGGAGTTCTCATCAAGCAAAGCCAGCCGGACAAAGCGTTCCATACCTGGAAAGGCGCGCCAAAGTCGCGGGCCTCGGCGGTTTCCACCGCTAGCGGAACCGAGCCGCTGCCGGCGGCGCTGTGGGACCTGCCGCGCTTTCTCGCGCCGAGTGCCAACTTCAACGATACGAATGCCCCCACGTGGATTTACATGACCCGCGATGGCCAGAACCCGCTGGCATACGCAACGGACATGCGGACCAAGGAAACCGCCGGGGTCGCCAATCCGAAGTATGTGATCGGCCGCTATGCCTACAACCTTTACGATGTTTCAGGCCTTCTCGACATCAATGCCGCCGGCCATTCCGCCGCGCATCCCGGTGCCGAGCGCGTCGGCCACAAGGGCTCCCAGGTGATGGCGGATCTGGCCTGCCTACCTGGCATGGAGGCCAGCGGCGGGGGGGGCCCGTCCACTTGGCGCCATGATTGGGCGGCGGGCAACGCGGCGGCCACCGAGGATTACTTGCGGCTGTCGGAAGGCGGTGGTTGGCGGCACCTCGCCGCCAATGACAATGTATTCCTGAGTCGGCAGGATTTGTTGGATTTTGCCAAAAAGCAGCCTGCGAGCCTGCCTCAGGAGTCGCTGCGTTTCTTCACTCATTTTTCGCGTGACCTCAACGCGCCGAGTTACCGGCCCGACCCCGCCCGTCCGAAGATTGCCCACAACGCCGCGTCCGGAGGCAACGACGCCTATGGTGCCGACGCCCGCGTCAACCCGGACCTCAGCGCCTTCGATCCCAAGCGTCAGCGCCAACTCCTGCCGCGGCGCTTCCCCCTCGAGCGCTTGCAGTGGGTCGTCACCCCCACCAGTGCCAAAGGCCCGGTCGATCCGGAAAAGGCGAAACGTTATTTCGGCCTCACTTGGCAGGGAACGTACTGGAAATACGAGCACTGCCGAGCCAATGGCGACCTCTACACACTCCAAGATGTGCCCGCCGACCGCGAACCGGATTTTTTTGAAATCCTGCGTGCCACGGTGCTGGCCGGCAGCCTAGGTCGGCAATTCGCGGCCAAAGGCTGGGACGCCATCGACCAGCAGCTCTCGATGCACCAACTCGGCGGCGTGGACGCCTCGGTCAACCTCAACATCATGGAACTCGGTGCCTCCATCATCGACCAATACGACTCCGACAGCAACCCGACGTGCATCATGCTCCCCGGCCCGGTGCGGCCTTACTATGCCTTTGGCAAGGAGGACGTGCCTTACCTTTGTCGCACCTCCGCAATCCCCTTCCGCGGCAAAGCCCTGCCCTCTGTCTATGTCTATTATGACGATGGCAAGTTGGCGCCAACCCCAGCCTATGAAGCCTCAATGGTCCTGCAACCGATGCTCTGGCGGCCCCATCAAACGGTTAAAAACTACGATGGTCCGACCCGATTCCGGATCTATCCGCAACACGTTGATTTGGGTGGCGGCTCGGTATTTTACATGGTTTCGGGTTGGACGGTTCCCGGCAAAGGAGCTCAGCCGGGCCAACCGGACCGCGGCAGTGCGGGCGATTACACGTACTGGGGTGGGCCCAACTACCGGGTCACCAATCCCGAGCTTTTTCCAAAAACCTTCCGCGGCGACGAGTACATCGAACTCGGTCTGCCCAAGGACTCCACCGCCTTCCGCGAGCCCCAGTCCGTCCACTCGGCTGCCCATGGTGCCATCGCCGGCTACACCATCAGCGGCAATGCCAAACCCATCGACGTGCGCCCCTCCGACCTGCGCTGGGGCGGGCTGCCCACCTCGTTCTCACAGGTGAGCGGCTTTCTCGTCGGTCATGCGGTCACCGCCGAAATCGAAAATAACTCGGCCTACACCACCAGCAGTTGGAGCCGGCTGGGCGTCGGATATTTTCGCGGCGATCCGATCGAGGTGGTTTTGCAATACCAGGGGCCCGATGGCAGTTGGCGGCCCTATCAACGGGCTGAGTTCACATACAAGAGCAATTGGGGTGACCATTACCTGTGCAAGGATCCGGACTGGCAAACCGAATGTTTCTGCTGGTCGTCCTATCTGATAGACCCGCGCACCGCGCGCTTCGGCGGCTTGGCCACCGTGCTTGCCAGCGGGGTCAAGACCCAGACATTTCCCGGTGGTGTAACCGGTTTGTATTGGACCTCCCTTGACCCGCAGATGTATTGGCCCGAGGGCGCGGCATTGGCATTCAGCAAGTCGCGCGCCCTGGGTGTGAGGCCCGGCTGGACCGTTCCCCACTCTGGCACCGGCTGGAGTTACACCCTCGCACCAAATTGGTATGATCCCTGCAACCCGGGGGCGGTAGCGGAAAACAATGATACCGCCTGGAACGAGACGTTTTCATTCTGCTACAAGGATCCCGATAATGTGCTGCGCCACGGCATGGCCGCGTCCAACGAATACAACAGCAACATGTTCGTCGGCAATCCGATGGCCAAACGCTACGCCCTCAGCGATGTCGGAAAACTCACCTCAAATGAATCATTGGCCGGCCGCCCCGTCATCCTCAATCACCCGTTCCGCTCGGTGGCCGAACTCGCCTATGCCTTCCGCGGCACCCCGTGGCGCGACATCGACTTCCTCAACCCGAACTCGCCCGACGCAGGTCTGTTAGACGTGTTTTGCCTCTACGAGGACCCCGACGAGGAAAATCTATCAGCCGCTGAGCTGGGCAAGCGCCCCGCCCAGATCGTTGCCGGGCGCGTCAACCTCAACGCCGCCGGACCCGAAGTGATCTCCGCACTCATCAGTGGTGCCGCCCGCGACCAAGACAATGCCATCAGCCCGCAGGAAGCCTCCGAGTTGGCGAAATCCCTGGTCGATTCGATCCGCTCGACCAAGTCCGCCAGCGGCGGCCCGCTCCTTTCCAAATCGGAATTGGTTTCCCGCCCGGCGGACAGCGGCGGTCCCGCCACCAGCCTGATCACCACCCTGTCCGACAAATTCAAGCAAGCCGAGGACCGCTCGATCAACTACCGCCGCGAGGCGGTGGCCCGCGCCCTCTCCGACGGCACCACCGTCCGGGCATGGAACTTCACGCTCGATCTGGTGGTCCAAAGCGGCCAACTCACCCCCACCGCCAATAGCCTCAAGGATTTCCAGAGCGCCGCCGAACGCCGCTACTGGATCCACTTCGCCGTGGATCGCATCACCGGCAAACTGCTCGACGCGCAGTGGGAAACCGTCAAGGATTGAATCCAACATACTTCTCATGAAACCCGCATGTTTTCCCGCCGTCCTCGCCTTGCCGCTCGCGCTGTTGTTAGCGGCCGGTCCCGCCATCGCCCAAGAGTCTCCTGCCGCCGCCAAGCCAGGCCAACCGGTGCCGCGGATGCCGCTGGTCGCCGCCGCCCCGGCGCGCGCCGAATGGACGGTGCACATGACCGCGGATTTCTCCGACAACGAGACCAAATCCAACCCCAGACCACCGGGCGCCCCTGCCGCCGCCGCCCAACAGCGTACGGTCAGTTCGATCCAGTATGCAAAGGACGCCGCATCCAAAAGCTACTTTCTGCACACCCGGTGGAGCAACGGCGACACGGATGAGGAGTGGATCGTGATGGGCAGCCATGTGGCCGAACGCGCCGGCCATCGCGGGTTCTACATTGTCGGCAACGAGTCATCCACGGCGGCGGATCTGAGTCAATCGGACTTCCCGGAACTGGCATGGGTGGACATGTCCCTCTATCGCGGGATGAAGACCTTCAAGGGCAAACCGGCGTTTGTGTTCAGCGTCCCGTTCGACAAAAAACGCTTGTCTAGCGACCAAGCCCGGGTGATGGCATTTTATCTACAGTCAGACAAAACGGCCACACCCAGCAGGATTTTCAAACCGAAAGCCTCGGAGGTGATCGTCTATCTGGACGCCGCCACCCAACTGCCCATCGAATACAACGACGGTCTGGTCATCCGCCGTTATTCCTTCACCCAACCCACCGAAGACCGCCTGCAACCGCCGGCCAAAATCGTCGAGTTCCTGCACGCCCGCAACGAGGCCCTCCGCGTCCGCCTCACCCCGCCCGCCGGACCGGGAAAATCGCCGGAAACGCCCTAACATTCTGTTAGCACCCCCTCTCCAGACCGTGCTTGGAACGCCCCGCTCCGCTTTTCCCATCCGCCGGTATTGTTTCCCGCGCTGCGGGTTCCAAATTCGCGATGTGGATGAAATATCGGCATTTTCCGGCTCGTAACGTCTGCCAGTGCATTCCATGATCGTGAAACTCTCCTGCCGTGCCATCACCGCCCTGCTGTTGACACTGGTAGCCGCAGGCGGTCGTAGCGATGCGGCACCGTCGGCCTTGGATGCGGCCTATCGGAATTTCTGGGAATCCGAATACCGGGTGATGGAGAAGGAATTGCGCGAAAACCATACCGTCAAGCCGGGCGAGAACCATCTGGTGGTCAATGAAAACACGCTGTTTCTCAGCACTGACAAGGATCCCCTGGATGTCCAATTGCGCCGCACCAGGGCTTTGCTGGCGGCGCTGCGGAGTGTCGCATCCGCCGAAATGCTCCGGAACTTCGAGGCGCTGGCCACGCGTGCCGGGGAAGCGAAAAATGCCAACGACGCCGCGGCGCGGATGACTCTCTATCAGGATCTGCGCGTCCTCACCAGAACCCTGGCGCTGGCCAATCCCCTGCTCCGTTTCAAGGACATGCTGTTCATGGGATATGTGAATCCTGGCGGCGATAACCACATGGTGGACCAGTATGTCGGCTGGAATGCCCGCGCCGGCGGCGGTCTCTACATCATCCGTGATTTCAAAACCGCCCCGACCATTGTCAACCTGCTGGACAATGCCGTGGTCGAAAGCGGCCGCCTCAAGGGCAAACCCCTGACCGATGGCGCGTTCCTGCGACCCGACCTCTCGTTCGACGGCAAACGCATAGCCTTCGCCTGGAACAATATCACCGACAATGCCTATCACATTTTCACCGTTCAGGCGGATGGCTCGCATCTGGCTCAAATCACCGACGGCGAATGCAACCAGGGCCAACTGGGAACCACCGACAGCGGCCACAATGATTTCGATCCATGCTGGCTGCCGGGCGGCCGCCTGGCGTTTCTAACAGACCGCCGGGGCGGTTACGGCCGCTGCCACGGGCGGCCGCTCATGACCTATTGTCTGTTCGGCATGAAAGCCGACGGCAGTGACATGATTCCACTGAGTTATCACGAAACCAACGAGTGGAACCCCAGCGTCGATCAGGACGGCAAGATCGTCTTCACCCGCTGGGATTATGTCGATCGTGATGACTGCATCGCCCACCACCTGTGGACCTGTTACCCGGACGGCCGGGACGCGCGTTCGCCGCACGGCAACTATCCGCTGCCGTTCTCCTACGAC
>Ga0118677_10010263_pt1 | contig 14365 bp, 12 predicted proteins | sample AliMusrvi5mmetaG_FD_86154 | JGI IMG/M metagenome (GOLD analysis project Ga0118677, IMG submission 86154) | reverse complement strand
CCACAATTCAACACATTTTAAAAACCTTTTAGATAACAAATCTGAAAGGTTTTTCTTTTTTATATATATTATTGAAAATGTTTATAAATACTGATATCATACAACATATGTCTAATCCACAACCAAGTGAAATTGAAGCTCCAAAAAAAATACATATTTTAATGATTGATGATGACCCTGTAATGAGACGTCTTTTTGGTGGATGGTTAACGATATTAGGATATGAAATTATTTATGCTTCTGATGGAAATGAAGGTAGAGAAACAGCCCGTCGTCTTCAACCTGATTTAATACTTATAGACGAACGTATGCCCATAATGGATGGGATCGAAGCTTCCACAAGAATGAAGTCCGAAGATCAAACCAAAAATATTCCTATAATATTATTTACCAATGAAGATTTATCTCTAGAAGCCCAAAAATTAGTAAAAGATATAGGAATAAATGCCTATATCCACAAATCATCTGAATTTAGTGAGATAAAGAAAGTTATTAAAGAAGTTTTAGGAGACAAAGTTCCTTTGTTACCAACAATACCAGAGACACCCTCACTTCCAACAGCCTAATAAATAAAAACAGTAAGATTAAATCTTACTGTTTTTATTTATTAAAAAATTTTATTTCCATTCAAATCCCCTTCCAAAATGTCCCCAAGTACAAGTATCTTTAAATTTAGCTTCATCTAATTTTAAATACTTATGTATTCCTCTTGGAGTTAAATCATATCCTGTAATTTCTATTTCTTTTCCATCAATAATCGCTACAGCCATTACAGGTTCACTTTTACCTATCGCATACGCAAGCTTGGTCTCAATTTCTTTTGCGTTATATTTTTTTAATAAATCAACAGCAATTTTTCGTGCCATGTACGCACCCGACCTATCAACTTTTGTATAATCTTTTCCAGAAAAAGAACCACCCCCAATAGTTATTTCTGGTCCATAATTATCTACAATTAATTTTCTTCCAGACAATCCTGTATCTGCATCAAAGCCTCCTTGGTTCCATTCACCTGCTGGATTAATTAAATATTCTTGCGCCTCGATAATATTTTTTACAAGTTCCAAAAGCAAATCACTTTTTGTATTTTGGAAACTCACTACGACAGTCACAACTACACCACCCTTTATCGTGACCTGTGTTTTTCCATCGTATGGATATACCTCAAATATTTTTTGGCATAAGTTCCGAGCAAGATGATATTCAAGTGGCATATATGTATCTGTCTCACTTGTCGCATAGCCTTTCATAATACCTTGATCTCCAGCACCACCAGTATCTACTCCCTGAGCAATTTCACTGCTTTGCAAAACAATATTTGAAATTATTTTCCCAGATAAGAATTTATCAGCGTTAGCTTTGTTTGTTAAAGATAATAAGAACCAGAGAAATTTATTTATAACAGCTTATCCTTTTATTCAGGATGGAGTTGAAATGTCTTTAAAAATAGAGAAAATACAAGAATGGGATCATCATCTTGAAGCAATTATTTTTGGAATAGATGAAGAAGGAAAAAATATTACTTTTTTTGATACCAAGTATTTCAAGAATAAAAAAAAATACGAAATAGGAAAGACATATAAATTTTCAATAGCAGGACTTGCATATCAAGCTGAATTAATACAAGAAAAAACTTTTAATATTGAAGGAGAGTATGCTTTAGATTGGTTGAAACAAACTGGAGGAGAAATAAAATATGATAAAAAAGGAAATATAGAACCTATTGTAGTAAACGTTGAAGAATTGGTTGCATTATTGCAAACTGATGATAATTATCCTGATGATTATGAGTTTCAATCCCCAATACAATCAATAAAAGAAAATATTTCCATTTTCGACAATGATTTTTTAAAAATAGAGATTCTCATTAATCAAGAACATGATTTTAAAATGCCTTTATATGTAAAAAAATCACAATTAAATAATAAAATTCAGGATCAAGAACCAGTTAGAGGATTATTATGGCTTCAAGGATATTTGAAAAAATAAAAATCTTTTTACTTATTCAAATTAAATATGAATGATTAAAAATTATTATCAAATATTAGGTGTAGATCAAAACGCAACGCAAGAAGAAATTAAGCAAGCGTATAGATTATATGCTAAAAAATTTCATCCTGACTTGCACAATAACGATAATTTTTTCAAAGAAAAGTTTGAAGAAATAAATGAAGCACATACTATTTTATCGGATGAAGGCAAGCGAAAATTATACGATTTTTTAAAAGATAAACCGACAGAATCGAAAATATACAACTCTCCTCAACCTCAACAAAGCCAACCAAATAAAAAGAATTTTTTATATTTTATTGATGAGAATTATTATGTATCAGGTGAGAAAATAACGGAAAAAAATATTCATTTTGATTATTTTATTAAAGATATTAAAGACGTTGTTTATAAAATCAGACCAAGCTATATTCTTGTTTCAATAGGAATTTTAATACTTTTATTAGGAATTAAAATGGCTTCAAGTTCGCATGACGATCCCAAATTTTTTGCTTATATAATTTTGATCCCAATAGGAATATTTCTACTTTTTTCAAAAACTCAATCTATTACTTTAATTTATAAAAACGGAAAAAAATATTCTGTAATAACTAAATGGGATAATATGAAAAAAATTGCTACTGCTATACAACAAGCCATTAGAGAGAATGGAACTGCATAAAATTTAATTTTTAAATTGCTAAATATCTAATGTGATTATTGTTTTCTTATTTTCAACTTTTTCTTCAATGATTGTTCTTTGCATCTTTGGAATACAAAATTCAGAAATAGAAAGGTATAATGTTAATGCCTTCGCCGGATCACGCTGAGCAACTTTTTTCAACCATATATCAAGATTATTAATATTGTTAGTTAATAATAATTCATATCCTTCTCTTACTTCTTTCGTGGCTTTATTCGGCGTGCCTTTACTCCGCCCGCCCTGTCTTTTATGACCTTTTACAAAATTTGGATTTCCTGCTTTCATAAAATTACAATTAATTACTATTTTGGTTATTTAATTGTATATAGAATTTTGTTTTCATATCAATTCAAATTTACAATTACGATTTGTTTTAATTCCTGTAATCTGTTGAGATATGGTAAAAATGTTTGTTTTCCGTTGTTTGCCTTTACAAAATTTAAATGACCTTCAATAAATTTTGAAACGTTTAAAATAGTGGGTCCTGTGTTTAATTTTAAATGCTGTGTCGGCAACACAATTGATTTAAAATATAGTTCAAGTTCAATAATTTCTTGATCCCAATTTTCAATTTTATTAAAATGATGAATCGTTTCAATTAGTTCAATAAATTTTTCCTCAACCATTGGTTGAATAATTGAGGAATTTTCAATATTAGTTTTTGTTAACATTTCATTTTTAGGGTTTATTAGGGTTTCAGGGTTTGCAAAGTCCATATAATTAAACTTTATTAGATAGTCGGCTAAATCTAAACCTTGTTTGCGTTCTGCTTCAGCAGCTTTGCTTTCCAGCAAATCGGAAACTGTAAATCGTGCAAGATGTGAAAATTCCTTTGCTTTAACACTCCATTTCTCAAAGCCGTTGAGGTCGGGAAACAGTACAACATTTCGTCCTTTTAAAACACTACATTTTTCAGCGTCAAGACCTGTAATACTTCCAACGGCTAACCAAATTAACTTTGGAAAATATACGCTTGCTATTATTGCTGTCTTTTCACTTTCAACTATTGCAATGGGTTTTGTTTTATCCTGTAATAAGTGTTCACCAAATAAACATTGTTGTAATTCAAAATCGGAAAGTTTTAAGACACTTTGAATCCAGTCAATACAATGTCGAGGTTCTTTCACTCTTTTTCCTGTGGTGGGGTTGTATAGCATTATTTTACCAGTTCTTATTTTACCGAAAATATCAATTTGCCAAAACACGGTTGCACCGTCCCAATGTTCCGAAGTACCTATAAAATATTTGCTTATTAGTTCGTTTGTTTTATCTACTCCGAACAGATCAACAAGAAACTTTACAAAGTGGTTTGCTTTATAGCTCTTCAGACTTTGTTTAAATATCTCAATCGGAATAAATGAAATTTGCTTTGGTTGAGGTTTGACAACTGACTTTGATTTTATATTATTTTTTGACTTTAATATAAATTTTTTTTCAGGTAGTTCAGGTAAAAATGTTTCACCGCAGGAATGGCAATATCCTTTATTATCATATCCTTTGTATGGAACGAATTTGCCGTCCTTATTGCTTTTGCCACAAGGGCAAGTCTCTACTCGAAATCTGTTTTTGTCCAATTCAAGTTTTTGCAATGGTTCTGATATGTTATTTTTTATTTGCATATTGGTAATAAATTTATTACTTTTGTGGTGTAATTTAAAAACATGAAGTACAACGAACTTTTTAAATTGTTAAAAAAAGACGGTTGGTTTGAAGTGAGGCAAACAGGCAGCCATGTGATAATGCAACACAATACAAAACCCGAACAGCTTACCGTTCCTTTCCATGCGGGAAAAGAGGTAAAAAAAGGGCTATTAAATGCTATTCTGAAACAGGCAAAAATTAAAACTACCAAAAGATGAAAAAACCACTTATTAATATTACCATAACAAAAGAAGATACCGGATATAGCGCACATACTACTATTGGCAATAATTTTATAGGAACAGAAGGTGAAACTTTTGATGAACTTAAAGCCAATGTTTTGGAAGCTGTGAATCTTACATTCAAAGAAAAAGGGATTGTTTATTCTGCTGATGAAATAAAATTCACTCTTGATTTGCAAAGTTTCTTTGAATTTTACAAAGTGATTAATGCAAAGGCTCTTTCGGAACGAATCGGCATGAATCAAAGTCTTTTGGCGCAATACATCAAAGGAATAAAAAAACCTTCGTCCTCTCAAACACAGCGTATTCTTTTCGGTGTTCAACAAATAGGGCGTGAACTGGCAGAGATCAGATTTTTGCTTTAATATGTATCGGGGTTCATTCATTGTTAACTGCTTTTGGTAACATTTAGTAACATTGGTAACAGGTGTTACTAAATGTTACTACTGTTACTAATTTTGTTTACAATCCGGCTAACTTTTACTTTAAAACTGTTAAACTTACTTTCCTCTTTACATAACCTTTTTGCAATGGCATAAGCTGTTAAGGTTGGCTCGGCTTGCAATATATCTTTAATACAACATTCCAGTTCCAATTTTTCGCTTTCACTTATTTGCTTTAAGTGTTCGCGTTCTGTTCCGAAATTCAGAAACTCAAATTGTAAAAAATTACTGGATTTAATTATTTGACACACACAAACATTTTCAACGTCAAAAATCATTTCCGTATTCCTGCTTTTAATCTGTTTTAGGTATCGTATATTTTTATCGGTATTGCTTTCACCTATTGCAAAAGCACTATCACAAAAGTTTATCAGCATTTTACTACCTTGCAAATCATTTTTTGTAATGGGTTTTGATAAATCTCTTTTCGGAGTGTGAGCAAGTGCCAAAATAGAAAGTCCGTGTCCTTTTTTCAACTTCTGCAAATCCTTCATCAAAGGCAAAGCATATTTTGCTTTTTCGGTTTCGTCCTTCAAATAAGTAATATTATCAATAATTAAAATTTTCGCTTCAGTTTCAATTATTGAACGCTCTAATGAATTGTAAAGAAACTCTTCAAAGGTTTCAAAACCGTGTTCCTTATAATCAGAATTTTCAGGATTTATTTCTGCTCTTAAAAAATTTGTATCAAAATTAAAATGTTGTTCAAAGTTTATCGAGTAACGTAATTCAAATTGTTTGTCGGAAAGTTCAAAATCAAAATATAATATTTTTTGCTTTTGTGCTTCCAGTTTAAATGCTTTTATCGGTTCGCCCTGACTTATGCTGTTACTTATTTGAACTGCTAAAATTGATTTTCCTAAATTCGTATCGGCAAATAAAATACATAACTCTCCTTCAAACCAAAATTCGCTAAATAGCATTTGCGGAATAGGTCTGGTTTTAGCTTGATTAATCCAACGATTGGCTGTTTTCACTGTGAACAGTCCTTTACTTTCTTGAGCTTCTTTACCTTTTTCCGGCAATCCGTTAATATGTGCAATAGTTTCGGTTGGTGGTATGCTATCAATACCAAAATTTTTAAAATTAAAATCAGGTTTGATAAAATTTAATTTTTTATTTTCGTTTTGCAAAACATTTAAAGATACTTTTGGGGTGAGCGTGGTTTTATCCATTCTTACCTCCTCTTTTTTTATTCGATAATGCTTCTAAAATATCCGCTTTTCTAAATATTATCGTTCGTTCAGCCTGTGAAAAAGGTATTCGACCGGAATTTTTAATTTTTTGCGCTGTCGGGCTACTCACTTGTAAAAATTCAGCAAGTCCATTTATCCCATAAATAAAAGGTTGAGGATCGGACGTAATTTTTGATAATGTTTCTTGTGGTGTCTGTTTAGATAATTCGCTTGAGATACATTTTTTGATTAAATTTTCTAACTCTAATACAGTTAGATTAAAAATTAACTTTTCCATTTTGATAAAATGATTTGAAATACGTTGGAGCAGTATTGCAAAATATTTCTACCTAAACTATTGTAGAAGTAAAATTGCCGGATGTATTTCAGTGGGTCAAACTGATAGAGGTTTTTAATTGAATTGACCCTTATTTATTGGCATTTAGCCCAAGAAAGAAATTTTGTTAAATGAACTAACCAAAATTAATTAAACAATTTTTAACACATTAAATTTATGAAAAGGAGTTATAAACAATTTTTTAACTTTATATCTCATTAAATTTATTCATTGATATTCTTTTTTGCTTATCTACTATTTTCGTGTAAACTTCCATTGTTTTATGGTCTTTGTGTCCAGTCCATGATCTAATAATGTCTGGTTGTATTCCTAAATACAGAGCGTTAATAATAAAAGTTTTTCGGGCGGTGTGTGTAGTCAATAATTCCCATTTTTCAAAAGTCTTTTCAATACGCTTGTTTCCTCTGTATTCAATCATGGTTTCATTATTGTTAAAACCTGCCAATTTTCCGACTTCTTTTAAATAAGCATTATATTTTTGATTGCTTGTAACTGGGAAAGCCCGATTATTTTTTAAATCAATATTCTTGTATTTATTCCAAATTGCTAAAGCATATTTATTTAATTCAATAGTCAGTTTGTCATCTGTTTTTACTGTCAAAATCTCAATATAACTGCTACCGGTGTCATCTGTTTTGAAGTCGCTTTTTTTAAGGTTGGCAATATCTGAATATCTTAATGAAGTGTAGCAACAAAAACAGTAAATATCTCGTACCTGCTCCAGTCTTTTATTATTTGACAAGTCCAAATTATTAAAGTATTGCAGTTCATCCCAAGATAAAAATATTATATTCTTTTGATAGTCTGCTGTTGAGGTTCCTTTAAATTTATATTCAAATGATTTAAAAGCAAGGTTGGTATTATATCCTTTTTTTGTCGCCCAATTCATAAACCAATTTAACAACTTCATGTATTTGAAATTAGTGTTGTTATTCAGGTTTAAATCTTTACTTTGATAATCAATATAACTTTGAAGAAAATCTGCTGTAATGTCCTTAAATTGCAATTCTTGACCATATCCTGAAATGTGTGTTTTCAGAGTATTGATTTTTTTTATTGTTCCTTCAGTCCAGTTTTTCGCTTTGCTTTCAGTATCAATAAATAATTGAATGTAGTCAGGTAGGTTTTTTTGTTCTTTTTTTGGTGTAGAATTATCCGTTAAATTTTCAATCTCATTAATTTTTTCGGTAAGGGTGTCCCACAAATATTTTGATGTAATTGAATAATCTAAATTTACAGCTTCATTATAGATTTTGGGTAACCATTCTTTTATATTGTTAATCCTTTTATTTATTGTACTTGCAGAATTATAGGTTTTATTAAAGTTGTTTTTTCTAACCTGTTGTTCATCTATATTCCATTTATCAAAGTCAATCCGGTATCCTATCGGATATTTTGCACGTTGCCCGTCAAACTTAAAATCTACTAAAATAGGTACATGATCCGTTTTTAAAAGTCCTGTTTTTTTATCTTTTCGCTGTTCTAAACAAAAACTGGTTATTATTAAGGCTTTTCGGCTTTTCATAATTTTAAAGTGTTAAAATCTACACCCCAAAATTACACCCCATTTTTGATTTAATCAAGTTAATTTTAATTAATTTCGTTTTTTATAATAATTCTGAATACCTTTGTATTGTTGCTTTGTAGAGGTGAGTAATTTATTTTTCTTAAATCTGATTAAATTAACTTCATAGAGCCTCCAACTCCACAACAGTGCCAGTTTCAGGGTTCATACCTGATAAACTTTTATTTTCATTTTAAACATATCCACTCATTATTTATCCTATAAACAGTAGCGATAGAGTGGATTTGTTTACCCATTTTTTAAAATAATTTTGTAGATATAAATCGGCTAATGCTGTTTTTAGAGTATCATTTTTTATTATAAAAAAATCAAGAAATATTTTCTTTATTGCCTGATGACATTTCTCAAGTGATTGTAATTACCTTATTTATCGAACGGATTTTGAATAAGTAAGAGAAAGAAAAATAGATGGGGAAAATGAATAAGGTGATTGGTGTTTAATGAAATTGGGACAACGCTTATTGTCTTTTAACTCATTTTAATCCTAATATTTTTCAAAGATACATTTGAAATGAAAAGCATTTGTAAATATTAAATCTAAAACGATTGACTTTTTATCAATAGATGTGTATATTTACATATTCTTCAATAGAAATTCAAAAACTTAAAGGAATAAAGTGGTAATTATGCTTAAACTTTTTATATCCTATTTTAAAAACAGTTTTTCATTTTTTTTAAATACTATATAAAAATAATATTAAGATATTTCATAAATAAAAGTTGTGCATAGTATTTATACGTATGAATTTTAGTATTAATACTAATTGTAATAAATAATCGAAATATTATATTTGTAAAAATCAAATTTATGAAAACAAAAATTATGTTTAAAATGGAAAATAAATCCGCGTCAATTTTTAAATGCATTGTGAATATTGTCTTTGCTGTAGTTTTATTGTATAGTATGAACTTGAGTGCAGCGACTTATTACTCAAGAGCCAATACTGCATGGAATGTTAAAACAACATGGTCAACAGTTGGTTATGGTGGGACTGCTGCATCTGCAACTCCAAAAGCCGGTGATATTGTTTATATTGGAAATGGGAATACAGTTACTGTAAGTGCAAATGCAGCATGTGCATCTATAACCATTGATGCAACTGGTGTAATGAATCCAACTGGTTCTGTAACAGTAAATGCATCAACAAGTATAATTGTAAATGGTACTTATACAAATCAAAGTACAGGGACTATAACTACACCTTCCTGGACTTGTAACGGAACCTATAATGATGCTAATTCTTCAGCGATATTACCTTTAGGAACCACTACTACGACTTGGGCTGCTACGTCTAATTTAAACATGACTGGATCATATACTTCAGCAACGGTGATAAGCAATTTTATTGGGCAGACGTTCGGTAATTTTACTTTTAATCCTTCTTCAATGACAAATACGGTTTGTTTGTTTGGTGCATCAGGGAATGTAACTGTTCAGGGTAATTTTACGATTACTCAAACCGGAAGCAGTACATTATACATGAGGCAATACGGACAACAGTTTGTAGGAATATTAAATGTTAATGGTAATTTTAGTATGGCTGCCGGAATTTTAGATATGCATAATGGAGGACCTACTCCAACAATTTCCGCATTAAATTTAAAAGGAAACTTTACATTGTCAGGCACAAGTATTTTAACCCAAACAACTACGCAATCAGGATCTACAGCTAGTTTTAATTTTGTTGGAACAGGAGTGCAAACTGTAAGTATATCGCCAACAGCATCAATTACATCGCAAGCAACTATATCATCTTGCGCCATTCAATTTACTGTTGCAAGTGGTTCTACAATAGATATGGGAACTTCTGTTTTAACAGGAACAAATAATACTTCTTTTACTTTAAGTCCCGGGGCAGGCATTATTACTGCAAATACCGGAGGTCTGTCTTCATCAGGTGCTACAGGCTCTATTCAGGTGAATGGTTCAAGAACATTTAGTACAGCTGCTAATTATACTTATAATAGTACTGTAGCTGGTCAGATTACTGGCAATGGAGTTAAGGGAGCTAATAATTTAACTATTAGCAATACGAATTCTTCAGGTGTAACCTTTAGTAATCCCATTGCAATAAGCGGTAATATGTCTGTTACAACAGGCGCTCATGTTAATTTAGGGCCATTTCCTTCTACTCTTTCTTCAACTGCATCTCTCACATTAGGAGGTGTTAATCAACCTACCGGTACTTCTTTTGGGGGAACCGGTTCTGCTGCAATCCACATAAATACTATATATTTTAACGCGGCTACAGGTATTTTGGGAGTTAGTTTACAGCCCCATCAAATTTAAGTTATATCACCCCTGTGACTTTTCTTACCAATTCTGCCATTACAGAACAAGACCCCACGGTAACAGGAGTTGTAACAAGTTATACTATAAGTCCGTCTTTGCCAGCAGGTTTAAATTTTAATACCACAACAGGCGCTATTACGGGTACTCCAACCGTAAATTCGGCTGCGACAACTTATACGGTTACCGCTACAAACGCCGCCGGCAGTACTACGTGCCATATAGTTATCAGCGTTGGCAATAATCGTTATGTTGTTGCTAGTGGCAACTGGAATTCAACTTCAACTTGGTCTTTGGCTTCTGGCGGCGTTTCAGGCGCCCCTGTTCCTGTTTCCGGCGATCTTGTATTTATTGGTGAAGCAGCAACAAGTTATACAGTGACAATTCCTAGTGGTTATGCAGCAGCTTGCGGTAGCCTAACAATGGGTAATTATAGTGCGGCTACTGTTGCAACTCTTACTTTTACTGATGGTACAAGTTTGTTGGCAGTGGGTAATGATCTTGTGATGAACCGTCCAAATGCAGCGGCAACATCTGTAATTAATGTGAACGCAGGTAGTTTGACGGTTGGAGGCACACTTAAATTAGCTTATAGTGATTTAACGCCTGATGCATCCGCAACTTTGATTAATAGAGTTAATATTTCAACAGGTACTGTTACAACAGGAAATCTTTTGTTTAACGGGCAATCAGCTGCACAAAGTCAAGTAGTTTTCAGTGGAGCAGGCACTTTAAATATTAGCGGAAACCTTACATTTGGCTATATTCTTGGAACTCTCACACCATCAACGGGTACAGTAAACTTCAATGGAACAGCTGCTCAAACGATTCCTGTTGGAGTTAGTTCAGTAATATACAATAATTTAACTATAAACAACACCAATGCTGTTGGTGCTACTATAAATGCAGCAATAACAGGTACTAATGTTACCGGAAATTTATCAGTAGGAAATATTACTTCAGGTAGTACATTTGATAATGGCGGTTATGCTATTGTACTTGCTTCGGGGAAAAGTTTAAATATTGCAAATGGTTCCACTTTTAGTTTGTCAGGCACATCAGGTATGGTAACAGTATCGGGCGGAGGCACCAAAACATTTGGGATTACAAGTACAGTCAATTACAGCGGCACAGCACAAACTGTTTCAGCAGAAACTTATGGTCACTTAACATTAAGTGGTTCTGGCACGAAGACATTGCCTGCAACTACAACTACTGTCGCAGGAAATTTTACAATGTCAGGAACAGCGTCTACAACTGCTTTGGCAGCAATTAATACAACAGGGAATTTTACGTTGGGTTCCGGTACGACCTTCAATGCTTCTACATTTACACATATCGTAGGCGGTAATTGGGCAAACAATGGTACATTCACTCCATCCACAGGAACTGTTAATTTCAGCGGTACAACTGCCATGAGTGGCTCATCAATTAATTCTTTTAATAATATTGCCATAACAGGAACATTAACAGCGCCTGCATCAGCCAATATAAATGTCGCAGGAAACTTTAGCAACAGCGGTACATTTACAAATAATGGCGGTACAATCACTTTTAATGGAACAGGTGCGCAGACTATAAACAGCGGAGGTAGTTCGTTTAATAATCTTACAATTACCAATACAGGAGCAACCTGTACAGCGTCAACAAATAATATTACTGTGGCAGGAGCATTTACTACCAATGCCGGCACAACACTGGATATGTCAACAAAAGACCTTAGCGTAAGTACTGTGAGCCATTCAGGAACATTGCTTACACAAAGCACATCGGCTACACCAATAACAACAGGTAAAACATGGGGTGGGACTGTTCAATATAATGCTTCTTCAGCTCAAACAGTGGCAAAAGGTTTTTATAATAATATTACATTAAGCGGAGCTGCCGGCGCTACTGCAGAAAATGATATAACTGTCAACGGAATATTAAATCTTTCAAACTATAACCCTTCAACTATAAAAGGACTTCTGGATATGAATACGTACACGCTTAATATGGGTGCATCAGCCACAACAACAGGTATGGGCGACGTAACTGGAATTGTAAAAAGACAGCATACCTTTACAAATGGCGTACAATATAGTTTCGGGAACCAATATACGACTATTAATTTTATAGGTGTTTCAGGTGGAACCAAACCTAATTGGATAACTTGCAAAATAGTTATTGGCTCAACTCCATCTTGGCGTTCAGGATCTATCCTGCGTTATTATACATTTATATCAGATGTTAATGCTACTGATAACGTTATTCCCAATCTGCATTATTTGCCTGGAGAATTAAATGGGAATACCGCATCAAATATCGTTCTGTGGGATGATACCGGGACTTTCACTTGTGGTTCAAGTACAATTAATTTTAATTCTACTACTTCGGGTAAAACCATTGCTGGTACACTTACTGGTTCAACAGGGAAATTTAATAATATTATTTTTAATGGTAGCGGCGGAGCGTGGAATTTTAGTGATGACGCAGAAGTAGCCAATAATTTCACCATTACAAACGGAAGTGTAACAGCTGCACCAAACAGTAATTTAACAGTTGCAGGCAATTTTACCAATAATGGTTCATTTACTCATAATAATGGGAAAGTTTTGTTTAATGGCAACACACATTACAATGGATCATCATCCACTAATTTTTATAATGTAGATGTGCCAGCCGGTAAGCTTTTAACAATTGATGGAGGCGGTAATACAATGCGAGTTTCAAATACCATTAGGTTGTTGACTACTGATCCTCATAATATGGCTCAATTAGCCATTGGAGATAATGCCTCAAAATTAATTGGAACAGGAAATAATGATGTAGTAAATGTTCAGATTTATGATACACTGAATAACTGGCATTATCAGGCAGCTCCGCTTTATAATGGCTATCTTGGAGCTATGGCATTACGATATTATTATGGAAAAAGTTTTAACGAAACAACGAATGCTTATGTGACAGTAACCGGCTATGATTCATTACAGGTAGGTAAAGGGTACGCCATTAAGTTTAATCCAACTTTATTAAATGAATCAAAACGTTTAACCACTTTCGCTGGAACAATTTCAAAATTACACACAGGCACGATTACATTACCTGTGACCAATACTGAAGGAGAAGGTGGCGGTTGGAATTTGGTTGGGAATCCGTATCCTTGTTTAATCGACTGGGACGCAACAAATGGCTGGCTCAATACCAATATTGATCCAACGGTTTATGTTTATGATTCACAACACCAAAGCTATACAACATACAATTCAACTTCACATACTGGAACAAATGGAGGAACTCGCTATATTCCATCAATGCAGGGACTTTACGTGCATTGCACAGCCAATGGCGTATGGAGCATGGATAATAGAGTGCGTGTAGCTTACAATCAGCCTTTTTGGAAAGGTGCAGCAGAAAATGCTTCAGATAAAACCAATCAATTAAGTATATTAATTAATGGAAATAATTTTTCAGACGAAAGTGTGATTGCCTTTGCGAATGAGGCAACCAATGGGTTTGATGCGATGATAGATGCGTATAAATTATTTAGTCCAGAAGAAAATGTTCCACAGATTAATACTAAGACATTGGAAAATAATTCAGTGAAAGTAGCTGTAAATAATTTGCCGATTTCAAAAATGTATAATTCAATAGTGCCGGTAGAAATCACAACAGGTGTAGCTGGAAAATATACTATTACGGCTAATAATCTCACTATTGATCCAACAGTTGAAGTAACCTTGGAAGACTTGAAAACAAAGACATTTACAGATCTTCGTTCATCAAGTTATACATTTACTTCAGATGCTGTATCAAATGAAAACCGTTTTAATGTTCTGTTTGGTTCACGTCCAACAGCTATCAAAGAAATAAATACTGAAAACTTCAGTATTTATACAGATCATAGCCAGATAGTAATAAAAAATAATTTAGGTTCAACAGAAAAAAGTTTGGTGATAG
>Ga0118677_10010262_pt1 | contig 14366 bp, 10 predicted proteins | sample AliMusrvi5mmetaG_FD_86154 | JGI IMG/M metagenome (GOLD analysis project Ga0118677, IMG submission 86154) | reverse complement strand
CGAAGAAGACCGAGGAAGCCGAAGCGTCGCGCCCGAAGGCGCCATCCGCCGCGGACTTCTCGCTGGGCCTCGGGGAGAAGGCGGGCGCCGCCCCGACGCCGGCCGTGGCTTCGACGTCGGCCGCCGCGCCCCACGCGGACCTCGGCGAGCCCCTGCAGGCGAAGACCCTGGAAAACAAGCATTTCGTAGCCATCGCGGCCCTCGGGGCCCTGATGCTGATCATCGGGATCTTCTTCGGCGGCGTGCTGAAGGGCCGCGCCCTGGAAAACTCGAAGACGCGCGAAGCGAAGCACCTGATCGAGTACCTCACCGAAACGCCGCTGGCCCAGACCGGCAAGGCCGGCACCACGATCATGGGCGCCCTGCAGGCGCACGTGGGTGAAATCAACCGCGTCGTCGACGTGCTGGGCAAGGCCTCCGAGTCGAAGGACGTGAAGGTCCGCCTGGACGCCGAAAAGGAACTGGCGGCCTTCCTGAAGCGGGCCCAGGAGTATCGCGATCTCAAGCCCTATTTCTCGCTGGACCAGGTGTACCCCGGGATCGTGTTCAACGGCGAACTGGCCTCCCAGGTCGTCAACTACGTGGAAGGCGTCAAGGGCCTGTACGACGAAACGGTGCTGCTGGCCCTCGAGGCCGACACCCTGGACCGCGTGACCGAAACCGAGGAGAAGGGCGTCGGCGCGACCCACGTGATCTACATCCCGGCGGCGGGCGCCGACGGTTCGCGGAAGGCCGTGTGGATCCAGGCGGTGGACAAGGAAAACCCGCGCCAGGGGGACTCGGGCGTGGAATTCGCGGTGCTGCCCGTGGGCGGCGACAAGGCCATGGTCGTCCCGGCGTCGTCACTGGCCGAAATCAACATCACCCCGATCGCGAAGGAAAAATCGGTCCTGTATCGCACGGCGATCTACGACCGCGTCCGCGCCCGCCTTGGCCAGATGAAGATGGTGTCGGACCTGGTGAACTTCGATCCGCTCAAGGAAAAGCTGCAGAAGTACGCGTCCCGCGGTTCGTACATCACGCTGTTCTAGGCGCGCTGCGTGCTCCCCACCCGCAGGTCAGGGACGGGACTCGTCTGTCCTCGTGACCACGCCAGCGATGCGCGGAGCCTTTGCGACGTAGCGGTTCACCTCGGTCAGCGCCCACTCGTCCGCGTCGTCGAACCGTAGAGCCACCCCGACGTCCCTCGTCGCGACCCCCTCGCGAGCCGGTTCCACGCGAATGACTTCGCCCGTGATTTCGATGTGGCAGGACGACGACGGCAGCAGGAAACGCACCGTCACGGCGTCGTTCAACTGGTAGGGGGCCATCGTCATCAGGAACATGCCGGTCACGCTGATGTCCCGCGCGATCGCCGATCCCGAGTGCCCGCGAACCTCCTCGCGGATCTCGACTTCGCCCCGGAACGGCCGTCTGTTCGCGTTCCTTCGCTCGTTCATCGCAACGCCTCCTGCCGCGGCTCGCGCGGCACCAGCACCCCGACGCGGTCCAGGGCCTCACGTCCGGCATAACACAGGAAGCCCTCCGACGCACAGAGGGACGCGAAGCGTTGGAGCCCGGTCGGGGAGCGCGGATACTCGACCAGCATCACCGATACCCCTGCCCGTGCCGCGCGCCGCAGGGGTTCCAGGGTCGCGGCCAGCGCCCTCGGGGGCGCCAGGGACTCGCCGCTCAGGACGTGGCCTTCCGCCAGGATGCCCGACAGGACCTCCAGCAGCCCGGGCCGGCCCATCAGCACGAACGGGTTCGATGCGACCACCAGGAATCCGGGGGCCTGCAAACGGGCGTGCCGGGCCAGTGCCGCGATCAGGTCCGCCATGCGGGCGGGAGCGTCGGCGTGACCGTCGTCCACCCAGGTTTCGGCCGCGTCCACGGTGTCCAGGAACACCCCGTCGAACCCGGCGGCCAGGATCCGGTCGACCCAGGCGTCCCTGCCGGAAAACAGCACGGCGTGCCACGCAGGGTCCCAGAAGCGGACCCGCACGTTGCCCGGCCAGTTCGGGTTCGGGCGGTCCAGGAAGGACGCGGCGCCGCCGTTGGCCGCCCGGTCCCAGTAGTACCGGTAGTCCTCGGCCTCGCCCACGCTGACGTAGGCCAGCACGATCCGCGGGGGCCGGCCCAGGCGCCAGCGGAGCCGACGGACGTCCCAGCGGTTCAGTTGGCGGGCGCCGCTTCCGTCCCAGGACGAGTCGATGATCAGGACGTCGGGATCCGCCCGGTCGATGGAGGCCGTGTTCATCTGCTGGAACTGGACCAGCAGCGTGCGAGCCGCGGCCAGCCGTGCCGCCGACCTTCCCCGGGGGCTGCAGGTGTCGAAACCGTCGGGCACCTCGGTCGCGGGTCCCGCGTGGACGGCCTCCCGCAGCGCAGCCGACGCGCGGGCCTCCAGCGGGCAGGCGGCCGGGGCCAGCGCCGTCGCCGTGCCGACAATCCAGGGGAGCAGCAGGATGATGGCGGCATTCACGAACCGAGGATGCCACGTCGCCGAGGGCGGGACAACCATTCACAGGCGGACCACGCCCGGTTCCGGTGCTAGAATCTGCCGATCGCCGGAAGGGAGTCGGACGTGAAACGTGGGTGTGCGAGGGTGGCGCTGGCCTGGATGCTGGCCCTTTCAGCCGGCTCCGCCTCGGCCGGGCCCTTCGAGGACCACCTGGACACGCAGGCCATCGGAGCGGCCGCCTTCCGGGCGGCGCACGCCTCCTGGGATGGGCGGGGCGTGGTCATCGCGGTGCTGGACACCGGGGTGGACCCCGGCGCGCCGGGCCTCGCACGCACCTCAACGGGCGAGGTCAAGGTCATCGAAACCCGCGATTTCAGCGGGGAATCCAACGTGGACCTCGAAACGCCTTCCCGGGAGACCGGCGAGGACGGGCGCCCGGTGTGGCGTGCCCGCGGATCCTGGGTCCGCGGGGTCGATTCGGTCCCCGGCCTGGCAGAAGGCTCCCCAATCACGCTGGGCTTCCTGGACGAATCGCGCTTCAAGAACTCGCCCGTGTCGGATCTCACCGGCAACGGGCGGACCGACGACCGGATCGCGATCCTGGTGTTCCGGGGCGCCGATGGCGAATGGCGCGCCGTGATCGACCATGACGGCGATCACGACCTGGCGGGCGAGGAGGTGCTGCGGTCCTACGAAAAGGGTTTCGAGCACGTGCGGTTGGGCGGCGGCGGCGACCCCTCGCGCGATTCCGCCAAGGTGCCGGTGTCCGTGCGACTGGGCGAGGACGCGCCGCGCCGGATCGAGTTGCACGTGGTGGCCGGCAGCCACGGGACCCACGTGGCGGGCATCGCGGCGGGCTTCGGGCTCAACGGGAAGGCGGGATACGACGGCATCGCCCCCGGGGCGAAGATCCTGTCCCTGAAGATCGGCGACAGCACCCTGGCCGGCGGCGCCTCGGTGACGGAAAGCATGAAGAGGGCGCTGGACTTCGCGGCGAAATGGTCCCGGGAAAAGGGCCTGCCCGTGGTCGCGAACATCTCGTACGGGATCGGGTCCGCCATCGAGGGCGACTCCGACATCGATCGGTTCCTGGAACGATTCCAGGAGGAAAACCCGACCGTCCTGGTGGTGACGTCGGCCGGGAACCAGGGGCCGGGCCTGTCCACGGTCGGGACGCCGGGCGCTTCCCGGGGAGTCCTGTCGGTGGCCGCGGTGCTGACGCCTGCGCTGTCCGAAGGGCTCGTCGGGGCGCCGGGCCCGCTGCAGGTGTTTTCGTTCAGTTCGCGCGGGGGCGAGGCGTCCAAGCCGGACGTTGCCGCGCCCGGCATTGCGGCGTCCTCCGTACCGCCATGGGAGCGCCACGACGTGATGCGCGGGACTTCGATGGCGGCTCCCCAGGTGTCGGGGGCTGCGGCCCTGGTCCTGTCGGCCTTCCTCGCGCCCGGGCAGGCCGGCTCCTCCGGCGCGGCCGGTGTCGCGGGAGGTTCCTGGCACTCGGGCATGGTGAGGCAGGCGTTGCGGGACGGCGCCCGGCCGATCCCGGGATACGGCGTGCTGGATCAGGGCGCCGGGCTTGTGGATGTGGGTCGGGCCTTCGAGGCGTTGGTGGCCCGTTCGAAGGACGTCGATGCCCGGTGGATCGTAGGGGTGGACGCGACGACCGAGGTTCCGACCCTGGGCGGGCGGAAGGCCGCCGGGGCGTTCTGGCGCGCGGGCGGCTATGCGCCGGGTGCGGCGGACCCGGTGGACGTGTCGATCCGCGCCCGGTACCTGGCTTCCGCTCCGGGCGGGGTCCGCAGCCAATCGTGGATCAAGTTCGCCCTGTCGACGGACGCCGGCTGGATCCACCTGTCGTCCGGCGCCGTTGCGATTCGCGGCGGCGAGTCGTCGATCGTGCGTCTCTGGGTCGACCGGGCCGCGTTGTCCGCGCCCGGCCTGCACGCGGGCACGGTGACCGGTCGTGCCCCGGGGGGCCTTTCGTTCCAGTTCCCGGTGGCCGTGGTGATCCCCGAGCGTGTCACGGTCGGGGGGGAGGGCCCTCCGGCGGTCGTTCGTCGCGCCGTGGCCGTGTCGCCAGGCGGCGTGGTGCGCCTGTTCCTGTCCGCGCCGCCGGGCGCGTCCACCTGGTCCGTCCGGGTGAAGCCCACGGAAGGCAAGGCGGCGTCGCTGCTGGCGGCGCTGTACGACGGTGCGGGCCATCGCCTGCCGGTCGACGGGGCCGTGTCTTCCACCGAGGGCCGCGAGGCGCGCTGGGCCCTGGCCGACGCCGAACTGGGGGAGGGCGGCACGATGGAACTGGACCTCGTGGGCGCCCTGGTCCCGCCGTCGTCATCGACGGTCGATGTCGAGGTCCGTTTCGGGGGCCTGGTGGCCGCGCCGATCACGTCCCTGCGTTCCGAACCCGGCAAGGCCCCCGCGGTCGATCTGTCGGTCGAGAACCGGATGGCGGTCCCGTTCGACGGCGAAGTGCACGGCGAAATCCGGGGGTACGAGCGGACGTTCGGCCGGTCGCTGGAAGGCGATACCGTGAAGCACAATTTCACGACGTCGCCCGAGATCGAATCGGTGGAGTTCGACCTCGAGATGTCCCCCGAGGACTGGGGCCGCTTCACCGACGTCGCCGTCAACGTCGTGGACCGCGAGGGCAAGGCGGCGCTCCAGACCGGCTTCAGCAACCGCAAGGTCAAGGTCGCGTTCAAGGCCCCGGCCGGGCCGAACGGTTCGGACTGGACGCTCGAGGTCCGCGCCGGTCGGGCGGTGCGCGGCGGGCCCGCGGGCGAGGTTCGCATCACGGAGCGCTACGTCACCCGGGAAAAGGTCTCGCTGACCGGCACGGTGGACGGCGGCCAGCGCGTGCGCTTGTGGCCCACGGTCCGCACCAGGGTCCGCATCGTCGCCGGGTCGACGCCCAGGGCGCTTCCCGCAGGCACCTCGTGGACGGGTTCCATCGACTTCACCGACCGTCGAGACGGCACGCCCTGGCTGCGCGTCCCGTTCCGGGCGGGGTACTGACCCGGAGGTCCGATGCACCGGTTCGTGTTCGCCACGTTCAACCGCGGGAAGGTCCGCGAGGTGGCCGGGATCCTGTCGGGCCTGGACGTCCAGATCCTGTCGCCCGCCGACCTGGGCGTCGCGGCCCTGGCGGAGGAAACCGGCGACACCTTCCTGGACAACGCGGTGTTGAAGGCGGCCGGCGTGTTCGACGCCACCGGCCTGCCGACGTTCGCCGACGATTCGGGCCTGGAGGTCGCGGCCCTCGGCGGGGCGCCCGGGATCCACTCCGCCCGCTATGCCGGCGGCGACGGCCACGACGACGCGGCGAACATCGCGAAACTGCTGTCCGTGCTGCACGGCATCGAGGATCGACGCGCCCGGTTCGTCTGCACCGTGGCGTGCCTCGTGCGTCCCGGGGACCTGCCCCGCGGGCTGCTCGAGCCGCTGTCGCCCGCCGTACGGCTTGTGTCGGGACATCCGTTCACGCCTGCCGGGGCCCTCCTGCTGGTCGCCGAGGGCGAGGTCGTCGGGCGGATCATCGACACCCCCCGCGGGCACGATGGTTTCGGCTACGACCCGGTGTTCTGGCGGGATGATGTCGGCAAGACCTTCGCCGAACTGACCGCCGAAGAAAAGAACGGGTTCTCGCATCGTGGCAACGCCTTCCGGGCGCTCCGGGAAGCGCTCGGTCGGGTGCTGGCCGGGGATGGGGGGAACCGGGGATGACATGGGTGCCGCCCTACGGCAGGCTGTCCGAAACGGGCGAACTGGCCGAACGGGCTGTCGCCCTCGCGGGCCTCGCCACACCCTGCCGCCTGTGCCCCCATCGCTGCGCCGTGGATCGCGCGGGCGGCGGCAGGGGCATCTGCGGCCTGCCCGCCGGGGCGGTCGTCGCCGCCGCGACCGCGCACTTCGGCGAGGAGCCGGAAATATCGGGCACCCGGGGGTCGGGCACCGTGTTCTTCGGGGGCTGCAACCTGCGCTGCGTGTACTGCCAGAACTCGACCATCAGCCAGGGTGCGGACATGCGCCGCCGTGCCGTCACCTCCGTGACCGACCTGGCGGCCAGCATGCTGGACCTGGCGGGCCGTGGCGTCCACAACATCAACTGGGTCACCCCTTCCCACGTGGTCCCCTGGGCCGTCGCCAGCCTCGACGCCGCCGCTGCGGCAGGGCTGGCCCTGCCCGTCGTCTACAACTCCAGCGCGTACGATTCGGTCGACGTGCTGCGGTTGCTGGACGGCGTGGTCGACGTGTACCTCCCCGACCTGCGCTATTCGGACGACGATGCCGCGAAGGAGTTCAGCGGGGTCGAGGGATACGTGGCGGCGTCCCGGGCCGCGATCGTCGAAATGGCGCACCAGGTCGGCACGACCAACGACGTGGGTCCAGACGGGACGCTCCGTCGCGGCTTGATCGTGAGGTTGCTGGTCCTGCCGAACGACCTCTCGGGGGTCCGGGAATCCCTGGCCTTCCTGCGCGACGCGCTGGGCACGGGGACCCGCATCGCGCTGATGGCCCAGTACTTCCCGGCCCACAAGGCGCCCGACGAACTGCTGCTGTCCCGGCGCACGTCGGTCCGGGAGTACCAGCGGGTGCTGGAGGTTGCCGAGCGCATGGGATTCGACAACGCGCTGGTGCAGGAAATGGAGGCCCAGGACTTCTACCGCCCGGACTTCGACCGGGGGGACGAGCCCTTCGCCGACGCGGCCCACTTCCAGGGCGGCGGGACGACCGACGGCCACCGGGAGGATTCACGATGAGCGCGGACGCGGGCGTCTTCATGGACCTTCACTCGCACTGGCTGATGAACGGCCACTACCTGCGGCACCCCCTGTCGCGGAGCCGTCCGGATCCTGTGCCGTACGGTCCCTTCGGGAACCGGGTCGACCTCGACGGGGCCCTCCGCGGAGGCGTCGGCTGCGTGACCTTCGCCGCCTACGCGCCTTTCAGCCCGCTGTTCTGGGTGCCGAGGTCCGAGGCGACCCTGGCCCAGATTCGCACCTTCTATCGCGTCGCCCGCGAGTCCGGCGGTCGCCTGCGCCCCGTCCGAACGGGGAGCGAGGCCCGTTCCGCGGCGGCAGACGGCGTGGTGGCGGGCATCCTGTCGGTCGAGGGAGGCCACAGCCTGGACGGCAACCCGGCGATGCTGGACGCGTTCGCCGAACTGGGCGTCCGTTCCCTGACCCTGGTCCACTTTGTGGCGAACGACCTGGGGGACGCCAGCGAGTCGTCCCGCAAGCCCTGGAGCGGCCTGTCCCCGCTGGGTCGCGTCGTCGTGTCCCGCCTGCGTTCGCTGCGGATCCTGCCGGACGTCGCCCACCTGTCGGACGATGGCATCGAGCAGGTGCTGGGCCTGGCCGACGGCCCCGTGATCACCTCCCACACCGGCATGCGCGCCCTGGCGGACCGCCCGCGCAATCTTCCCGACGGCCTGGCCCGAGGGATCGCCCGCTCGGGCGGCGTGGCGGGCATCATCCTGTTCCCGCCCTTCCTGGGCGGGCGGACCGTGCTGCGGCAGCCCGTGGATCGCTTCCTGGACCACGTCTGCCATGCGGCCTGGGTGATGGGTCCCGCGCACGTGGCGGTCGGATCGGACATGGACGGGTACACCTGGACGCCCCGCGGGATCGGGGGGTATGCCGACTGGCCGGTGCTGGCCGATGGCCTTGCCCGCCGGGGCTTTTCGGCCGGTGAGGTCCAAGGGATCCTGGGCGGGAACGCGCTCCGCGTCCTGGACGACTAACTTGGTCCTCGTACCCGCACGCGCGTAGAATGGGCCGTCGGGATTTCCCGGGGGATTGCGATGGTCGTCAGCGAGTTGACGCGGGAACGGGTCGTGTTCCTGGTGGACGACGAGGACCGCAATCTCGTGCTCTTCCAGAAGGCGCTGTCCACCCAGGGCTATGCCCTGCACACCTTCACCGACGGCATCGACGTGCTGAACCACATCGAGCGGGGCGTGCTCCCCGACCTGGTGGTCACGGACGTGATGATGCCGGGCATGGACGGCCTGACCCTGTGCGCGGCCCTCAAGGCGCATCCCCGGACGCGTACCGTGCCGATCGTGCTGGTCACCGGCCTGGAAGACGTGCGGGACAAGGTCCGGGGCCTGGAGGCCGGCGCCGACGACTTCGTGACCAAGCCCTTCCACCCGATGGAGCTGAAGGCCCGTGTCCGATCGCTGCTGCGCATCAAGACCCTGACGGACGAACTGGAGGCCCGCAACCTCCTGCTCATCGACGAGAAGGGGCTGCTGGAGGAGCGCGTCAACGAGCGCACGGCCGAGCTGGAAGACCTGACGATCGGCATCGTGGCCGCCCTGGAAAAGGCCAACGCGCTGAAGGACGGCGACACCGGCCACCACATCCGCCGGGTCTGCGCGTACGCCCATGTCGTGGCCGCCCGTGTCGGCATGGACCGCGAGCAGGCCGCCAAGGTCCGGCGCTACGCCTCGCTGCACGACGTCGGCAAGGTCGGCATCCCGGATTCGATCCTGAAGAAGCAGGGCAGGCTGACCGTCGACGAGTACGACGTGATGAAGCAGCACACGCTGTACGGATACGAGCTGCTGGGATTGGCCCGGGCCGACGAGATGGCGCGCAACATCGCGTTGTGGCATCACGAGCGGTTCGACGGACGGGGCTACCCGCACGGGTTGAAGGGCCCTGACATCCCCCTTGCAGCCCGGATCGTGGCCCTGGCGGATGTCTACGACGCTCTCACGTCGAGGCGTTGCTACAAGGAAGCCTATTCGACCGTCGAGGCCGAGCGCATCATCCGGGACGAATCCGGCGGCCATTTCGATCCGGAGATCGTGGCAGCCATGTTCGGCGCGATCGACACGATCCACACCGTCCGGGCCCGGTACGCGGATCCCGGCCAGCCCTGAGCGCAGCGAGGCCTCGATGTCCGGAGCGCCTGGCCCCGTCGCCGTCACCCCCCCCCGGCTGGTCGTGCTGGTCGGCAAGGGAGGAGTGGGTCGGAGCACCCTCGCGGCCTCCCTGGGCCTCGTGGCCTCGCGTCGGGGCCGGCGGACCCTGGTCGTGGAGGTGGCGGCCGGCGCGGTCGTGCCGGGGATGTTCGGCGTGATCGGTCGCGGGTACGAGCCGGTGCCCCTGGCGCCGAACCTGTGGACGCATCGCGTCCTGTGGGAGGACGCCCTTCGCGAATACGGCCTGATGAAGCTGAAGGTCCGTGCATTGTACCGGGTGGTCTTCGAAAACCCGCTGGTCCGGCGCCTGCTTCCAGCGATCCCCGGCATCGCCGAGATCCTGGTGTTCGGGAAGATCGCCTACACCGTCAGCGACGGGCTTCCCGGGGTGGGACCGCTGGACACGGTGATCCTGGACGCACCGGCCACCGGCCACGGGGTGTCCCTGCTGACCGCCCCGTCGGTGGTGACGTCCACGGTTTCCTCGGGGCCCCTGGCCGACGATGCGCGGCGGCTGCGGGCCCTGCTGCTTGACAGGGTCAACACGCAGTTTCACATTGTCACGACCCCGGAGGAGATGCCGGTGGCCGAAGGCGAGGAACTGTACGAGATCCTCGCGGTGGCCCAGGGGTTCCCCTTCGGGGCGGTGCTGGTGAACCAGGTCCGGGGGAGGGGGCTGCGGCCCGCCCAGCGCGATCAGCTGGGCCTCGCCGCCCGGTCGATCCACCGGACGGACGCGGCCTGCGCGGTGATGTCCGGCGCGCTGTTCATGGCCGATCGGGCCGAGGTCCAGCGCGTCCACATCCAGCGCCTTCGGAACCGCGTGCCGCTCCCGTTGATCGAGCTTCCGGACGTCGGGGGAGGACGGTCCCCGCGGGAACGCATCGAGGTCCTGGCCGATCACCTGGACGCCCGCCTGTGGAGGGAGGGGCGGTGACGGCAAACGCGGCGTGTGGCGCGGGTCCGGCATGCCGGGTTCGTGCCTTCGCATGGAGGTGCCTTCTGGTCATACCCGTCGTCGCCTGTGGGACCCTTGCCCAGGATGCCCGTCCTGCCGACTTCCAAGCCCTGGCCACCGACGTCGCCGCCGATGTCCCCGCCGCGGGCGGCATCCGGCTGGACGCCGTCGTCCACTGGGGCGGGGACGTGACCGCCGCGCGGTACGTGCTGGGCAACGGCCTGTCGTTGATCGTGATGCACGACCCGTCGGCGCCGGTGGCGTCGTTCCAGACGTGGCTGGGTGTGGGTTCGCGGCAGGAGGTGAAGGGCCGCACCGGCATCGCCCACCTGTTCGAGCACCTGATGTTCAAGGGGACCCGCGACAACCCGCACTCCGTGTTCGACCGCCTGCTGGAGCGGGCGGGGGCCCAGACCAACGCGGCGACCTGGCTGGACTGGACCTTCTATTACGAAAACCTGCCGGCATCGGAACTGGAGCTGGCGATCCGGCTGGAGGCGGACCGGCTGGTGAACCTGGTGCTGACGCAGGAGCAGCTGGACAGCGAGCGGGAGGTCGTCAAGAACGAGCGCCTGTACCGGGTGGACAACGACCCGGACGGGGCCATCGAGGAGGCGCTGTTCGAGGAGTTGTTCCCGACGCATCCGTACGGGCGGCCGACCCTGGGCTACCTGCCGGACCTGGACGCGTTGACGCTTTCCGACTGCCGGACGTTCTACCGGACCTGGTACTCGCCCGGGAACGTGACGCTGGTGGTGGCCGGCGACGTGGACCCGCGGGAGGTGCTGCGGCTGGTGGCCCGCTATTACGGCGGCCTGGCGCCCGTGGACGTCCCGCACGACGCGCCGCCGCCCGAGGCCGAGCCTGCGGGCGGGCCGAAGGTGCGCACGATGTCGCTGCCCATCGCCGCCGAGCGCGTCCGCATAGGGTGGCGCACGGTACCCGCCGCATCCGACCAGGCCTTCGCGCTGGACGTGGTCAACGAGGTCCTGTTCGCCACCGAATCCTCCCGGGTGCACGACCGGCTGGTGGAGCGGGAGGCCCTGGCGTCCGACGTGGACGGCGCGTCCGAGCCCCTCGCGCTGGACGGGGTGTTCGTGGTGGACGTGTTCCTGAACGAGGGCAAGTCGGCTTCCCAGGCCGCCGACATCGTGTTCGACGAGCTGGAGCGGCTGGCGCGCAACGGCCCGTCGAAGATCGAACTGGATCGCGCCCGCAACCACCTGGAGGCCGCCTTCCTGCGGTCCCTGGTGACGGCGGGTGCCCGGGCGACGCAGCTGGGCGCCTACGAGCGCACGGCCGGGGACTTCCGGCGGATGTTCACGTTCGTCGACGGCGTGCGGGGCGTGACGGCGTCGGACGTGCGTCGTGTCGCGGGCCGGCTGCTGACCCGGGAACGCGCGGTGCTGGTGATCGGGAAGCCGGCATCCTAGCGGGCCTTCTGGCCGGCCGGGATCTCCGGCTCCCGGCAGCGGGCGGGGCGCAAGGCAACGCAAGGCAGGTCAAGGTGCAGCGGTCCCGCATCACGGCGGCGTTGCTGGGAGCGGTCCTCGGGACCGTGCTCCCCGGCGGAGAGGCGATGGCACAGGTTGCACAGGTCGACGGCGTCCGGTTGATTCATGTCGCGCAGCCCGGCCTGGGGATCGTCCAGGTCGAGGTGGTGATCGAAAGCGGGTCGCTGCAGGATCCGGAAGGCCTTGAAGGCCTCGCCAACCTGACCGCGTCGATGCTGCTGCGCGGCACGAAGACGCGTTCGTACCGGAAGATCATGGGTCTGGTCAACGACCTCGGCGCCACGGTGGAGGCGGAGGCCCAGAAGGACGCGATCGTCGTGGCGGGCGACGTGATGCCGCGGTACCTGGACCGCTGGGCCGCCGTCATGGCCGACGTGCTGGCGCACCCGACGTTCCCGGCGGACGCCTTCCGGCAGGAGCGCTCGTTGATCCTGGAGGACATCCGCAACCTGAGGGACGACGACGCGGAGCTGGCCCGGCACTTCTTCGCCCGGTTCCTGTACCGGGGCCACCCGCTGGGCCGGCCCACCATGGGATACGCCGCGACCGTCGCGAAGATCCGGCGCAAGGACTGCGAAACGTTCTACCGGGGGCACGTACGCAAGGGCAACGTGGTCGTGGTGGTCGCGGGCGACCTGGATCGGGCCGGCGCCGAGACGCTGGCCCGGACGCTGACCGCCGGGATCCCGGACGGGCCCCGGGACGTGCCCGCGTTGCCGACGCCGCCCGCCTTGAAGGGCTTGCGGGTGCTGATCGTCGACAAGCCGGATCGCACCCAGACCCAGGTGGCGCTGGGGCATCCGTCGATCGCCTGGCGGGACCCGGACCTGTTCCCGCTGCTGGTGGGCAACACGGCGATGGGGGGGACGTTCACGTCGCGGCTGGTCCGCGAGATCCGGGAGGTGCGGGGCTGGTCCTATGGCGTGGCGTCGTCGATCACGGCGGGGCGCGACTTCGGGACCCTGGTCGTGCACTTCTTCCCGAACACGAAGGACACGGTGCCGGCCATCCGGCTGGCGCTGGACATGCTGCGGGACGCGGCGGCGCACGGCCTGCCCGAGGAGGAGGTCGCCTTCGCCCGGGACCACCTGGCGAACCAGTTCCCGTTCCGGGTGGAAACGTCGCGCAAGCGGGCCGACGAGGTGCTGGCCGACCTTCTGTACGACCGCCCGACGGGATTCCTGGACGGGTACATCGCCAGCGTGAAGGCCCAGGACGTCGGTGCCGTCGCCGCCGCGCTGCACCGCCAATACCGCCCCGACGAGGCGGTCATCGTCGTGGTCGGGACCGCGAAGGACCTGGTGGACGACCTGAAGTCGATCCCGGGCGTGTCCTCCATCGAGGTGGTGCCCTACACCGCCGACGCGCTTCCCTGACGCAGGAAACCCGGGCATCCCGGGGGCGAAAGGCCCCTCAGCCCCCTTCCGGGAGGTCGGGCCGGGGCGGGTCCGCCCGCCGTTCCAGGCGATAGAAGCCGATGCGGAAGGCCGGGACGTCGCCGGGCGACGGGTAGTTCACGATCGTGTCAAACGGGATGTTGGGCACCTCGGTTGCGGCGATCGGGATCAGCCGGAACTCCTCATCGAGCTCGCGGCAACGGTTCGGGGAATCGTCCAGCCGGTCCAGCGGTTGGTTCTTCGCCAGCGCACACGAAAGGCCGCCGTAATACACGGTGTCGGCCATTTCGGCCTCGGTCGAATGGCGGCCGAGGAAGGAGGATATCGCCATGACCCTGGGCGGGTTCGGGAAGTATCGAAGCAGGTAGTCCGGGAACGACCCGTTGACGTGGGTCGCGTCCAGGTGCGGCTCCAGTCGCACCAGCAGAGTGTCCCGGCCCACCGGCAGGCGCGGCAGCGTCTGGCGCACCCATTCGGATTCCAGCGTCGGCGAACCGCGAACGGCCAGCGGCTCGATGGCCAGGGCATACGAGGCTGCCACCATCGCCACTCCGCCCGCGGCCAGCAGGGTGGCTCCGGATCTCGACGACCCCGCGAGGCCGACCAGGCCCCCGGCCCCGAAGCCGGCGGCCAGCACGCACAGGATGTGGTACGGAAACTGGACGCGGGCGTTGCTGGGGAACCCCGTGTTGCCCAGGAACAGGAAGATGCAGAGCGCCAGGCAGGCGACGAGCGCCGCGGCGAGGAGGCCCTTTCGCCGCATCACCATGCGGGCGATGCCGATCGCGGCGAGCACCAGGAGCAGCGGCGGCGTGACGCCGGGCGACAACAGGGCAATCCGGTCCGGCGCCCGGAAATCGCCGGACTCCGTCAGCGCGGAAATCCAGGGCTGTACGCCGATCACCCAGCGGAACGGCGACCCGGGCCGGGTCAGGTCGGGGAGCAGCATCAGCAGCGCCCCCGAAACGATCAGGGCCGCGACATACGTTGCCGGGATCAACCCCAGGCGGCGCGCCGCGCCACGAACCCCCAGCAACAGGAGGAGGGGGACGGGCAGGAAGGCCACGTACTCGGTGCGCAGGTGGACCATCAGCGACAAGGCGGCGGCGGCATGCAGGACCAGGAC
>Ga0118677_10010261_pt1 | contig 14366 bp, 15 predicted proteins | sample AliMusrvi5mmetaG_FD_86154 | JGI IMG/M metagenome (GOLD analysis project Ga0118677, IMG submission 86154) | reverse complement strand
CCCATGTTCTTTTCGCAGCTCTACTTCGGGCAGCCGACGGCGGCCGGCGTGCAAAGACCGCAGTACAACGAAGCTTGGACGGCTACCGCGACGGTCACTCCCGGGCATACGCCGGTCACTGACCTGGGCGTGATTGTCACCGGCGGGACTGGATTCTCCGCGGGAATACAAATGACGGCCGTCACTGCCGCTCCGACAGTCAGCGGAACTTACCAGTTCACGGGTGGCACATACAAGTTCCTGGCCGCCGATGTGACCGCTGGATTGACGGTGGCCATCAGCTATGTCTGGAACGACGCCACGCACGGCTATACCCTATCCATCGCCAACCAGTTGATGGGCTTTGCGCCTCAGTTCCAGGCTCTGCTCTACAACAACTTCAAGAACCAGCTCTTCGCCGCGCAGCTCAACGCGTGCGTCCTGGGCACGGTCCAGATCCCCACCAAGCAGGAAGATTTCTGGATCTCCGACTTCGACTTTGAAGCCTCTGCCGACTTCTCCGGAAACATCGGCGCCATCTACGCTGACCAGCTCTAAGGCTGGTTTGTAACAAGACCCTCGGCTACAGTTCATCGTGGTCGAGGTAGGTGGGGGAGACGTGTCACTCCCCCACCCTCCAATTTCCAACCTGACGCCCAAACATTGAGGCAAAGCCTCTGGAGAACGATCATGAAGCTGAAATACCTCGGAGTGCCGGTCTATCTGAACGGCCAGAATTTCTACATCCCATCTCTCTCGTACGTCGATTTCAAGGCGAACCATGACTTCTTGGTCTCCGCTCCAGATGCTGACGGCGCCAATCTGTTTGAGTACTTCGACAAGCTCGTTCCGATCATCGGCCACGCCGTGCGCCGCAACTATCCCGATGTCACCGACGAAGACCTTTCGGTCTGGCTCGATATGACCACGCTGCCGATGGCCGCCAAGGCTGTCCAGTCCGCGTCTGGGATCACACCGGTGGCCGAGGGGGAATAGCAACCGGTAGCCGCAAGTTTGATTGGCCGTGGATCACTGGCAAAATCATCACCGCTACCGGGTGGACCTTCGACATTCTGAACGAGGCCAGCTTCTGTGACATCGTCGATCTACTCGAATACTGGGCCGAAGAGATGCCTACCCATGTTCTGCTCTCGCTGCGCTATCTGGGGCCGAGCAAGCATGGCAAGCAAATCGACGAAGCGCAGGCTCGCAAGGATATGGGAGAAATGGGCCGGATTATGGGCATGCCGGCGCAACCGCTCCCCGCAAACCTTAAAGAGATGATCCGCTCTGCGGAGGAGCTAAAAGGGAAAAACAGGGGCCTTTAATTTGGGAATTATCCCTTTAACTCCCGTGGAGGCACCGTGAAGAACGGAATTAAATTGGCGTTCGGCATCGTTGCAAATTGCGATGTTTGTTCTGGTGCGCCATGCATTTCGGGGCGGCGAGTGATGACTGCGTCGATTGCAGGGCGCTTTCTGGCCGGAGATACGGTCGCTGAAATCGCCGAAGACTATGAAACGACCACCTCCGATATCGAGAATGCGATCCGCTATGAATTTGATCGTCGAAAACGGAGAATCCCAGAGTTTAGGGCAACACGGGACTTAAAGGGATAAGTCCCTTAATTTGCATGGCGTATAATTCTTGCCCATGGGAGGGTTGTACGCCATGAGGTTTGCAGGATGTTCTCGGGCTACACTGGCGATGCTATTACTGATGGCTGTGATCGGGATCTGCGCGGACACTTCCTATGTGACCTGTACCGGTTCCGATCCATGTCGCGCCTGCAAGGATTGTTCGCGCTGCAAGCATTGCGGGAGGGATAGCGGTCGTTGCGGAGTGTGTAAGCGGCATCGTGTTTCGCGATTAGAGGAAGTGACAAAATGAAAGTCTGGTGTTTGCTCTTTTTCATTTTTGCAATGAGGAGCGCGGGCGCACAGTCCCCCGCCGGTGAGTGGCAACATGTATCCAAGCAAGATGTCTTGAACGCCAAGACGATTGATCGCTATGTCCTCTTTGGGAAGTACTTGTCCCCACCGAAGGTCACTGCGGGAGAAAATCAGCCCACGCTGGTAGTGGAGTGCCATGCTCAGAAGGTGTTGCAAAACTTTGTGAATGTCGGAGCGGTTGTAAATTCGAGGTTCATGGAGGCTCGCCTAGATGGCAAGCGTTTCACGCTTGATGGTGATTCAATTAGCACGGATGGTCTGGCTGTCTTTTTTTCTCGCCTAGATCTGGGGAAGGTCCTGGTTGGCCACACTTTGATCCTGGGTGCGGATGAGTATCTTGGGGCGCAGGTGATAATGCAGTTTGATCTGCCTGATTCCTCGATTGTCTTCGCAGGGTGTGGGAGAGATATTTTCTTGAAACAAGTCAAACGGTAGGCTTTGGTGCCTGCTCTGAGCCCCGCTCCGGCGGGGCTTTTCTGTTGGAGAAAACATGCCTGGTGACGGAATCCTAAGAATTGGCGCAACGGTCGATAAGACCGGAGTAGAAGCTGGACTCAGTGGTATTCAGGACGGGGTCCAGACGACCGTGCAGAGCATCGCCGTTCAGGTTGAGGAGACCTGCGCCCGCACTAAGGCAGCCTGGAACAAGCTCGGCGACGATGTTAAAGCGGCGGCGCAATCTGTTTCCGCCGAATCACTAAAGGTGGCCGAAGCAACCAAGGCGCAGACGGCCGCACTGGCTGATCTGCGCCGCGCTTCGGTGCTTTCGAGGGACGCTAAGCTTGACGAAGCTACCAGTACAGGAATTCTCGCTGCTGCACAGGTGAAAGTCGCTGCGTCTTCCGCCGCGGTTGCCGCTGCTAAGAAAGAGGAAGCCACCTCCGTGGCCACCGCGGCAGAGGAAGAGGCGCTTAGCTCCAACGTTATAATTGCTGCCTTCCAGCGGGCCGCCTTTGGTGTACGTGAATCCTGCACTTTGATCCAGGAGAAACTGGTCGAGACGGCGGAGACTGGCAAACTCAGCGCGGAGGGAATCACCGCTGGCTTCGCTGGCCTGGGCTCTCTGCTTGGTGCAGGAATCTTTGTCGGTTTCGCCGCACACTTTCTTGACGAGACATCGAAGATGGAGATCGAGTTAGCTCACCTAGCTGAGAAAACTGGAATCACGATCCAATATCTCGCGGGGCTTCAGCAGGTTGTCAGGGAGTCGGGCGGCGATTGGGACGCCGTCGCTACGGGACTTATGAAGATGAATAAATCTCTGGCGGATTCCACTGAACCTTCGAAGGCGTTGATTAACGCGCTCGGGGGCATAAACGTCAAGATCGAAGATCTAAAGGGGCTGCAGCCGGAGGCAAAATTGCAGCTTCTGGCGATAGCTTTTGCTGCATCCGAGAATGCCGGTAATAAGGCAGCTGCGGCGACTGCGGTATTCAGTAAGGGCGGTCAGGCGTTGATTCCTGTACTTAACGAGCAAGGCGCTGCGCTTGAAGAGAACGTCCGTGAGCACGCAAAACTGATCGCCATCACTAACAAATCCCTCGATGCCGCGTTTCTGTGGCAGCAAACGACTGCTCGGCTCTCAGCCGAGTTTCGCAGCGTGATGGTGCCGGCAATCGCCTTGGTCGAAGAAACTATCGCTGGGCTACTTTCGGTGGTCAAGGGCTTGGATGCTGTGATCTGGGCGGTGATCGATGCAATTGGAGCGCTGGCTAAAGCGCTCATGACAGTAGGTGGAGTGATCTACGATGCCATGACCGGCAACTTTGGCAGGATGAGGACGGATGCTAAAGAGTTGACCCATGACCTGGCTATGATCTGGGAGGATTATGGCCGCACGGCTGGGCAACGGTTCAAAGAGACAGCCGCGCTTTGGAATTGGAAGCCTCCAGAGGTTGCGCGTCCGAAGCCGCCCGGAGACACCGGCGCTGATGGGGACGATGGGCTTAACGGAGTGGCTGCTGCAGCTGCCTTGAAAAAGGACGTCGCGGAGCTGAATGCTCTTAAAATTGCGCACTACATGACCATAGAGGAAGAACGGGACTTCTGGGCTAAGAAGCTGGCGGCGGCTCATGAGGGATCTGATGAGTTCATTGCACTCCAGGCGAAGCTGGCCCCATTGATGAATCGTTCGACGCGGGCTCCCTCGACCAAGGCAGATATCTCCGCGGACGAAGAAGAGCTGACGAGAATTATGTCTGCTCACCGCCTGACGATTGATGAAGAGGTGGCGTTCTGGCGTCGGAAGCTTGCTGTTAACAGTGGAGGAATAAATGAATATGTCGCAATCCTGAAGAAGGTCAACCAGGCGCAGGGCAAAGGGCCTGAACTCGAATCCGCAGATCTATCACACAGTGGGGTTGACGGTAAGGCGTATATCAAGGCCGCGGAAGAACGGGTAAAAGGGGAACTCCAGGCTTATCGTTCGCAGGCTGAAGAAAAGATGCGGATGGCCAGCGAAGACTATGCCGAAGTAGAGAAGAACACCGCTTTTGAAGTCAGTATGGGCCGCATGTCGGGTGAACAGCGTATCGCCGCGTTGCGCTTGGCTTCAAACCAGGAGAACCAGATACGCCAGCAGCAGTCTAAGTTTATTGAAATGCTGGACATGAACGACCAGAAGGCCTACGAGCGGCTTCTCAAACAGGAAGAACAATCAACACGGCTGCACCTGGGTCAGATCGCGCAGCTCAACCAGCGGACTGCGCTCGAAACGGCTAGGAATTGGCAACACGCCTTCGACAAGATGAGTGACACCTTCAGTCACAATACCGCGAGCTGGATCTTAGGCCAGCAATCGCTCGCGCAGTCCTGGTCGAATACCCTTGTGGGCATGACGCGGACTGTGGTTGAGAATCTGCTTAAACAGGCCATCGCCTACATAACGCACGCCGCAATGGTGGAGGCGGTCCAGGAAAGACAAAAGATGAAGGATGCTGCTGAGGCTGCTCGTAAAGCATATATTGCCGTGTCAGCCATTCCGGTTGTTGGGCCGTTTCTCGCGCCGATAGCGGCGGCCGGCGCGTTTGCGGCTGTGGAGGCATTCGAGCAGGGCGGCATCGTTGGGGGCCGTGGCGCGGTACCAATTCTCGCGCATGCTGGCGAGCGCGTGCTGACGCCATCGCAGACCAGGAACGTTGAGCGCATCGCGAATCAGGACAACTCTTCGAACTCATCGCAGGCTAACCACTTTCACTACTCGCCGCAGATCAGCGGCATTGACGGCGCCTCGGTTGAAAGTATGGCTCGGAAGCACAGCGCTACATTCACCCGCGAAGCGATGCGTCAGCTTCGCTTGAGAAACAAAACGTAAGAGGATTAGAGATGGGTATGATCAAGCGGATAAGGACTGCCAAAAAAGAAGAAGTTAAGCAGGAATGGCTGCGCATCAACCGTAAATATCAGGCTGGCGAGGTGCTTTCCGAAAGCGAGCAAGCGACCCTAATCGAAATGTATGCTCTGGCATCGGATCTCGTCATCGACCCTGAAAAACTGAAACAGGAGATGGCTAGGATTGCTCATACCCGCCAGCTTCGACTCGCCAATCAGATCTGAACGCATCCGCGTTCGATGACAAACAACTGAAATCTTACATTCGTTTCGCGGAGCGAAACCTTGAGCCTGACCTTTCCAAGTTTGGTGTTGCCGACGTGTGTCGGATGGGACTTCGCGAAACGTTCGAAGTTCTCGACGACATTGCAGACGCCCCAGTCGATGCGCCATCCAGCATCGGCGACCTTGCAGGCGAGCGTGATCTACGAGCTCGAGCTTACGTACGAATTCCTGAAGAACAAGGGCCTCACCTACACCGATGATGTCGCTTACCTGCAGGCGTTCTACGAGGCTTGCCGTGGCGGCTTTGGTTGGTTCACCTTTGACCCGTCGCAATACAGCCTCGATACCATGGCGGTGGTTCAAGACACCACAAAGCTCCGTAACGGCTACTTTGGCGTTGGGGATGGGGTAACCACATCCTTTCCGCTCTGGCGCTCCACGTCGGCCCTGGGGGGCGGCACGGTCACTCCTGTTGAGCTCATCCAAAACGTGACACTGCTTACGGGGATCTATTCAAACGGCGGTCTGGTTTCGCCAGCTGTCTACACCTTAACCAGCCTGGGAGCACCTCCTCAGGGCGGTGCGTGGGTCACCTTCAACACAGCGCCGGCGTCGGGGGTTGTTTTGTCCTGGGCGGGCAATTACAGCTACCTTTGCCGGTTCGCGGAGGACCTGCTTGATCTGAATGAGTTCATGTATCAGCTCTGGGAGTTGAAGAGCCTGAAGCTGGAGACGATCAATTTATGAAGAACTACTCTGCTGATCTAATGGCACTGCTTGCGTCGGGGCTGCCGCTATATCGTGCCGATCTCTTCGCGATCGGACCGTGTCGCAATGGCGCTTACATTTATTCAACCACCGGGCAGCTCCCGGTAACCTTCGGTGGCAACACATATCAGCCGTCGCAATTTGGTTCCTGGTCGCGCGACGACGTGACGATGAAGGTGGGGCTCGAATCGAATTCCACGCAGTTGACGGTCTTCGCCGATAATCAGGTGCCTGTTTACTTTCCCGGAACATCGAATGCCGCGCTTCTGTTTGATGGCATCAAGGCTGGCCTTCTGGGTAAAGCGAAGGTGACGATCTACACGGCGTACATGCCGGCGTGGGGAGTCGTCACTGGGCCGACTGCGGGCTCTTATGTCGAAACGAAGTTTGTAGGGATGGTGGCGCCGGTTCCCCAGATTGGTATGACGAAGGCCACGATCGAAGTGCGGGACATGTTGTATCTGCTGAATACGCAGGTACCGAGCCGGGTGTTTCAGGCTTCCTGTTCGCACGTTGTCTTCGACGCCGGATGCACTCTGGCCGCTGCGACTTTCACGAAGACGGGCACGGTGGCTTCGATCACCTATCCCTACCAGTTTGTGACCGCCGCGCACATCACACCCCACTCGGCGGCCGGGACATTCTCGCAGGGCGTGCTGACCTGGACGTCGGGAGCCAATAGCGGCCTGATTGATTTTGTGCGGCTGTGGACGCCCGGGGGAAGCAGCGACACGATCCAGCTCGACATGCAGCCCATCTTCCCGATTGCAGCCGGCGATACCTTTGCGATTCGCCAGGGATGCAATAAGACCTTCGCGTCCTGCTCGGATCTACAGGGCGCGACGAACGCCTACATCAACTTCGGCGGCGAGCCGAATGTGCCAGTTCCGGAGACGGCAATCGGATGAAGACAGAGACTGAATTTCGTTCCGCGATCGCGGAGGAAGCAAAGACCTGGATCGGCACGCCCTACCATGCCAACGGCGCTGTGAAAGGTGTCGGCGTGAACTGTGCGCAGTTTCTCTACTGCGTCGCCAAGGCCGCCACTGTGATTGCGTCCGATGCGCCGCTGCCGCGCTGGTTTACTCCGCAGCTCGCGACCCACTCTAAAGAGGAGCGCCTGGTCGCTTACGTCATGTCGTACGGGGCCACAGAGGTGAGCGAGGCCTGCGTCGGAACGGGAGACATCGTGCTCTATAAATCCGGGCAGGCACACGGCCACGCGGCGATCGTGCTCGATTGGCCGTGCATCATCCACGTGCTGCCCGGGCATGGCTGCCAAATGGGCCACATTGACGAGGGCAGACTGGGCAAGTTTACCCGGAGATATTTCACGCTCTGGAAGGGATGCGAATAGGCGATGGGACTCTTTGGCTCAGGACAAACCGGGCAGGCGCGCTATTCGGGCGAGGAGCATAATCTCAAGCTCACGCAAAGCGTCTTTGGGACCACTGCGCCCATCATCTTCGGTACGCGGCGCGTTCCCGGGAAGCTGCTCTTCTACGGTGGATTCTATGCGGTGTCAATGCCCTCCGGAGGCGGTAAGGGTGGCGGCGGCGGCAAGGGCAGCCAGGAGTATGACTACTATGCCGACATGCAGCTCGCCCTGGCCTCGGGCAGCGCGGCCGGAGGCTGCCGCGGGATCCTGAGCGTATGGGACCAGCAGGGCCGCCTTGGGAACGTAAACGACGGCTACATCTACACAATTCCACCGGGCGGCGGCGACGTTAACCCTCAGGTGGCCGGATCGGCCTCTATTCAGATGGACCTCGGGGTGACGAAGAGCGTGGCCTATTCCGTGGTCGCAAATGACTACGGAAGCGGAGGATCGCGCACCCTCTCCGGAACTCAAAGCGTTCCTATGGCGAAGGTGGCCACCGCGCCTGGCGCAGGTCAATATGCTTTCAACCCAGCGACATCGAAGTACACTTTCTCGGCAGCCGACGCCGGCGTCCAGGTCACCATCTCCTATAGCTGCGTCTATTCGCTGTTTTACTTCGACACCACACAGGCTGCCGAGGTTCCCCTCTCTGGGCCGCATCAGATCTCGACGAACAACCAGCAGTATTTCTGGGCGAACCAGGGCGTTGTTCGAGTCGATACCGGCGCGACGCTGGTCGAAGGGACCGACTATACCCAGAGCGCCGGGTACTACACTTTCGATCCATCCCTGGCGGGCGTGTACGTCTACATCAGCTACACGTTTACCTCAAGCGATTCGAACGTGACCAATACCAGCGCGCTGAACCTCACGTTCTTTGGGGGATCGCTGGGGCAGACACCCTGGTCTTACATGCAATCGAAGTATCCGGGCTCCGCTTTTGGATACACAGGGCTCTGCTATGTAGGAGCGAACCCGATCGCGCTCGGCAGCTCGGCCACGCTGCCTTGCTATAACTACGAGGTCGTCGGCCTGAACATCTTTCCAGGCGGAAGCGGCCTGGATGCGCACTTCTGCGATGCCTTCCGCACGCTTCTCTCGGATGCGTTTCTTGGCGTGGGATTCCCGTCCGCGAACATCGACGCGTGGACGAGCTGCTACGCCTACTGGGCCGCAAATGGGTATCTGGGATCGGTTGTACTGGATACTCAGACCTCGGCGGCCGATGCTTTCTCGGCAATCATCGAGACCGGCAATGTCGGCGCAGTTATGTCCGGAGGCCTGCTCAAGCTCATCCCGTATGGAGATACAACCTGTGTAGGCAATGGCTATGCCTACACTCCGAATACAACCCCGGTGGCCACACTTAAATGGACCGATCTTTTGCCGCCCTCGGAAAAGCAGGCTGGAGAGAGCGGGAGCGAGGATCCACTGCAGGTCTCACAACGGGCTCCAGATGACTGCTGGAACTACGTCCAGGCGGCATGGTGCAACCGGCTTAATGACTACAACAACGAGCCGATCAATGAGCAGAACGACGCATTTATCGCCAGCTACGGGCGCCGCATCGAATCGGCGCAGACCTGGGACTGGATCACGACGGCCTCGGCCGCGGCCTGGGCCCTTAGTCTCCGCCTGAAGCGCCAATGCTACATCCGCAACACCTTCAAGTTCTGGCTGTCGTGGCGATTCTCATATATCGAGCCCATGGACATTCTGATGCTGCCGACAGGCGAGACTGTGCGTATTACCCAGGTCGTAGATTCAGCAGACGGCCGGCTGGCATTCGAGGCTGAGCAGGCCAACTATGGCAGCTCGAACGTGACCATCTATCCAAAGCAGCCTTCATCAAGTTTCAAGCCCGGGCTCTCGACGGCGCTGCCTGGGGATGCTGTTGCGATCGTGGTTCAGAACACTCTGACACGGACCAGCGGAATTCCCTATGTGGTCCAGATAGCCGCCTCAGGGCGGAATGCCAACTGGGGTGGAGCGAATGTCTACATGTCGCTCGATGGGCAGAGTTATACGCTTCTGGACACCATCAGCGCTCCCTCGACAATCGGGCTTCTGTCAGCGCCGCTTGCGTCGGGAGCCGACCCGGACCTGGCAAACACGGTGAGCGTCGATCTTACGCTTTCGCAAAATGGCTCGGAGCTGGATAGTGTGACGCAGCTTCTCGCGGACAAGCTCACGACGCTTTGCGCAATCGTTGATCAGAATGGAGCGACGAGCGAGCTGATCGCCTACGAGACGGCTGCTCTCACGGCGTCCAGACGGTATAACTTGAGTTATCTTCGCCGCGGAGCCTATGGCTCATCGGTGGGGGCACACACAACGGGCGCGCTTTTTGCTTACCTCGGACCGTCCTATAAATTCGCGAGCTACCAGTTTGGCCCATCGCTGCTGGGGAACACGCTCTATCTGAAACTTCAGAGTTTCAACCTGCTGGGTCAACAAATGCAGGACCTTTCGGCTTGTGCCGTCTGGAAGTATACGTTAGGCAGCCAGGGGGGCTTGTCGGGCGCATTCTATCGACCGTCGGTTTATACAACCCATTACCAAACCGGTCCAGTCGGGATTGTGAACCCCGCTCAGGCGTTTGATGGGAGCCTTGGGACCTCGGCTCATTTTGAAGCCGAAAACCCAGGAGGAGCCGGGACTCTCGCGGGCGTGACCGGGTACTATACCGGGTTCCCGCATGTTGTGCTGACCGCCCCGGCGACGCTCTATGTCTCATACAGCAACCTGGTCACAGGTATTCAGGTTGGTTCAGCTTCTGGGCTGGTGATCATAAGTGTTGGGAACGGCATCGGCGGCACGGTGTCCGCGACTTTGGTTACGGCGGGGATTGTTTCTACTCCGGTTCCCGTCAATACGAATCAGGGCACGGCCTCGGTCACAATTCCGAGCGGAACCGATCTTTCAACTCTGACGTTTTCGGTATTGGTCGGCACGATCGGCGGAAGCACTTCGAGCATGATTGATATTTCCGAGATATGGATCCAGCCGGCGAATGTGAACGCGAATCTGGGGGCTTTGGCTGTAGCAGTCCCGTATTCCGCGAGCCCGACTTTCGACTTCTCCCTCGGTGCGACCCAGATCATTACGCTGACGGGGAATGTGACGGCATCGGTCGCGGCCAATGTGGCGCAGGCTATCTATACCATCGTCGTGCAGCAGGACGCGACGGGAGGCCATACCTTTACCTGGCCGAGTAACTTCCGCGGCGCGGGCCCGATCTCTGCCGCGGCCGGAACCGCTGCAGCCAATACGGCAGCATCGCAGACCTTCGCGTACAACCCTACGCTTGGACAATTCATCGCCATCACCCCACTTACATACGGAGTCTGATATGCGGAAAATCTATCTACTTGGGCTGCTCGCAGCCCTGGCGGGGGTGTCCTTTGCTCAAAACATCCTTGTGACCGGCGTTAACTACGGAGCTGGGAACGTCGTCGTCGAGAGCTCCGGCACGGCCGCTCCCATCGGGAGTTGCGTTGGGCTGGCCCGATACACGCAGACCACAAGCACTACGAGCGCTATCTGGCAATGCGTTAATGGCGTCTGGTATCAGCAGCTCGGCGCTGGCGCTGGGCTGGTTTTGAATCGATCCTCGATGAAGTTCAACTGGATCGGGACGGTGCCAAATTCTCAGATCTTCGCCCAGGTATTGCCTGACGCGACTGAAGTGTATTCAGTGCCTTCGGGGTGCACGAGTTCGCGCGCCGAGGCGACGATCGCGGCGACGGCGTCTACGACCTTCACTATCTACAAGTGCACCGCGGCGGGGTTCACGACCTGCTCTTCGGTGGGCACCATCGTTTTCTCGGCGGCCGGCAGGACGGGAGCCTTCACCTGCTCCTCAGGTTTCACACTGACCGGCTCCTCCTCGCAGTCGCTTTATATCCAGGGCCCGGGTACGGCTGACGCGACCCTGGCGAACGTCGGCATCGCGCTTTACGCGACGCATAACTAAGGAGATAGGCATGAAGTTGTATGTAATTTTCAGTTTGCTCGCAGCTTCGCTGTGCGCCGCGCAGAGCAATGAGTACTTAAGGCCCACGGCTGATGCTAATTCAACCGCAGACCTGAGTTCTTATCTCTTTTGCTTCAACACAGGCATAAGCACAAGCACGAGCCTGAGCACGGTGTACACTGGCAAGTCTGGCGCGGGACCGACAGGCAGCGGAAATACGCAGACGGCCACTTACTCGGGAAGCGCTAGCTACAACCAGCGCATCTTCTCAAGTTGGCAGACCACGACGAGGACTTACACATCGCTGACGCTCAACCTTAGTTTGGCAGTTCCGGCTCTGCCTGGCACGGTGGATGCCGGTTACTCGCTCGATGGTGGCAGTACATGGGTGGAGCTTACGCCCGCTGGCACTACGCAGACCACGTACACGGCCACGATCACTGGGGCAAACCTGGCTAACCTGCAAGTTGCGACGTGTGCCGAAGCAATCGGCACACGTGCCTCTCCCGCAACAATCGCAGTCTACGACATCTGGACGACGGGGGTTGTGAGCAATGCCCAGCCTGGAGTCCAGGTGATCGGACATCTCGAGCCTCCTCAGCGGCCGTTGAGATCTTTGAAGTGGAATCGCCTGGAACGATCATTCTTGGCGGCTGACGTTGCAGTGCGGGCCCTCGATGCCTTCAGCACACGCCGCATACTCGCAGCGCGTTGCCGATGCAATCACGAGATGTTCCTGCCGGGCTTCATCGCCAACCATACTGCGGCCTTGACGGCGTTCGAAGGCGGCATGCTGGCGATCAATTACGAGGTTAGTCGCCGTCTCTGCGCGCATGGCAGGCATCGCCGAGCCCTGGCGCTGATGGTGATGGATGTTGCCGTTGTCGCGCCCTGGGCGATCCGCAATCTCTTCCTGAGGAACTGAGCCATGATCGAAACTGAACGTGCAATTCTCGAGGCTTCGGTGAGCGCATGCGAGCAGGCGCTCGCGTTGCTCGATATCCTGATCGCCGACTACCAGGTCAAGCGAAACCTGGCCAGCGCGAAACTGGCCGAGTTTAAACAGCAGCTTGGCATGGGCGAGTCCGCTCCGACTGTCCAGTAAAAAGAGGGACCATGATCGCATTGGATCTGATTGCTTCCATCTTCGCCCGGCCGGGCTGGGGAAGCGTGGCGCCGAACGTCAGGAGGATTACGCCCGAGCAGCTGAAATACTTACAGGACCTTATCGCCGCGGATCCGGAGGCCACAGCGGTGCGCAAGGGCGCGCCCGGCTCGCTGGTGTGGGCGCCGGCGGGGAACCACAAGTACGTGATCACAGAGGATCTCAACGGAACGCGGCACACGCTGACCAAACTGAGCTCGCTCGATGCCGAGGGAACCGGCAGCCTGTTCTAGGCGACCGCGCAGGTTGACCTCGGACTTTCCGCTGTCAACCGAGTTTACGGTTGCGCACGGAGGCGGCCGTCTCGTTGACCGGCGGCTTCTTCGCTTCCAGGGTCATCACTGCGGCATACTTCACCTGCTTGCGGTGAGTGATGCACTGATGGCGCAGATCGTGAGGTTTCAGGTTGACGAAGCCGGTCGCGGCCTGCAGCTTGGCCCAGCTCTTGCGCAGGAAAAAGCGCGACGCCGGCCGCGTCGGATCGTAGATGTTGCGCCTGAGCCGGAACGGAAACAGGTAATGATCCGGGTCGGTTGCGCCCAGGCGAATGGCGCGTTTGAGGCACTGCATAACAGCCCAGCGCGCGAGCGTGTTGAGGGCGATCTTGCGCGGCCGGCTGTCGTTCTTCACGCTATCCTCGGGCACGTAGATCTCGGCGATCACATCGGTGAGGAAGAGGTTCTTGAGTCTCAAGCCCCGCAGTTCCATGCCGCTGGCCGTGGTGTTATTGGTGATGGCCGCGACCCAGTAGGCGAGCGCTGCCTCAGGCTTTTGCGGCAGGCGTTTGAAGAGAGCTTCTTCCTGCTCGACGGTGAGCACGTCGCGCGGGCTCCACTTGGGGACGGTCAGCGGCGAGTAATAGGGCTTGATGCGGTGCCATAGACTGGCGAATTTCATCATCAGGCCGAGGGTCGCAATCTCGTGATTGATGTAGGAGTTCGAGACTGGATCGTCCCACGGATGCTGATCGGCGCCCTCGATGCGCAGGATGTTGCGTTTGCGCGCGATCTGGTAGGCGCGCACGTGGCCCGGAGTGATGTCGACCAGGCGCAGGCGGCCGCGCTGGACCAGTTGATCGAGCGATTGAACGGCGCCATTCCCGAGCGAGCTTATCGAGTCTCCCGCACCTCCTTGTTGAACCGGCGTCATTCATATTCGTACGAGTTCGAGCTCTACCTCAATGAGTTTGCGGCAGAGATCTGCGGCGACCCCCAGTTCTACTTCAACCGCGGCCAGCGCTGCGCACCCTCCCCGGCGGTGGGCTTGATTCGCCCGCCGGGGGTAAACCAGGTCTACAGCCTGCTGCCCAGGTTGGGCCAGACCGATATCCGCTCGATCGTGACCACCCCTGATTCGGCCGTGCTGCAGTGGGCCCCGGAGCACCGCTTGGAAGAAGTGCCGGCTGCCATCCGCCGCCGCTATATCCACATGGCCTGCCAGGCTTACCAGGGGGCTTTTGGCGTGCTGCCGCGCCTCCACTCCGGACTGCCGCCAGCGCGGGTCAAAGAATTATATTGCCTGTTGGACGGTGATCCCTACTGCGAGTGGGAATTCACCTGGGAAATTGCCCGGCCGCATCCTGGGGTGGGC
>Ga0118677_10010259_pt1 | contig 14369 bp, 13 predicted proteins | sample AliMusrvi5mmetaG_FD_86154 | JGI IMG/M metagenome (GOLD analysis project Ga0118677, IMG submission 86154) | reverse complement strand
ACACTCAACCCACACCCCATCAGGCCGTAACAGACGAACCCAAGGGAGCGCATCGTGGCAAGATTCACCGGACTTCTCGGACTCATCACGTTTCTTGGCCTAGCCTACGCACTCTCCACCAATCGCCGTGCCATCCGCTGGCGCACGGTGGCCTGGGGACTCAGCCTGCAGATTGTCTTCGCCTTCCTGGTTATTAAGTGGACCTATGGTCAGCACCTGCTCCAGATAGCCAGTAACGCGGTCACTTCGATGCTGGGCCACGCAGCCGACGGCTCCACGATGGTCTTCGGTCCGCTGGGCGATCCCAACAGCATCCTCCACGTCTTCGCCTTTGCCGTGCTGCCCACCATCATCTTCGTTAGTGCATTCTTCGCCATCCTCTACCACATCGGAGTAATGCAGCGTGTCATCCAGGTGGTGGCGTGGATCATGCAGCGCACCATGGGCACCAGCGGCGCGGAGAGCACCAATGTTGCCGCCAGCATCTTCATGGGACAGACCGAGGCTCCGCTCACCATTCGTCCTTTTCTCGCGGGTGCCACCAACTCAGAGCTAATGACCATCATGACCTCCGGCATGGCGCACGTTTCTGGCGGAATCATGGCCGCATACATCAGCTTCGGCATTAACGCTAAGGACCTGCTGTCGGCTGTGATTATGACCGCGCCGGGAACCATCCTCGTCGCCAAGATGCTGGTACCGGAGACGGAGGTTCCCGCTACCGCAGGCACGGTCCACATGCCACCCTCCGAAGAGCACTCCAACGAGAATTTTATCGGTGCGATTGCGCGCGGTACTATCGACGGCGGTGCACTGGCCTTCAACGTCGCCATCATGCTGATCAGCTTCCTCGCGCTGGTTGGCCTGTTGAACGCCATGATGAACGGCGTATCCAACTTCACGTGGGCGCACGGTCATGTTCCGTTCCCGCACTCGCTCAACGCTGTACTGGGATTCTTTGGCGCGCCGGTTGCGTGGCTCATCGGTATTCCATGGCGCGAGGCGTCTGCCATTGGCAATCTGCTGGGTACCCGTGCCGTGCTTAACGAATTCGTGGCCTACACTCAGCTTGGTCTACAGAAGGGCGCACTCTCGCCGCGAACCTTCTCTATTGCAACCTTTGCTCTCTGCGGCTTTGCCAACCTCGGCTCCATCGGCATGCAGATCGGCGGCATCGGCGCACTGGTCCCTAATCGCCGCAACGACCTTGCGCGCCTCGGCTTCCGCGCCATGCTTGCCGGCACCATGGCCAACCTCATGTCCGCAGCCATCGTCTCCATGCTGATCAAATAATTCGCCGCTATCACTCGGAGGAAATGTTCTCCTGGATGCTCTGTGCCATGTCGTCAATGGAGGTGTGCTGGCTGAGTTGCTCGATCTCTTTGTCCTTGGCGACCTGTTGTAGTCCCACGCTTCCGGCTATCTGGCGGTCCATGCCCAGGACGGCGGTGATCTCTTTTTCGGTGAGCAGGAGGATCTGTAGCATCAGGTGGTCGCGCTCGTCGGCGCGCCGGCTCATACGAGCCTGGCGCATCAGGATGAAGCTGGCCAGCAGAATCGCCTCAAAGGCCAGGAAGGTTCCAAGCAGAGAAAACGGGGCGGGATCGAAGTGTCGGATGTTGGGGATGGAGAGCGTGTTGGCCGCGACCCACGCGGCGATCACAACGATGTGCAGCGCGACATAAACGAGACTACCGGCAAAGGAGGCGACCGCATCGCCGATGCGCTCTGTGCGCGTGCGCCGGGCGAGGAACTCCTGCTCATGCTTTGCTATGAGATCGATGTGTTCCTGGACGTGGTTATGCAACATTGGATCGACTCTCCATCCCAGCCATTCCTAGAATTAGATGCAAGAGCTGAGACTATATGCGGATCAAGTAGTCATCGGTTGTTGCCCCTCAAGCGATGAGCTTCAGATAGTTCGGTTCATCCGCGATGGTCCGGTACATAAACCGCCGCTCAATCTTCGCGTCCTTAAGGTAAAAAAGTCCTGGCATCTGATGTCCGTCGCCTTGAATCGTACCGATCCCGTGCTTGAAGATCGCGCCCTTCAACCAGCCCACCCAAACCGCCGGGTTTACCAGTTGCCACCACGGATTCACGCGCCCCAGCGCGAACACCCGAGACCGATATATGCTTGCGCCTGGATCGTTGACTCGCTCCACATCGCTCAGCCCGTAGTAATCGAAGTGCGCCTTAGCTATCTCTGACGTGCCCAAATGCACAAAGACTGGCCGCACTCCGCGCCGCGCCAGTTCGGGCGTCAATTCCGCCACATCGCTGATCGCTTTCCGGCAGAACGAACAGCCGAAGTGCCGCAGGAATACCAACAGCACTGGTGACGCCTTCACCAGCGACAGAAGGCTCGCGCCCGATTCAGTACGGATCGAGGACAGTGTCTCGGCTAACTCGTCGGCAGATGTTGTTTCCGAGTTCGTCATCGCTAGAGTGTAACGTCGCTTCTGATCGCTAGTGAAGCGACATCCCGGTAATTCTGCATCCGGCGGATATTTTGACGCGTCTGCGCACTCTATGCGCTAACATTCTATGGGAATCAAGGAGTTCAATTGTGAAGAGTGTCTACGCCCTCGCCCTCTGCATCCTCGCCGTCTATCCCGCCTCAGCCCAGTCCAACGACATCCCCCACCTGCATAAAAAAGATGGCCACTTCGCCCTCATAGTCGACGGCAAACCCTTCCTCGTCCTTGGTGGCCAGATCAACAACTCCAGCGCATGGCCCGCGACCCTTCCCGGTGCGTGGAGCGCTGCCGAAGCCATGCACGCCAATACCGTTGAGGCCCCCGTCTACTGGGAGCAGATGGAGCCCACAAAGGGCACATTCGACTTCTCCAACGTGGATATGATGGTCACACAAGCCCGCCAGCACCAACTCCACCTCGTCCTGCTCTGGTTCGGCACATGGAAGAACGGCCAAAACCACTACGTCCCCGAGTGGATCAAGTCCGACCCCAAGACCTACCCCCGCGAGGAGACCGCTTACGGCAAGCTGCTGGACGTGATGAGCCCCAACTCACCCGCCAACCTCGAAGCCGATAAAACAGCCTTTGCCGCGCTGCTTCGTCACGTCAAGTCCATCGACGCCGCGCAGCATACCGTCATTATGATTCAGGTGGAGAACGAGTCGGGCTCAGTCGGTTCCATCCGCGACTTCTCGCCCGCCGCACAGAAGCAATTTGACGCGTCCGTTCCCGCGGACTTCGCACGCGCCTTGCACCAGCCCAGCGGCGGCACCTGGACTAAGACCTTCGGCCCGGATGCCGACGAAAGCTTCGCCGCCTACTCCACCGCGCACTACATCGGCGAGGTCGCCGCCGCCGGCAAGGCCGAGTACCCGCTGCCAATGTACTGCAACGTCTGGTTTGCCTATCCGGTCCACGCGCTGGAGAACCGCGACCGCCCCAGCGCTGGACAGGAGTATCCCTCCGGCGGCCCGCAGCAGGCCAATATCCCCATCTGGAAGGCCGCCGCGCCCGCCATCGATATCTTGGCGCCGGACTTCTACTCCGACGACTTCAGCCTCTTCCGCACCATCGTCGCCACCTATGGCCGCGCCGATAACCCGCTCTTCATCCCCGAGAGCCAGTTCGGCCCCAACTTTGGTCGCTACTTCTTCTACGCCCTGGGGAAAGGAGCCATCGGATTCTCGCCCTTCGGTATTGACCGCTCCGCGCAGGCTACGCAGCCCGCAGACCAGGTCCCCAACGTGGCCGCTCCCCCCACGCCTGTCGAAAACTACGCCCTCTTCAACGCGCCCGGCGGCGAGATCGCTCAGCTTAACCTGGACGGCAAGCTGCTCACGGCTGTCGAGGACAAGGGTGTGGTCCGCCAGTTCATCCACTTCGCCACCGCCGACGCGGTCGCCTCCTTCGGCTTTCCTCAATCAGACGGAACCTTTCCTCCAGGCACACCGACGCAGCATGGCCGCACCATGGTAGCGCAGCTTGGCCCGCTGGAGTTCCTGGTCAGTGGATTCGACGTCAGTGTCAGCTTCACCCTGCCCGCCGCCGTGCTGCAGCAGACGCCCAACTTGCAGCTCGAAATCCTGCGCGCTGAGGAAGGGAAGTACATCGAGGGCGTCTGGCAGACCACTCGCATCCTCAATGGCGATCAGACCGACCGCGGCCTCAACTTCCGCGGCGGCAACCCGTCGCTGGTGCGCATCCGCCTGCATACCCTGCCCCTCTACGACGAAGCTCTCCACCGCAACGCAGAGTAGCTGCGTGTCCCAACTGATGGTTTCTCACGCCAGCGTGATCTGCAACGTAGTGACGCTGGCTGGTGGGAAGGTGTGCGTCAGCCTTCCGCCGCTTGGTGTGGCTGCGGCGACCGCCGATGGCTTGACCGCGTCTGGATGTGCGAAGTCGTTGTGCGCGTGGACGTCCGGCTCGGCTAGGACCTGGCCGCTGGTGCTGGCGATTGTTGCTCCGCCAACCGCGATCTGGGCGGTCACGGGCTGGTCGATGTGCGGATTAACCACAGTCAGCGTAAGCAGCTTGGGATTGGTCAGCGAGATGGACGCCGAGCCGCTGAGCCCCGCGAGCAGTTTTACCGCCTCCAGCGATCCGGTGTAGCTGTTGCCGCCCACCGGTATGGACTTGTTGGCCAGAGGGTTGCGAATCGCCGGAGCAGAGAACTCCGCGCGCACTGCTTGTCCGCCGCGGTGCGGCATATACATCCGGAAGACGTGGAAGGTAGGTGTGACGGTGAACTTGTCTCCCTGCGCCAGCATCAGCGAATGAATGCAGTTGATCGACTGTGCAACGGCGGCCACGGCGACCTTGTCTGCGTGCCGCTGGAAGATGTCCAGCGTAATGCCGGTCAGCAGGGCATCGCGCATGGTGGACTGCTGCGACAGGTTGTACTCGGGGCCGAGAGAGGTGCCCTTGCCGTACCATGCACCCCATTCGTCCACCACTAGCTTGACAGTGTTCTGGCCGGATTGTGCGGACTCGCCCATTGCTGCCCAGTGGTCGGTGACGATGCGCTCCATGATGCTGGCGCGGGTCAGCAGATCGTAATACTCATCATTGTTGAAGGCCAGGGCATCGCCAGCAGCGAACTCCGTTGGGCTGCCCGAGGTGTAGTAGTGCACGGAGAGGCCGAACAGGTTACGCCGCTCGGCGTTGGAGTAGAGGCTTTTGAATAGTCGGCGCGTCCAGTCCACGTCATCGCCATTGGGCCCCACAGCGACGAAGCGTGTCGGCGTCTTGCCGTAACTCGGCGTCCACGCGGTAAAGCGGCGAAACATCGCAGCGTACTCCTCCGGCACAAGGTTGCCTCCACATCCCCAACTCTCATTGCCTACACCCCACAGGTCCACATTGAAGGGTTCCACATCGCCATTGGCCGCTCGCTGGGTGGCCAGCGCATTGCGTGTGGCGGGAGCGGCGGAGTTCGAGGGCACCAGACCGGACGGAGCGTTGCAGTACTCGATCTCCTGATAGAAATCGCGCGCCGGCAGCGAGCGCATGTCCGCGGCCAGATACGGCTTGCATCCAATAGCGCGACAGGAGTGTATGAACTCGTGCAGGCCGAACTGGTTGGGGTCCTGCTGGCCCCAGAATCCAGTGCGCGCTGGTCGATTGGCCGTGGTGCCCAGGCCGTCGCGCCAGTCGTATGAATCAGCGAAACAGCCGCCCGGCCAGCGCAGCAGAGGGGCCTGCACTGCCTTCATCGTGTCGATAAAGCTCTGGCGGATTCCATTGGTATTGGCGATCTTCGAACCCGGACCGACCCACACCCCGTCGTAGATCACTCCACCCAGGTGCTCGATGAAGTGGGAGTAGATCTCCGGAGAGATTGTCCCGATTGGCTCACCTGGCAGAATGTCGATGTGCGCGTCTACAGCGGTGGAGGCCTGCGAAAAGAGATGTGATCCTCGCATAGCGAGAGCTGTGGCAGCCAGGGCAGAGGACTTCAGAGCAGCACGACGTGTAATTTTCATAGTGCGGAAACAATAGCAGATGACGGGCGCAAGTTCGAGGGATGATGTTAGTGAATGAGACTTGACGAGCGTGTGGTCCAGACAGTAAACATGGAAGCCATGAATACCATCCATTCTTCCCGTCAATCTTCAGTACGGCATTCTTCGACATCTATACTTTTCCTCCTCCTCGCGCTGTTCCTATCGTGTGTCGCATGGCATGTCAGCGTGGCTCAGCCACCGGCGGGTGCCGCACAACCGGCTGCTATGGGTGCGGCCCAGACACCCCCTTCGGGGAATGCTGCTCCTGCTGCGCCCCGGCCTCGGATGGGATTGCCGGTTCCAGCGGACCCCAAGCTGCCGACGCTCTTCCTTGTGGGTGATTCAACTGTACGTAATGGGCAGGGAAACGGCGCGGGAGGGCAGTGGGGATGGGGCGAGCCGCTGGTGGACGACTTCGACGCCACCAAGATCAACGTGGTGAACCGTGCCATCGGTGGGCTCAGCAGCCGCACTTATATGAACAGGCCGGGTGGTGATCCATGGGCGTCGACGTTGGCCATGGTCAAGCCGGGCGACGTGGTGATGATCCAGTTTGGCCACAACGACGAAGGCAAGCCGGATGATCCGTCCCGTGCGCGCGCTACGTTGCCGGGCGTGGGCGAGGAGACGGTGGAGATCGAGAACCCGCTCCTCAAGATGCATGAGACGGTGCACACCTACGGGTGGTACATCCGCAAGATCGTCCAGGACACCAAGGCAAAGGGAGGCATTCCCATCGTCTGCTCACTGATTCCACGCAAGTTGTGGCAGGACGGCAAGGTGATCCGCAACACCGCCAACTTCGCGGGCTGGGCGCGTCAGGTAGCCACCCAGGAAGGTGTTGGATTTGTCGATCTGAACGAGATTATTGCGCGACGCTACGACGTTCTCGGCGAGGCGGCCGTCGAACCGCTCTTCGGCGATCCACATACCCATACCAGTCGCACCGGTGCGGAATTGAATGCTGAGTGCGTGGTCTCCGGACTGAAGGCACTGAAAAACGACCCCGTGGCAAAATATTTTTCTGCCAAAGGCACGGCGGTAAAGCCCTACAAGGAGTAGAGAATCGGCTGGGCTAGCTTCTACAGATCTGAGCGAGGACGGCCACTCTTTCCTCTATGCCTTGGCAGACTGAGTAGGGGATTCGCCGTGTGCTTCGGCTGCCTTTAGCGATTCTTCAAAGGCGCGTGTGGAGTGTTCGTGAGCCTGGCGCGAGAACTCGTGCGCTGTGGGGTTGCCCTGCGTATGAGAAGCCGCTGCTACTGAGTGGGCATGTGCGGCTAGATTGTGGTACTCGGCTGCTCGATCATGAATGCTCTGTGGCATGGCAAGGATCCTCTTTGCCGTTAGATGCGCATAGAGCCGGCAGCGTCCGCCAACCGAAGGCTGCAGTGCCGCCTAGTATACCGGGCAGCACCAACCCGAATTTGCCTCAAATGCAGCGCGATTAGCGGCCATGAATGGTAAAATGAGGGGAATGACAACTCCCCTGAAGACCCTCTTCCTGAACCCGCCCTCCTTCGAGAAATTTGATGGTGGCGCAAGCAGCCGTTGGCCCGCCACACGCGAGATCGAGTCCTACTGGTATCCCGTCTGGCTTACTTATCCGGCGGGCATGCTGGAAGGGTCGCGTCTGGTGGATGCTCCGCCGCACCACCTCAAGTGGGCGGATGTCGTGGAGATTCTGAAGGACTACGAGTTTCTCGTCCTCTTCACCAGCACTATGGGCTGGGAGGGCGACCAGAAGATGGCCGAGGTCATCAAGCAGACCTACCCCAAAATCAAGATCGCCTTTGTCGGTCCCCCTGTCACTACCTCCACCGACAAGGCGTTGAACGAGTGCCCAGCCATCGACTTCATCTGCCGCCGCGAGTTTGACTTCTCTGTCGTAGAGTATGCAAACGGCAAGCGGTTGAACGAGATCCTCGGTGTAAGTTACCGGGACGATAACGGCGTCATCCAGCACAATCCAGACCGTCCGCAGGTCACTCCGGAGCAGTTGGATGAGATGCCATGGGCGACCGAGATCTACGCGCGCGACCTGGACGTCACCAAATACAACGTGCCCTTCCTGCTGCACCCGTTTGTCGCGCTGTACAGCACCCGCGGATGCCCCGCGCAGTGTACCTTCTGCCTGTGGCCGCAGACGCTGAGCGGGCACGCATGGCGCAAGCGCTCCACCGATGATGTCGCGGCCGAGATGGCCAACGCCAAAAAGCTCTTCCCCCATGTGAAGGAGTTCTTCTTCGACGACGACACCTTCAACATCCAGAAGGCGCGCACTGTCGAGCTGTGCGAGAAGCTGAAGCCGCTCGGCCTTACCTGGTCCTGCACCTCGCGTGTCACCACCGACTACGAAACGCTGAAGGCCATGAAGGAGGCGGGTTGCCGCCTGCTGATCGTCGGCTACGAATCGGGCGACCCGCAGATCCTCAAGAACATCAAGAAGGGCGCAACCGTCGAGCGCGCGTTGGACTTCCAGCGCGACTGCCACAAGCTCGGCCTGGTGGTCCATGGCGACTTCATCCTCGGTCTGCCCGGCGAGACCGCCGCGTCGATCCGCAACACCATCGAGTTTGCCAAGCGGCTGGACTGCGAGACGATTCAGGTCTCCATGGCACACGCCTTCCCCGGTACCGAGCTCTACGACTTTGCCAAGGAGAAGGGCTACATTACTAACCTCTCCATGAGCGACGACGCTGGCCACCAGATGGCACATATCGAGTACCCTGGCCTGCCCGCAGAGTACGTTCTGGAGATGGTTCACAAGTTCTACGACGAATACTTTTTCCGCCCCAAGGCGGCCTTCCGCGTTGTTTGGCAGGCCATCGTTAACCGCGATGTCCCCCGGCTCTACAGCGAGGCGCGTTCCTTCATGAAGCTGCGCGGCCAGCGTAACCGCTCCGCCCGCGCCACCAAGGCCGCCAACGCTCTCAAGGCCCAGGCATCCTCCAGCTAAACGCATCGCGCATATCTAACAGTTCAATAGAGCGGTCGGCTTTGTCAGGCCGCTTTTTCCTGTGAGGTATGATGGTCGCGTGCGATATTACCGATATAAGCGCGGGTTGTTTTATTTCGTTATGTCAGTATTTCTCTTTGATGGGTTGATGTTGCTTCTCACCCCTCACCGGACAGATCCGTTTAAGGGCGAGCATTATTGGTTCGTGCCGTTGGTTCGATTCACACCATTCCTGATGCTCGCGATAGTGCTCCTGAACTGCTTCTTCTACTTCTTCTCTTACTTCGAAACCCTTCCCGAATCGCTCGAGTCCAGGCATCTATGGCGTAGGAAGTATATTTCGTACTCTGAAATCAATCGCATCTCACCGCACAAGACCTGGTTTGGCGGCATCACCGTAAATCTTCGCTACTCTAGAGTGAGAAATCTGCCAGTCTTCGTCGATAGACCCGCAGACTTTCTGGCCGACATTACGGCACATGCGCCTCAGGCAGACATCGGATAGCCTAGAAGGTAGATGAAGCACACCCTCACCCCGCAACGGTATCTCATTCTGCTCGCCGTCATGCTCACGGCGTCGGTCGGCGACACGCTGCTCTCGCATGGCATGTCGCAGGTTGGCCCGGTCACGCTGGCGCACCTGGGCTTGCTTTTAACGGCGTTGCACAATCCCTGGGTGATCACCGGAATCCTCTGCCTGCTGGGCTTCTTCGCCAGCTACCTCACCGCGCTCTCCTGGGCCGACCTCACCTTTGTACTGCCATCCACGGCGTTCGGATACGTGGTGGTCGCGTTTCTTGCCAAGTACTGGCAGCACGAGACAATCACTTTCTACCGCTGGGTGGGGATATTGCTGATCGTTTGCGGCGTCGGCTTTGTCGCCAACGGGCCATCGCTTACCATGCACGAGTCGCAACATCCAACAGACGAGCCTACACCCGAAATCGCAACTACGGGTGGCCATCGATGATCTTTCCTACTCACATCTACGCCGGCCCCATCGAGACGTGGGCCACCATCATTACGGTAGCCGCCACAGCGGTCGCCGGAGATGTGCTGACAGCTGGAGCCATGCGACGTATAGGCGACCTCGACCTGATCCGCTCAAAGTCCGGCCTCGGTGGAGCTATTCGCGCCGTCACGTCTAGCCCCATGTTTCTGCTGGGCGTACTGTCAATGGCCGCCAGTTTCTTCTCGTTGCTCTTCACTCTGTCGAACGTCGAACTCTCGCTGGCTGCGCCGGCCAGCGCCTCGCTCACCTTCCTTGGCAACGCATTCGCGGCCAAACTCTTTCTCAAGGAAAACGTCAATCGACGTCGCTGGATGGCTGCGCTGTTTGTCTGTGCTGGCGTATTTCTGCTGGCGAAGTAGAGCGCGTCAGGGGTGGGGAGAGGTTGGCGTGGGCGCTGTGGCGGATGCAGTGGCCCTGAGCCACGTCAGCAACTGGCCGGTCTGGCGCATCAGGTGGATCTCCGCCTGATGAAGCTGATAGCTCGCTTCCAGCACCCCGAGGAAATTGTCGCGTTCGGCGATTCTCGCATTCTGTTCGTCCTTGGGGTTCCTCTGCGGGCCGTTCAGATTGCCCGACTTGAGTTGCTGTTCCAGAATGTCTAGCTGCTGCTGGGCGAACTGCTGCTTTAGTTCGGCCACCTCAGCCTGCAATTGCAGCTCGGTGATGGAATGGCGCAGGCGGCTCTGGCCATCCAGAGCGCTCATCTGCGCGTTCTGCGCGTCGTGGAAGGCGTGCGCGGCGTCATCTGCGGATTCGCGCGCCTTGGAGGATCGCGCCCGATCCATGATGGGGATGTTGATCTGCACGCCGAAGGCCCCCTCGCTGGAGTTCAGGGTGGTTTGACCGGTGTTCGCCTGGTAGACCTTCTGCAGTTGCGCGAACGAGTCGCTGAAGGTGGCATAGAAGTTGAATTGGGAAAATAGGTTCACCTGCGGGAGGAAACGGAAGCGTGCGTCCCCACGGGCCTGTTGCTGCTTGGCCTCGGCGTTGGCAAAGGCGGAGGCGACTGCAGCGTTGGCATACCCGTGGACTGTGGTGTCAACGGCAGTGTCCAGGGGCACGGGGTTTGCCGGAAAGCTGCTATCGACGCTGAGTGCGGCGATAGACAGGCCAATAAGCCGCGCCAGGTGCTCACGGTCTTCTGTAATATCATCCTCTGTATTGAGGGCTGCCAGGCGAAGCTGTGCAGCGGTGAGCCTTGCCTGGGTGAGTTCGATCGTAGGGTCGCGACCGGCGTCCACGCGGCTCTGAACAATACCGACAAGGCTGTTGGCATATCCAATCTGCTGACTAACGGCCTTCTCACGCTGCTGGTCATATTCCAGTGCGGCGAAGGCGAGGGCGGTATCCTCGGCGACTGCTGCTCGGATGTCATCCAGCTCAAGTTGTGCGGCGTCCATCCCTGCTCGGGCCGAGCGGATGTAGGAACTCTGCGATGCACTGAAGACCAGGGAGCCACCCGATACAGTGAAGAGCGTGGGCGGATTGGTACTGTAGCCCCAGGAATCGCCGAGATTCATTCCCGCGCTAATAGCCGGGATGTATGCATCGCGCGCCTCGGAAAGCTGGGCGCGCGCCTTGGCAACATCGGCCTGTGCCCCTTGCACGCGAGGATTGCTTCGCAGGGCCAGATCCACGGCTGTGCTCAGTGATATCTGCGCGTTGGCCGCGGATGCGAGCGCGAATAAGGCCCAGAGTGCCAGGGCGCATGATAGATACGCAACAATGTCGGTTGGCAATCGGCTTTGTGTCTTGCGTGTTGTGGGCAGGGACGTCATGCGTGATGAGAGCTTATCACCTGGATGGCCGACGTTCATGGTTATGTCTTCGCTCATCAGAGGCCCTGGGCTATTCTGGCATTTCGTGTGAAGGCCGGGGAAAGTGCTGCTGCTGCGGCAACCTCTCGGTTTGCGTCGGGTGTGTCTCCGCGTGCCGCCAGTAGTCGGCTGAGCTGAAGATGGACCTTAAAGGCAGGAGCTGCGTCGGACTTGGCGTGCGAGCCAAGGTAGTCCCGCAGGCAGCGTTCGGCCAGGTCGGGAGCGCGCTGGGCCGCGGTGAGAATGCTGGCGGCGTCCACCAGCGCTGGGCCGCGGTTGCGATCAGCGGCCACGGCGGCTTTGACCGCGGAGAGCGCTTCATCTGGTCGCGCGTGGTCCTGGTAGAACTGGGCGAGATCGATCCATGCTTCGGTCGTATGCTCGGCAGCGACGGCTTGCTTGAACTCGAATTCGGCTGTCTTGAGGTCATTGCCGGAGTCCGCAATGCGCGCCAGAAGACGGTGTGCGGCGGCTGGAAAGCGGGGCATCATGCGAGCAGCAAGCGCGTGGGCCTTGTCGCTGCCGCCGCCGATGAAAAACGGTGCGGCAACATAGTATTCGCCCAGGTCATTGAGAGCGGCAACGTTGGAGGGGTTACGTTCAACTGCCCGTTCGAAGCTTGCATTGACCTTGCGCGCCAGAGTGAATCCGGCAATGGGACCGGCGTGGCGCGCCTTCATGCCATAGGAGCGGCCAAGCCAAAGCTGACAGTCGCTGGCCAGATCGCTGGAAGATGATGCATAAGTAACAGCCATTTCGCACTGTGGGATGGCGCTGTCGGCATCATCCTGTGCATAGTAGACGCGGCATAGAAGCTGATGCGCTGTGGCATCGGACGGATTCACGGCAAGGGTTGTGTGCAGAAGGGCAGTTGCGTCTTCGCTGCGTCCCTCCTGTAAGGCGTGGTAGGCGGCTGCATCGGTCCCCAGCGCCTGTTCGGTGGCGGCAATGTTCAAAAAGGGAATTTCGGCCTGAAGCGGCGCTGCAAACATTGGATCGGTGGTGATCAGACCCAGCACTAGGGATGGTATGAATAGCCTAACCAGCTTGATGGCACTGGTTAGAGAGAGCTTGAACGTGGGTAACGGAGAGGATTGTGCGTTTATGTTCATCTATATACGGTCGTAACTTCAAGTCCGTCGCTAAGGTCCGTGGCGTTGAGGGCAACTGTGTCGCCTTCGGCAAGACCGCCCGTTATTTCGGCTCGTGTGAGATTGACGATTGCCGGTCTGGCAGGCGAACCCAACTGGACTGCTTTGCGCTCAAGCTTATTGTGGACAATGAGGAAGACGTAGTGCTGTGCACCCTCGTCGCGCAAGGACTCGCGCGGAACGCTGAGCACATGCTTATGCTCCGCGGTGGTAACGGTGACCGTAACATTGGCGTTGGGCTGCAGGATGCCATCTGCATCGTCGACATCGATGAAGCATTCTCCGACGTTGCGTGTGCCATAACTGATGACAGTAGTGGGTGCCTGGGTTATGTGCCCGTGCCATGTGACCCCTGGTTTGGCCTCCCAGGTAATCGAAACCGGTTGCCCTTCGGCCAGCTCGCCAATTTCGGGCTCGTCGAAGTAGGCCGTAATACGCAAATGTTTGAGGTCCGCAACGTAGACCAGATCGTTGCTGTCAAGGCTGACGTAATCGTTCTCCGTGATGGGGAGATAGTAGACGGTGCCAGAGATTTTGCTGCGAATGTCGACGCTGGCATAGGCGCGTTCGGCTGCTGCAACGGCAGCGCGTGCATCGGCCAACGCCGCCTGGGCGCGGGCACGATCAGCCTCGCCATAGCGCTGGGTGCTGTGCTGCTCAATACTGTGTAGTGTGTTGTCGTCCAACTGGACACGTGCGCGCGCAGCGTCGATCTCGGCCGAAGAAGCCGCTCCCTCCTGCTGTAGTTGCTGTAGTGTAGTCAGCGCAGCAGCGTCCTGATCGTGTTGCAGCTTGGCGCGTCTCTCATCGGCGTCAAAGGTGTTGCGTTCGTCCTGCGTGCCACCGCGATCGATGTCGCTGGCGGCAAGTTCTGCCGCGCGCAAGGCGGAGTTGGCCGAGGCAAGTCGTGCTAGCGCGTCCGCATCATCCATCTTGAGCAGCAATTGGCCAACACGGACCTTGTCTCCGACATTGACGTATATCTCCTGCACCTGGCCGGCAACTTGTGCATGAGCCTCGAAGTCGTCCATTGGCTCCACCTTGCCGTTGGTAGAAGAGGTCTTGACCAGATCCTGATAGCTGACCTGTGCGGCCAGTACGTTTACTCGTTCGCGTGTGAGCCTGCGTACCGCATACAACGCCAGAAGGAGGACCACGAAGGTAGTCCCCCAAAGGACAAACTGTGCTGTTCGATTTGGCTTGGGAGTAGGGGCCATGTCTTCAAGTGTCAGTATATAAGACGTTTCATCGCATCGAACGAATCATAATACTTCTTTCCCAGGAAGGAACATTGGATTTTACGAAGTCGGCAGAGGAACCAGATCCTAAATGCCGTGCTTCAGGGCTTATTGATCCATCTAAATTGGTGTACTGAAGGATCGCATGTCGCGTAATTCGAGCTCAATGCCGCTGAACTGCTGGCTCGCGTAAGCACCGGTATTAT
>Ga0118677_10010258_pt1 | contig 14370 bp, 5 predicted proteins | sample AliMusrvi5mmetaG_FD_86154 | JGI IMG/M metagenome (GOLD analysis project Ga0118677, IMG submission 86154) | reverse complement strand
CCATAATCTCCTGCTTAATTGATGATTTTCATCAGAATTTCCCCAATAAATTTAAGCAGTATAGTATAATGAAATCTAATATTACCCGTCTAAAAAGACTGCTTCAGCAAATTTTGGATTTCAGAAAGGTGGAAAGTGGTAACATGAAATTAAATGTAAGTCGGGGTGATCTGATAGCTTTTATTCAAGAGAATTGTGAAAATAATTTCGACCCTCTGGCAAAGGAGAAAACCATAAGTTTTAGCATTACCGGATTAAAAGAATTGCCTGCTTTTTTCGATGCCGACAAAGTGGATAAAATATTGTTTAATATTTTGTCGAATGCATTTAAATATACTCATGCGCAGGGAACTATTGAATTGAATATTCAATCAGTAATTAAAAACAATATTCAATATGCTAAGATATTTGTAAATGATACCGGTACTGGTATTGAACCCGAACGACTGACTTATATTTTTGATCGTTTTTATGGAAACGATACCCGCTATGACTCAAATGGTATTGGTCTCTCATTGACAAAGGAACTGGTTGAAATTCATAAAGGTACTATTTCTGTTGAAAGTCAGGTAAATGTGGGTACTTGTTTTGTAGTAGAACTACCTGTTGATGGCAGCTTTTTTACAGTACAGGAAAGAGCCGAAAAAGAGGAAAAAAGTAAAATTGAAGCTGAAACTTTAATTGCACTAAATGAAGAAACTGATTCTTCGGTGGCAATTCCTGAGAAAAGTATAATCAGCAAAAGCTCAAAAACAGTATTGATTGTAGAAGATAATCCTGATTTGCTAATGGTACTTTCAAGCTCATTGTCAAGGTTTTACTCAGTAGTTCAAGCATCTAACGGACAAGAAGCACTTGTCAAACTCAATGAATTAGAAATTGACCTGGTGGTCAGTGATGTAATGATGCCGGTTATGGATGGTTTAACGTTGTGCCGGAAAATCAAGGATAATTTTGACATTTCACATACACCGGTTTTATTACTTACTGCTAAAAATCAGATTGAAGACCGGATAGATTCATATAATGCAGGTGCTGACGCTTATATTTCCAAACCCTTCGAGATGGACGTGTTAATTGCCCGCTTAAGTAGTTTGCTTTTCAACAAGCAGAAACGAAATCAGGAATTCCAGTCTTCACTTTCCATTCATCCTAAAAATTACGAAAATAATTCAATTGATGGACAGTTTCTAAAGGATGCCATAAAAATTGTTGAAGAGAATCTGGCAAATTTTGATTTTACTCATGAGCAACTTATCGATGCGATGAACACATCAAAGTCGACTCTTTATCGTAAGATTAAATCACTTACAGGATTATCTCCAAGCGATTTTGTCCGAAACATCAGACTAAAACATGCCTGCTTAATGCTCAAAGGAGATACCGGCAATATCTCTGACATTGCATATGCAGTGGGTTTCAACGACCCAAAGTACTTTAGTACCTGCTTTAAGTCTGAGTTTGGATTAACTCCCCGTGAGTTTGCAAAGAAGAAAAAGCCTGAATCAACTGATGAAACAGAAGTTGACGGCGATTAAATCAATAATTAAAACTAAAAAGCTAAAAAAGGATTGATTCAGACTCTGAACAATCCTTTTCTCGTAAAATGAGATTTAATTTTAAACTGTAGGTTTCGAAGGATATTGATTAATGTATGAATATAATTCAAACTAATTTGAACCCTAAATGGAATTAGCTGAATTCTCATTATCCTATCTTTGCAGCACATAAAATCTGTTTTTCTGCCTGAAGAAATAGCTTCACACTAAAACAGAGGAAATGTATATAACCGAAGAATATTAATATCATGAAACGAGTCACGCTAAAACGGGGCGAGTTCCATACGACAACTAAAGAAACAATTCATCGTATGAAAATTAATTCACGTTTTGTAACATCATTGTTATTGTTTTTGCTGTTTTCAGCATTGGTTTCTGCTCAAAAACTGTCTGAATTAAAAGGAAAGGTAGTTGATTCATCAGGCAGTCCTTTGATTGGAGTAAATGTTATGGTAAAGGGAACTGCCATTGGGACCGTTACAAATAACGATGGCAATTTCGTTCTTAAATCTCTCAAAGAAGGATCTGTTCTTTCAATTTCTTATTTAGGTTACACTACACAAGAGTTGACAATTAAATCTGGAAAATTCCTCAACGTTGAATTGCAGGAAAACGCGCGGAATTTGTCGGAAGTACAGGTAATCGGGTATGGTCAGAAGAAAAAAGTAACCATGACCGGTGCTGTGTCTTCTATTGGATCGTTGGAGTTACTCAAATCTCCGGCTCCAAATGTGGGGAATATTTTAGCAGGTAACCTGAGTGGAGTTTCTTCCATTCAGTACTCTGGGCAACCGGGTGCTGATAATCCCGAAATTTATGTTCGTGGTATAGGTTCATTAAGTACCACTAACTCAACTCCTCTTATATTGGTGGATGGAGTGGAACGAAGTTTCTTTAATATGGATCCGAACGAAATTGAAAGCGTGAGTGTCTTGAAAGATGCCTCTGCAACAGCCGTTTTTGGGGTTAGAGGTGCCAATGGTGTAATTCTGGTAACAACCCGAAGAGGAGCTGAAGGACAAGCTAAGGTAAGTGTGACTAGCTCTTACGGCACGCAGGTACCAACTCGCATGATAAAAATGGCTGATGCTTATGAATGGGTGAGTTATTATAATGAGGCTTTGAAAAACGATGGAAAAGCTCCCGCTTATTCTGATGCTGCTGTTGAAACAATACGCACAGGCAGCAATCCAATTCTTTATCCGAACGTGGACTGGATGAAATTGCTTTTCATGGAATCCGCACCTCAAAGTCAGACTAATATCAATATTACGGGAGGTACAAAACGGGTACGTTATTTTACATCCCTTGGTTCTTTACGTCAGGATGGTTTATTTAAAAATTACGACGAACGCTATAATGGAAACTATTTCTTCAACAGATATAATTACCGTACCAATCTGGATATTGATTTTTCAAGCACTACGTTTATGAAAATAAACTTAGGAGGTAGTAATGAAGAACGCAATCAGGCGAACGTAGATGACCAAACACAGTTATTCCGTTATATTTACTGGGCAAATCCTCTTTCCGGAGCAGGAATAGTGGATGGAAAGTATATTACTGCAAATCGATTATATAATCCTGTAGCCGGAAATGACGGCCTTAGTTCTTATTACGGCAAGGGATTTAATAATACAGTGCGTAATGTTTTGAATATCGATGTTGAACTCAAACAAAAGCTGGACTTTGTTACCAAAGGCCTATCATTCCGAATTAAAGGTGCCTATAACAGCACCTACGATCACACCAAGCTACGATCTACCTCTATCGAAAGTTACACCCCCTGGCTAAAAAAGGACCTGACCTGGCTTACTAATATCCCTGCATCTCAACAAAATGATGTAGTATTAGTGAAAAATGCAGATGACGGTGTATTAAGTTACAGCGAAGGTTTCGCAAAAGCACGAAACTGGTACACTGAAGCAAGCTTTGATTATGCCCGGGACTTCGGACAACATCATGTCTCAGGCTTACTTTTATATAACCAGTCACGTAGTTACTATCCGGCTTCCTATACCGAAATACCAACAGGCTATGTGGGATTGGTGGGACGTATAACCTACGACTATAAAACCCGGTATTTGCTGGATGTGAATATGGGATACAACGGATCTGAAAATTTTCCGACTGATCCTAAATTACGTTTTGGTCTTTTCCCATCCATATCGGGAGGTTGGATTCTATCAGAAGAAAATTTCATGAAAAATCAGAAGATTATTGATTTCATGAAGCTGAGAGCTTCTTATGGTATGGTGGGTAATGATAAAGCTATTGGAGGTTATAGGTTTTTATATTTACCGGATAGCTATACATCCGGTGCTACGGGTTATAATTTCGGGGTGAATATTGCTACAAACACACCGGGTATCACAGAAGGTAAAATTGGTAACCCGGGTATAACTTGGGAAACTTCGTACAAGCAGAATTATGGTCTTGATATGTCTTTCTTAAAAAATAGATTGACTGTGACTATGGATGTGTTTTTTGAACATCGAATCGGAATTCTTGCAACCAGTAATTCGTCTCCGGGTTACAACGCCTTGAACCTTCCGGTACTGAATTTAGGAAAAGTAGACAATGGCGGAACAGAGCTTAGCCTTAAATGGAGAGATAAGATAGGTAAAGTCGATTATTTTGCAAATCTAAATGTATCCTACACCCAAAATAAAATTGTCTATCAGGATGAAGTATTATCCCCGTATTCTTATCAATGGAGGACTGGAAGACCAGTTGGGCAACCTTTTGGGAAAGTATTTCTTGGTTTTTATCAGGCAGGTATGACCGACAATGGTCAACCGGTGGTAGTTCCAGCAAATATAAAACCCGGTGATGTTGTTTATCGGGATATGAACAGTGATGGCAAAATTGATGGGAATGATGATGTAGCCATTGGATATCCAACCTATCCGGCTCTAAATGCCGGCCTAACGCTGGGATTCAATTACAAAGGTTTTTCTTTCAGTATGCTATGGGTTGGAGCTACAATGACTTCCCGTCTTTTGCAGGAAACATTCAGGACACCTCTTGGTTCAACGCAGGACCGATCGTTGATGCAATCGCAATACGATAATCGCTGGACCGCTGCAACTGCTGCAACCGCAACTTTACCTGAACCTTCGTTCGATTCTTTTCAGAATAATTATGGCTACGATTCCAATCTGTGGTTGAAAGATGCCAGCTATGTACGATTGAAAACCATAGAGATTTCTCAGTCCATTAGCTTCCCTTTTATGAAAAAGCTGGGAATCTCGCAGCTACGAATTTTTGGAAACGCCTATAATTTACTGACTTTCGATTACCTGAAAATTGCCGATCCTGAAACTCAAACCAGTAGCAGGCCTACCTACCCAACCATGAAAATTATGAATGCCGGATTTAATATTTCGTTTTAATTCAATAAAAAAATAATCCCATGAAAATAATTAACAACTTAATAATCGGACTTATTCTTTTAGTATCCGTTGTTTCCTGTACAGATGATTTGAAACTTGGAAACCAGTTTCTGGACAAAACTTCCGGTTCGGATATTACTATCGACACCGTATTTTCAAAATCGGTTTTTGCAGAAAGTTTCCTTTGGAATGCTTATTCTACCTTGTGGTTTGGTCTCAATATAGACTGGAGCAATACCGGAGTTAAAATGGGTATGGGTTTGCAGGAATCACTTACTGATAATTTTCAAAGTTATCTGAATTGGGATACTGTGAATAGTATGTATTATAATGGAAAATATAATTCTTCCATAGAGGGTAATACTTCGGCTTATAATTTCATTACGGAAGGAAGTTGGAATGGCATTCGAAAAGGATGGATTTTTCTCGAGAATGTGGACCGGGTGCCCGATATGGACGCTGCAACCAAAGCCCGTTTGAAGGGTGAAGCACGCATGATTATTGCTTGTCATTATTCCGATATGTACAGGCACTTTGGGGGACTACCGTTAGTAACTAAATCGTTCAAAGCAAATGAAAATATGCAATTGCCACGTTCAACAGCGAAAGAAACACTTGATTTTATTACCAATCTATGTGATTCGGCGTTGAAAGTATTACCCTGGACTTTACCCAAAGATGATGTGGCAAAATGGGATGGTCGTTTTACTGGTGGAGCTGCTCTAGGACTAAAAATCAGGATGTTACTATTTGCGGCAAGTCCCTTATTTAATGATGATGTACCTTATTATACTTCGCAAAGTTATGAATCAATTGATAAAAAACAGGTTTGGTTTGGGCATAAAGACCCCACCATGTGGAACGATGTAGTTACGGCCTGTAATAAGTTCTTTTTGCTAAATTCTCAGGATCCAAATGGTGGCTATAGTTTAGTTATAGGTGCTCCACAGTCTTCTTACAGACAAGCCTATTTTGGACGTGGTAACAGCGAAACTTTAATATCCACACGCGAACGAGCTACAGTATCCTATGAATGGGATGCAAACTGGTATTACAATCAATCATTGGGTCATTATGGTGCTGCAGTACCTACCCTGAATTATGGCGATTTATTTCCAATGGCCGATGGTACTCCATTTGATAAAACAGTTTGGAATGATACCCTGGGAAGCTATAAAGTGAATGCTCCGGGCGATACCACTTTTGTTGATCCTTTTGCTAACAGAGATCCCCGTATGTATGAAACCTGCCTTGTGAATAATTCAAGTTACAAAGGTCGTAACGCTGAATTGTGGATGGGTGGACGTGAACGTTTAAATACTGCGGAATCAGGAGCTTGTGCTACAGGGATGGGCGTTTATAAATTTATAATGGACTTGACAACTGCAACATCTATTGGTGCACCATCTCAATGGCCTTATTTACGACTGGCTGAAATTTATTTAAGTTATGCCGAAGCATTAAATCAGGTGAACAGAACCGACGAAGCATTCACCTGGGTGGATCAGGTACGAGCCAGAGCAGGTTTGAATGGATTAAAAGATGCTAATCCAGGTAAAACATGGACACAAGACTCGTTTTTAGAGGAAGTGCTGAGAGAAAGATCGTGTGAGTTTGGATTAGAAGAAGTACGTTGGTATGATTTGGTTCGCTGGAAGAGGGAAGCTGATTTCAGAAAAAGTTTATATGGAGTAAGAATTAATAAAGTTTATCGAAAAGGTGTTTTAGTTCCAAACCGATATTCATATACTAAATTCACTTTGTTTAAACGTTCATGGCAGGATAGCCCTGATGGCACCAAAAATTTTGATCCTAAATGGTATTTAGCCGCCTTCCCAATTGCTGAGATTTACAAAAAATACGGATTAACACAAAATCCGGGTTGGTAAATAATCTTATTGTTAACAACAAATATATATAATATGAAAATTAGATATTATCTTATTTTACTGATTTTTGCGCTGACATTTTGCTTTCAAAGCAGCATTATTGCCCAGAATATAAGTGGGAAAGTGTTAGACATAAATGGAAAACCCGTATTTGGTGCAATTATTTCCAGCCAGAATAATCAGTTGATAAAAGTTGAAACTGACGAAAAAGGGAATTTCGAAATTCTTGTTCCGATAGGAGAAAAATTTGTAGTAATAACTCCTGATAAAGCAAAGAGAACTGTCGTAGCAAAACAGTATAACGAGGTAAAAATGGACCCCTTATATTCGCTTATTGAAGAGGGAAATACCCTTGCATACTCTAAGTTCGAGACTACAGCTGCTACCTCTACTATTTACTCAGAAGACATTATGAAAAGCTCGGCCATTAATGCTCAGAATTCATTATACGGCAGAGGATTAGGCTTAACTTCCCTACAGGATGATGGATTCGAATACGATACAAATACATCATTCAATGTCAGAGGACTTGGAAGTCTTCAGGGTAACAATCCGATGGTGCTGGTAGATGGTTATGAACGCCCACTTAGTTCCTTAGTGAAAGAAGAGATAGAAACAATAACAGTGCTGAAAGATGCTGCTTCATTAGCCATGTACGGGCTTAGAGGTTCTAACGGAGTTATACTTGTGACTACAAAACAGGGTGTAATCGGAAAAACTCAGATAGAATTTTCGTATGATCACGCTTTTATAAAACCGTTATATAAACCTCAGTTTGTAGATGCTTACACCTATGCTAAATCCGTGAATGAGGCTCTTTTAAACGATGGGATTACCACTCCACGTTATAATACCAATCAACTGGCAGCTTTTCAGTCCGGTAAATTCCCCGATTATTATCCAAATGTAAATTGGGTGGATCAAGTATTGAAAGATAATGCTTCATCAAATGTATACAATATAAGCATTCGTGGTGGAAATAATAAGGTTCGTTATTTTACGGTGTTGAATTTAACCGGCAATGATAATTTAATGAAGCCAACCAACATTGTACCTGCCTATTCATCGCAGTTCAAGTATTCAAGACTGAATATACGTACCAATCTGGATATTCAGTTAACCCCAACAACCAACATGAAAGTGAAATTACTGGGTTCGCTTACTGAATCCAACAGACCTGGAAATGTTATAAGTCCTATTATGACAGCCATGTATAATACTCCTGCAGCAGCTTTCCCGATAAAAACTTCGACTGGCGAATGGGGTGGAAGCGATACATGGACGTCTAATCCTATTGCCATGATTGCAGCTCAGGGTTATGGAAAATCTGATTCACGAACCTTGTTTGCCGACTGGACAATCAATCAGGATCTTTCGGAGATAATTACCAAGGGATTATCGGTACAAGCCAGTATAGCTTTTGATAATTATGCCGATTACTGGGAATCCATGTCACAAAGTTATCGCTATTCTAAAAATTCAACGCAGTTTAATACAGCAGGAGATAGTTTGGTTAATCCGGTTTCTACCATTGTTGGTTCAAATTCTAATCCTGTTTATTCAAGCTCATTGGGTAATCAGTGGCAGCATTTCAATGCATTTGGAAAAATTGACTATGCAAGAAACTGGACTAATGTAAGTCTGAATTCCAGCTTGATGTTTTTACACGATCAATATGTTGGTAATGGCCAATTTACCACTACGAACAGGCAACGAATCAATGGATATGCGCATGTTGGTTTGTTCGAGAAGTATTTTCTAGATGTATCTCTGACAGGGAATGGTACTAATAAATTACAACCAGGCCATAATATCGGTATTTTCCCGGCAGTTAGTTCTGCATGGGTACTTTCGAAGGAAGACTTTCTGAAAAATGTCAAAGCAATTGATTTGCTTAAACTCAGGGTATCCTATGGTGTTGTGGGTAACGATTATACGAGCTCAGCCGACTTATACAAACAAACTTATGGATCAGGAAGTACCTATTACTTTACGGATAACTATACGTCAGTAACCGGAATGACTGAATTGGGCCTAGCAACATCAGGTCTGACCTATGAAAAATCTCAAAAAACCAATATCGGCTTAGATGGTCGTTTCTGGGATGCTCTCGATTTGACTGCTGAGGCTTATTATGAAAAACGAACCGATATTCTGGTTAGTACTACGGGTGCTTTATCAGGTGTTATGGGAGCAACTCCTTCCATGTCCAATGACGGTATTGTTGAAAATAAAGGAATTGAAATAGGATTAAATTTTAATCAAACTATTGGCGATTTCAAATATAATGTGGGTGGGCAGTTTACTTATGCCCGAAGCACAGTTATTAATGAAAACGAAGGCTTTGTACAATATGATTATCTAAAACAAACAGGCAAACCGGTCAATCAGATTATTGGTTATGAGGCAATTGGATTCTTCAAAGATCAGGCTGATATCAGTGCAAGCCCTGCACAATTGTTATCAACAGTAGTTCCCGGAGATATCAAGTTTAAGGATCAGAACAACGACGGTAAAATCAATGAGTTGGATAAAGTTGCTTTAGGTTACAGTAATACTTGTCCTGAAATTTATTTTTCGGCAAATCTAAATCTGGAATATAAAGGTTTGGGTATTGATGCTAACTTTCAGGGTGTGGGAAATTACAGTGCAATATTAAATACAGCAAGTATGTTTTGGCCTTTACAAAATAATACAAATATATCAACGTATTACTACGATAATCGCTGGACACCAAATAATCCGAATGCTTTATTTCCACGATTAACAACGCTACAAAACAATAATAACTTCAATACCAATTCGGTATGGGTAAAAGACCGTTCCTATATCAAATTACGTACCTGCGAAATCTATTACAAATTCCCCGAAAAGTTATTGGCAAAATCTTTCATTTCCAAAGCAAAGATTTACCTGAGGGGAATGAACCTGTTTTCTATTGATAATTTGAAAATTGTGGACCCTGAATCATATGGAATTGCCTATCCAATGACTGCTTCTTTCAATATGGGTGTTAATGTTGGATTTTAAAAACTGAATATATGAAAACAAAAATATTATTTCTTTCGTGCTTAACATTGATGTTTTTTTCCTGTAGTGATTTTCTTTCCTACGACGAAACTTCTTCCTATACAGAGGACCAGGTGTTTAGCGTATATTCGCGGTCAACTCAAATGGCAAACAATATATATGCCTATATGAGATCTGATTTTGGAAGTGTGGGTAATGCTATGCGGGCTGCAGGATGTGATGAAGCCGAGTATGTGTGGTCTTCTTCTTCTGTACAAAATTTCACTAATGGCTCATGGAGTCAGATTAATACAGTAGATGATGTTTGGGCAGCTAATTATAAAGGTATCCGTGCTGCTAATTTGTTTCTGGAAAAAGGTGTGGGACAAACCTTTGATGATAATAAATATCAATCAGACTATACCAAAAACATGTTGAAGTACAAGAATTTGCAGTACGAAGTTCGTTTTTTGAGGGCTTACTTTTATTTCGAACTTATCAAAAGATATGGTGGTGTACCTTTGGTAACAAAAGTATTGACCGAAGATGAAGCCAATACAGTTTCAAGAGATACCTACGAGAATGTTTCTCAATTTATAGTGAGTGAATGTGATACGGCTGCAAAATATTTGCCGAAATTCTACGATGTAAGTTATGATTTAGAAACAGGACGAGCTACACGCATGGCTGCACTGGCGCTTAAAGCACGGGTTTTACTGTATGGCGCAAGTCAACTTCACAACAATCCGGTAGTGACACAAAAATGGGTGGATGCAGCCAGAGCTGCCAAAGCCCTGATAGACTCAGCGTCGGTTTATAAAATCAATACATTTGTTACTTACGACAAAATTCCAAACAATATTGCTTTGCCTGAATTAATTTATGCCCGCAGAGAAGCAAACTCAGGTACCTTTGAGGGATTGAATTATCCTATCGGATTTGTAGGTGGTAACTCCGGAACCTGTCCTACTCAGAATCTGGTTGATGCTTATGAAGTAAAGAAGACAGGAAATGTTCTGGATGGTACTGCTTTTGACTGGAGTAATCCTGCTTTAACAGTAAATCCTTATGCCAATAGAGATCCACGTCTGGCTTTGACTGTGGTGCTGAATAATACAACCTGGGCAGATAATCAGGTGGTGCAGACATGGGAGGGTGGAAACAGTGGACTGCCAAAAGCAGGTGCTACCAAAACAGGATATTACTTGAAGAAATATGTCGACAAGACTATCAGTTTTCAACCTTCGGGAACTACCGCAACCCGTCATGTATGGGTGGTATTCCGCTATGCTGAAGTACTGTTGAATTATGCCGAAGCCATGAATGAAGCATTTCCAACACCTACTTATAAGGATGCAACTTTTACGCTTTCAGCGGTCGAAGCTATTAATCTGGTTCGCAAAAGATCAGGAGTTAGTTTAATAGCCATTCCTACAACGATTAATACCACCGATTTCAGAACAAAAGTTCGCAATGAACGAATGGTAGAGCTGGCTTTTGAAGATCACCGGTTCTGGGACATTCGCCGTTGGATGATAGGTCCGCAAACAACTGCCATCAAACGAACCAAAATTGTGAAAGATCCAACAACAAGTGTATTTACATACAGCACCTATACCACAACAGATAGAATTTGGGATGATAAAATGTATTATTACCCAATACCATTAGCTGAAATCTACAAAAACAAAAATTTGACACAAAATCCGGGCTGGGAATAAGAAGGTTAGGATGTTATTTATATCTTATCCTTAGTCTAAATTGCCGGATTAAAATTACTGCGTATATGAAATTCAAAAACAAATTTACGATGCTGTTTCTGCTTTTCATATACGCAGTAGTTGTTTACGGACAATGGAAACCACAATCGTGGCCGGTCATTAAACATTACAATTCTGCATCTCTACAAGAAATCGCCTTGCCATTAGGCGGCATCGGAACAGGAACTATTTCACTGGGAGGGCGTGGTGAATTGCGTGATTGGGAAATAATGAATGTTCCGGCTAAAGGTTTTAGCACGGTAACAACCGGGAATAATGCTCCGTTTTTTGCCATTTATGTAAAAGAAAAAGACAAGAAACCACAATCAAAGGCTTTATTGGGAAGTCTTTACGACAACGAATATCTGCATTACGAAGGTCGTCCGGTAGACAATCACGGTCTGCCCCGTTTCGAAACAGCCAGTTTTGACGCTGCCTATCCATTTGGGCAAGTGAACCTGGAAGCTAAAAGTTTACCCATAAAAGTCAAAATAAAAGGTTTCAATCCTCTTATTCCTACCGATGCTGATAACAGCGGGTTACCCATCGCCATACTTTCATATGAAGTTTCGAACACTTCCGACAATTCCATTGAAGTGGCGGTTTGCGGTTCCATTCGTAATTTTATCGGAAAAGATGGACAACAAAACAAAACTGACTGGAAAGGTGATGTGATTCCAACCGGAGCAAAAAAAAACCGAAACACCTACAAAGTTTCTGACAGCTTCCGGGGTATTTATTTCGATTCCGAAGGTGTTGATTCCACCAGCGCAGCCTGGGGAACAATGGCATTAACCACCCAGGAATCGGTCGGCGTCACATATCGAACTGCTTCCAAAAAAGACAGTTGGAGCAATTCTTTGCTCAGTTTTTGGGATGATTTTTCGACAGATGGAGAATTGACAGAGAAGTACAAGCAGGAAGAAGATGATCCGATGGCTTCCTTGTCAGTAAAGAAAACCATTGCAGCTCATTCAACAGCATCATTTTCATTTTTTATTACATGGAATTTCCCAAACAGATATGCCTGGACTGATAAAAATATGACGGGTAATTATTACAGCCATCAATTTACCAGCGCTTGGAATGTCGCTGAAAAAGTGCTTCCCCGCTTAGCACAATTGGAATCGCAAACGCTCGATTTTGTAAATACCATTTCCCAATCGTCGTATCCGGACGTGCTGAAAGAAGCTGCCTTATTCAATTTGGCCGTACTTCGGTCTCAAACCGTTTTCCGTTTGCCAAGTGGTCATTTGATGGGTTGGGAAGGTGTAATGGATAGAAAAGGTTCTTGCGAAGGAAATTGTACGCATGTGTGGAATTATGAACTTGCAACACCCTTTTTGTTTGGAGATTTGGCCAAGACCATGCGCGATGTGGAGTTCAATTATGCAACCAAAGAAAATGGATTGATGAATTTCAGAGCCGATCTTCCATTATCCATTGCCAATAAAAAATCGAATGCCGCTGCCGATGGGCAAATGGGTTGCATCATGAAATTTTACCGTGACTGGCAACTTTCGGGCGATAATGATTTCTTGAAAAAGAATTATGCTCAGGTTAAAAAAGTGCTGGAGTATGCATGGAGTGAGCATGGTTGGGATGAAAATCAGGACGGAGTGATGGAAGGAAGTCAGCACAACACAATGGATGTAAATTATTTTGGTCCCAATCCGCAAATGGGATTTTGGTATATGGGGGCACTGCGAGCTACCGAAGAAATGGCAAAAGCCATGAAAGACAAGGTTTTTGCTCAGAAATGCAATTCACTTTTCAGCAAAGGTTCACAGTGGATGGATGCCAATCTGTTCAACGGCTCGTATTACGAACAAAAAATTACCGACCCAAAAACTTTTCAATACTTAGACATGGCAAATCCCGCTACAAAAGTTCCGCCTTTTCAGTTGGGTAGTGGCTGTTTGGTGGATCAATTGGTAGGGCAATATATGGCGCATATTTGCGGATTGGGGTATTTGGGTAACAAGGCGAATATTCAAACGGCCTCAAAAAGTGTAATGACCAATAATTTCATGCCCGATTTTTCTAATCATTTCAACAATATGCGTTCTTATGCAATGGGGAATGAAGCAGGTTTATTGATGGCTTCGTGGCCGAAAGGTCGCCTGGAAGTTCCATTTCCGTATTTCTCGGAAGTGATGACCGGTTTTGAATATGCAGCGGCGGTGGAAATGATTTACGAAGGACAGAAAGATGATGCCCTGAAGTGCATTCAGGCTATTCGCGACCGCCACAATGGCGCCAAACGAAATCCATTCAGCGAACCCGAATGCGGACATCATTATGCCCGTTCCATGGCAAGTTGGGCAGCAATTATTGCATGGAGTGAATTTTCCTATTCAGGTATTGACCATTCAATGACTATCACTTCCAATCCCGGAACCTATTTTTGGAGCAATGGCTATGCTTGGGGAACCTGCAAAGTGAGAAAAGAAAGTGCAAACATTAAAGTACTGAAAGGCTCTCTCAAACTCAACACATTCTCGTTGAAAGATAAGCTAAAACCAATGAAAGTGAATCTTTCTATCAACGAAGGAGACGAAAAAACCATTAAAATAGTTCAATAATCGGCATTATAGCTGTTGTAAATACTTGTATATTTTAATTTTGAAAATAGCTATATAAACAAGTAAGCTAAAATTAATACTTTATAGTAATGAAAAAAGCGCTTATATTATTTATTTTTATTTTTGGTCTTGTAACAATAGTTTTAAAGGCACAGTTAACTTCAAACAAGGAC
>Ga0118677_10010257_pt1 | contig 14370 bp, 13 predicted proteins | sample AliMusrvi5mmetaG_FD_86154 | JGI IMG/M metagenome (GOLD analysis project Ga0118677, IMG submission 86154) | reverse complement strand
AAGGCGCGCATGGGTCGTAATCCCGCGACTGGCGCTACGATCAAGATTCCGGCCAAGCGCGTGGTGAAGTTCCGCGTTGCCAAGGCTGCCAAGGACGCGATCCTGGGCTAATTGAGTCTCTACGATTCAAAAAAGGCCGCTACCGAAAGGTTGCGGCCTTTTTTATTTAAAGGAGTTCTATGCCAATTTTCGAATACGAATGTGAAAAATGTAGCGGCCGTGTGGAAGTCTTGATTCGTAACGACAAGGATATTCCCAAGACTTGTACCCAGTGTGGCGGCAAACTGAAGAAAGCCCTTTCAGGCTTCAGTGTTTCAATGGCCTCCGCAGGACCTCGCCATGAACCTTCTGCGGCCTGTGCCTCCTGCCCGAGTTCAGGGTGTCCTCATAGTGGGCATTGAGAGTTATTGCGTTTCAGGCTGAGTCATTGCATATTCACCCCCCACCAAGGAGCGAACAACGCATGAAAATTGGAATCATCGGGGCAGGACATGCAGGCGTCGAGGCAGCGAAAGCGGCGAGAGAGAATGGGGCAGATGTAACCCTGTTCTCGAATGAGAACGTCGTGCCATATTATCGCCCTAAACTGGTCGCCCTGGCATTTGGTCAGGCCGAGTTTACCTCCATTCAGATCAAGCCCCTTGACTGGTATGCCCAACAAAATATTACGCTTCGACTTGCCACGGAAGTGACAGGCTTGGATCTCTTGAAGCATGGCGTCACCACGGCGCAGGGATCTGAATCTTTTGATGGCCTTGTGATGGCGCTTGGAAGCGTCCCCGTATTACCCCCGTTTGTGAAAGATGGGGGCGGATTCATCTTTCCTCTGTGGAATGTCCGGCATGCGGAAGCCATTCGCAGTCATGTGGGCAAGGGAAAGCGATTGGTGATCGTGGGGGGCGGTATTCTTGGAATTGAGGCGGCCCTCCATGGGATTGAGTCAGGGATGTCCGTGACCATCGTGGAATTGATGAATCGGTTGATGCCTGCCCAATTTGGCGCCCGCGCCTCTTCGGCCCTGTTGCGTGGATTGGAGGAACGCGGAATTCAGGTCATTCTCGGCCATGGGATTGCTTCAGCCAAGGCGAACGCGAGTTCTGTTACTTTGGGGTTGGATCAAGGAGAACCTCTGGAAGCAGACCTTTGCCTGGTATCCATTGGCGCAAGACCCGACAAAGCCCTGGCGAACTCGGCAGGTGTATCCTGTGAACGAGGGGTGTTGGTCGATGGATCTTTACAGACTCAATTTCCTCAGTGTTATGCCGCCGGGGATATGATTCAGGTTGATGGGGTTACCCGCTGTTCTATGAAAGAGGCTTCCGCCCAGGGGAAATTGGCGGCACTTAATCTGATCGCGTCAATGAAGGGCGGGGTGGGGCAAATGTATAAACCTGAAACTATTCCTCTGACATTCCGCTCCAAGAACTTTGAAATCTATGCCATTGGAGAGGTATCCTGTTCCGGTGCGGAAGAACACATATTGGATGGGTCTACTGAAACGCTGATCCGGGCGTTGGTGCTGAAAGATGGCGTACCTGTGGGAGTCCAGATGATTGGAACTCGAGAAGGATTCGACTCCTATGCCGCCGAGGTAAAGAAAGCGCGTAAGACGTGAGATATAAGAGGCTAAGGGGAAGCCTTGGCTTTCCACTGTTTGCACCCGACATCAACGAGGGCGCTGGGAACATCTTTGACATCAGTGCTTTTCCCGTTTTCCATAAACCATTTGCATCCGCAGGGGAAAACACTGCCACCTAACTGGCAATAGTGACATGACCAACATGATTTTAATTCTGGAGACATAGGGGCACGATATCAAATATCGTGAAAAACTCAATGAGAGTGTGCGTATTAGGAAGCGGAAGTGGCGGGAATAGCACTTATGTGGCGTCTGAAACGACAGCGATACTAATCGATGCCGGATTGAGCGGGCGTGCCACCGGGTTGCGATTGGCCGACTACGGAATCCCAATGGAGTCTATCCAGGCCATCTGTATAACTCATGAGCATAGCGATCACACTTCAGGGTTGGCGGTCTTGCATCGCGGAGGGCAGGTTAAGTTGTACGCCAATCATGCGACCATAGAAGGCATCGAAACGCGGATTGGAAACGATAAGAAATTGCATTGGAATATCTTCTCCACAGGCGCGAATTTTATGATCGGGGATCTCTCCATCGATCCCTTCACGGTGCCGCACGATGCTTATGATCCAGTGGGTTTCATTATCCGCTGCGGTGATACACGGGTAGGGGTGGTAACGGATATGGGAATGGTGACAGGACTGATTCGTGAACGCTTGCGGGTATGTAATGCATTGGTCGTTGAGTCGAATCACGACGAACAGATGCTTAAGGATGCGGATCGCCCCTGGCATCTCAAACAACGGATTAGCGGACGGCAGGGACATTTATCAAATCAGCATGCTGCTGAGTTGCTTGCTGACATTGCCGGACCTCACTTGAAGGCGGTTTTTTTGGCCCATCTGAGTTCCGAATGCAACGCCCCCGAGCTTGCCCGGCAAACTATTTCCACCGCCTTGCAAAAGCTAGGTCATCTTCATATTCGTGTCATGGTGGCGCCGCCTGATCGTGTGAGTGAACTTTGGCAGGAATAAATAATTTCCATGACAGCGACATACTCTGGAAAGGCGAAACGATAATTGTTAAAAAAATAACAATATCTGCTTGCCATAAAAGGGGTGGGGGAGTATTTTTCAACGCGTTTTTCCATTTGCATTCCTCAACCCTTCATATAGGGTGAACTATGCAGTAGGGCAGTTGCGGGTCTCCGCGAGATGATGTAACAAATAGAAAGGTTCAGGGAGTTAATGAGTAGATTGCGTTCAAAGTGGTGGTTGGGTGCATGTGTGGTTTTAGCAGTCTTAGGTCTGGGAGCGGGCGCAGCAATGGCCAGCGAAGCAGACTTAAATCTCCCTGATCTCGGGGCCGTTCACTTTTCCGCATTGGGCGGTATTTCCGGCACGAGCTTGATGTTGATTGGTATCGCCGTCTGTTTCCTGGGACTTGGGTTCGGATTGATTCAGTTCGTCAAAACCGAGAAGCTTCCAGTTCACAAATCCATGAGTGACGTCTCGGCAATCATCTGGGAAACCTGCAAAAGCTATCTGGCCCAGCAGGGGAAATTTCTGGCAATCCTGTGGGTGCTGATCGGCATCTGCATGGTTTACTATTTCCTGGTACTGCAGAAAATGCCCATGAGCAGTGTGCTGCTGATTCTGGCCGCCTCAGTTCTTGGTATTCTGGGATCCTACGGCGTGGCCTGGTTCGGTATGCGTATCAATACGTTTGCGAACAGCCGTTCAGCCTTCGCCTCTCTCCGGGGAACCCCGTGGGACGCCTTGGCCATTCCCATGCGCTCGGGAATGAGCGTCGGAATGTTGCTGATCACCGTTGAGCTTTTCTTCATGATTTGCATCTTGGTGTTTCTCCCCTCTGAATTGCGCGGTCCCTGCTTTATCGGGTTCGCCATTGGCGAATCATTGGGTGCGTCTGCCCTTCGTATCTGTGGTGGTATCTTCACCAAGATTGCGGATATCGGCTCTGACCTGATGAAAATCGTTTTCAAACTTCCCGAAGACGACCCCAAAAATCCGGGCGTCATTGCCGATTGTACTGGTGACAATGCCGGCGACAGCGTTGGCCCGACGGCTGACGGTTTTGAAACCTACGGCGTGACCGGTGTGGCTTTGATCACCTTCCTGGCGCTGGTCCTTGGTGCAGGCACCCTCTGTGCCCAGATGATCGTCTGGATCTTCGTCATGCGTATTTTGATGATTATCTCCGCCCTCGCGGCCTATCTTGCGAACGATGGGTATTTCACCAGCAAGCTGAAACATGCCAAGGAATTTGATCCTGAGCATCCGTTGACGGTTCTGGTGTGGCTGACATCTTTTGTCTGTATCGGCGTCACCTACGTTGCGAGTTATTTCCTGTTGGGCAATATCGAAGTCAACGGTGCGGCTCAGCCGAACCTCTGGTGGGTACTTTCAACCATCATTTCCTGCGGCACCATCGCGGGCGCCTTGATTCCCGAATTCACCAAGGTTTTCACCAGCACGAATGCCATCCATGTTAAGGAAGTGGTCACTGCGTCCAAACAGGGTGGTGCTTCACTGAACATCCTTTCAGGGTTTGTGGCGGGTAACTTCTCCGCCTTCTGGGAAGGTTTGACGATGTTGGTGCTGATGTTGGGTGCGGCGTTGTTGGCAGGTCACCCGGCGGTGGCCAGCCTGATGCCGGCCGGGTTGGAATTTGCGGCACCGATCTTCGCCTTTGGTCTGGTTGCCTTCGGCTTTCTGGGTATGGGGCCGGTTACCATTGCGGTCGACAGCTTTGGCCCGGTGTCTGATAACGCACAGTCGGTCTACGAACTGAGCCGTATCGAGTCCATCCCCGGCATTGAGAAGGAAATCGAGAAGGATTTCGGGTTCAAGCCTGACTTCGAAAACGCCAAGCTCAACCTGGAGCGGAACGACGGCGCGGGCAACACCTTCAAGGCTACGGCCAAGCCGGTGTTGATTGGTACGGCTGTAGTGGGCGCCACAACCATGATCTTTGGCATTATTCTGATGTTGGGTAAAGTCAAGGCTGTTGCCCTGGCGCAAGCCGGCGGTCTCGGCATTGGCGAGCACCTGACTCCTGAACAGATCAAAGCGGGTATTGATTCCGTCATTTCCAGTCTCAGCCTGGTGCGTCCCGAGATTGTCCTCGGCCTTCTCATGGGTGGCGCGGTGATCTACTGGTTTACCGGTGCGGCGACGCAGGCGGTGGTGACCGGTTCCTATCGCGCCGTGGTCTACATCAAGGAGAACATGAACCTGGATGCCGCAACGGCGTCGATCAAGGACAGCAAGGAAGTGGTGAAGATCTGCACGATTTACGCACAGAAGGGAATGTTCAACATCTTTGTTGCCATTTTCTGCTTTGCCTTGTCGCTGGCTTTCTTCAATCCTTACTTCTTCATCGGCTACCTGATCTCCATTGCCTTCTTTGGTCTGTATCAGGCCATTTTCATGGCGAATGCCGGTGGCGCCTGGGATAACGCCAAGAAGATTGTGGAAGTCGACCTGCGGGCCAAGGGTACGGATCTGCATGCCGCCACGGTGGTGGGTGATACGGTGGGTGACCCCTTCAAAGACACCTCTTCGGTGGCGATGAATCCCATCATCAAGTTCACAACCCTGTTCGGTTTGCTGGCAACGGAAATTGCCGTGGCGATGACGAACACGACCATGAAATACTCTATTGGCGCCGTGATCTTTACCGTGGCGCTGGTTTTCGTATACCGTTCTTTCTACTGTATGCGCATTCCCGTGGATAAATAATCTGATTGGATGAATGCCACCCCCGCGCCGGTAACGGTGGCGGGGGTTTTTTTTGACAATGTTGGCAGGGATATGTTTCCATGAGCAATATGAAGGTGACCTTTTTAGGGACAGGGACGTCAGTCGGGATACCAGTGATCGGTTGTGATTGTACTATTTGCCGCTCCCCAGACTTGCGGAACCGTCGCCGCCGATCAAGTTTGTATGTCGAAGCGGGTGGATTTCATATTGTGATTGATACCTCGATGGATTTCCGTGAACAGGTTTTAGAGTATCGAGTGCCTCGAATTGATGCAGTATTGATCACCCATTCCCATGCGGATCATATATTTGGCTTGGATGACATTCGTAGATTCAACACTATGCAGGGATCGAGCATTCCTGTGTATGGGTCAACTGGGGCCATCACTGACCTCAAGCGGATTTTCTCTTACGTGGATCATACGACGCCCGAACCGGGGGTGTATCGCCCGCACATCAAATTCCAGGAACAAAAAGGACGGTTTCTCGTCGGGCCCGTGACGGTGGATGCTTTGCCTGTTCTACATGGTAAAACAGAAACCTATGGCTATCGACTGGAGTGGGGCGGGCGGACGGTGGGCTATGTCCCCGATTGTAAATTCATGCCGGATTTGACCGTGGAGGCCTTCAAAGGTATTGATGTGATGATCTTGGATGGGCTAAGACATCGCGATCATCCCACCCATCTCTCCGTCGAGTCGGCGTTGAGTTTATTGGGCAAAATCGGCGCGAAACGATCTTATCTTACTCATGTTTGTCATGATCTTGATCACGAAGAGACTCAAGAATCCCTGCCACCAGCGACCTTTCTGGCATGCGATGGTATGACGTTGAACTGGTAATAAATAAGTTTTTCTTTACAGTCGAAATCTGGCTGGTAGATTTTAATCTGGTTTGAGGGTTTACGAATTTGAGTTAGTTGGATTCATAGTATCCCCTTGGAATTTTTCCGTGAGCGGCACTTTCGAACGCAGTTGGAGGTGTAAAATGAGAGTCTCTCGTCAACGTTTATTAATCGGGATTGTGGTTTCATGCCTGTGGGGGATGTCTGCGCTGGGGCAAATGCAAAGCCAGGTGGATGAGTCCGGTCTGGGGGGCATGATGGCGTCAGGGCAATCGCGAGCCCAGAAAGATGAGCCCGGTCCGCCTTGGAGGTTGTCGCTAGAGGTCGGGGGGGTATTCACTGACAACCGGGATGCCGCGAAAACCAACAAACAGAGTAATCTGGATGTGACGGCTGAACCCCGTGCAGACTTCCGGTATCAAGATGCCGACCGAACGTGGGTGGAGTTGTCGCTCATGCCCCTTTTAAAATGGCATAGTAATCCTCGAACGGAGCTCGAGGGCGGCAAGCAGCAGGAAACCGAGCTTTTCGGGGCTGTTGGATTGGAGTTAATGCACCGCCTCACCCCTCACATGAAACTCAATGCCGGAGATCAACTGGCTTATAATGACGATCCCCAACTTCTGGATAACGGGACTACGTTGCGCAGAAATCAAAGCTATATTCTGAACGATATGCACGCCGGATTGGAATCGGCTTTTACAGCCGAATCGGGACTGAATCTCCTGGGAGAGGCCGTAACGACAAGATACCAGGATGAAGTTATGGCGAAGGAATTGAATTCAGATCAATATCGCGGAGAGATGGACCCCTACGTTATTGTTGGAGATGATTTGAAATTAATCGGACTTGCCGGCGCATCCGAATTTCACGAGGAGACAACGGAACGTAATCGGGGATCAGCCGTGGAGACGTATCAGGCTGGAGTTGAAAAAAGCTTCACTCCGGGGCTGGTAGGGAAAACCCTGGGCGGGTATCAGTTTATTCAGTACGACAATTCCGCCATCGGGCCAGCAGGCACGCTGAGCGGTAATGCCGAACTTGTGTTCCTGGCAAAGGCTCCTACAAGGTTTCGTTTCAACATCGGTTATGGATACGCTGTTCCAAGTGACAGTGCCTATTCGGCTCAAAAAGCCACAACGATTTCCTGGGCCGTTGACCATGATGTGATTGCCGATCGCTTGATTTTTCATTTTGATGGCCTGTTCAGGGATGGTCATTACGCCAGGGAGGCAGTGGACGCTCCCGGTGGCAAGGAAAGCATGACCTTGATTGGGCTTCACTGCACATATTTCGTAACTCCGAAATGGTCACTCACAGGTGGCTACTCTCTTGAAAACTGGGATTCCACGGTACGTGATTCATTCACGCGCAACCTTGTGGATCTGAGTGTCAAGACAGTGTGGTAGTACACTCGCGCCGTTTGCCGCGCCAGGGCTTAGTGTGGCCCGACACACTTTTTATCTGCTGCTTATCCCTTGATCCCGTTTATCCGCCTTGTCTCAAAGCGTACTTGCCAGCCTGCACTGATTTCACGCATCAGGATTTTCCGGATAGAGGAGTAAGGGATTTTGAGTAGTCATTTCAGTGCTTACACCGATAGCCATGAATTCAAAGTAGTGAAATAGTCGGGCCATGACTTCATACCAGCTTGACCAAAATCGGATTGTAATGTCGGGAGAGGATTGATGGTGTTGGCTGTGTTGCAAGCAGGACGGTGTGAGATTCGGCGAGGTTGCATAATTCATGGGGCGAAGCTCGCTCTTATTTAGTTGAAAAGGATCACATATGAAGACAATGCAGTGTCCTGTAAAGGAGTTAACATTACTTTGCGTTCTGATGATGATCCCGATGGGCTGCAGTACCCTGCCTGTTGCTGATGACTCGGCGTCCGCCCCGCCGACCGCCTTGGTACTGCTACCCGGTGATGATGTCGAGATCAGTGTCTTCGGGGTTACCGAACTTAATAGCACCCAGCGAATCAGACCGGATGGAAATTTATCGGTGAAACTTTTCGGTGACATTCGGGCAGCGGGTAAAACACCCTTAGAGCTCCAGAAAGAATTGACGAAGCTCTATGAACCACAAATTCAGGTCAAAGCCATTACGGTGATTGTACGTAGTTCGGCCGCTGTGTATGTGTCCGGCGCGGTGGGGAAGCCCGGAAAAGTGGATTATCTCAGACCTATGACGGCATTGGAAGCAATCATGGAGGCTGGCGGATTTGATCAGAAGGCGGGTGCCCGACGAGGCAAGGTAAGGGTGATCCGGACCGAGGCCAATCAGGTGAAAAGTTACCTGCTGGACTTTGACAAGATTCTGACGCAAGGCGGGAATACGCCTTTTTACTTGAAGCCGTTCGACACGGTTTATGTTCCCGGAGCGTGGTGAGCATCCGATAAAACGTATTATTTAAATATAATTCAGGGTTCATGGCCATGCAAAGCAGGATAAAGCAAATTGTTGACGCACTACGTTCCTCTTTTTCCCCAAGCGTGGAGGGAGTCCATCCCGAGGGTATCTTTCGGGAAATTCTGCGGCATGAGCGTGCGGTGGCGGAAAGAAACAATCACAATTTCACAGTATTGGCCTTTTATGGTCAGGAGAAGCAATTCGGGACTCATGACGTGCTGACCCTTGGCAAGGTATTGCACGAACGCCTACGTGCAACGGATTTTATCGGCTGGCTGGATTCCAGCACGATCGGCGTCATCCTACCGCATACCGGTAGTCGGGAGGCTTCAGGGGTGGCTGAGCAGATTTGCCGCAAGATGACCACGCATCAAGTCAATCTCGACTACAAGCTGTATCTCTATCCATGTGAAGAGTATGTAAAGCGGGAGAAAGGGTTATCTTCACGGGGGGCCAATCATGGCGAATGTTCACTCGCTGATATCTGCGTGGCTCCTTTTCCCGCCTGGAAGCGAATGCTGGATATCTTTCTGTGTTTATTTGGCTTGATCGTGTTCGGCCCGGTGATGCTGCTGATTGCTGCGGGAATCAAGATTATCGCTCCTGGCCCCGTCCTTTTCAAACAGGAGAGAATCGGGTTCAGGGGGAAACCTTTCATGCTGTTCAAATTCCGATCCATGAAGCTGAATGCCGATACGGGTGTTCATAAAGATCATCTGGCCCAATTGATGAAGTCCAACGTAAAATTGACCAAACTCGACAATGTCGATAATCGGCTGATTCCCTTCGGAAAGATCTTTCGGGCCTCGGGGCTGGATGAGTTGCCCCAGTTGTTCAATATCATCCGTGGCGATATGAGTTTCATTGGTCCCAGGCCCTGTGTCCCTTACGAATACGATCAGCTTAACTCATGGCACAAGCACCGTTTTGACACTTATCCCGGTTTGACGGGGCTGTGGCAGGTGAGCGGAAAGAACAAGACAACCTTTACGGAAATGATGCGACTGGACATCGCTTATAGTCTGCGACGGTCCTTGGTCAAAGATTTCATGATTCTGCTGAAAACATTTCCTGCCGTGATGGAGCAGATTCGGGACTGTAAGGAAGTAAAGAGGGCACAATGAAAAAAAATATGAGGCTGGCGGTGGTGGGGTGCGGGTACTGGGGGCCTAATCTGATCCGGAATTTCAAGAATCTGCCGGGTTGTGAGTTATCCGACCTCTGTGATTTAAATACGACCAGACTGAGTCATTTCAAGGCGCTCTATCCGGATATCATGACACATGTCTCGTTCGAGGACATGCTCAAAGAAAGGCAGTTGGATGCAATTGTCATTGCGACGCCGGTGCACCTTCATCACAAACTCGCCATGCAGAGCTTGAATGCCGGTAAGCATGTCATGATCGAGAAGCCCATGGCAAATTCCGTGGCGCAGTGTGAGGAAATGGCTGATGTTGCCCGAAAAATGGGGCTGGTGTTGATGGTGGGGCACACGTTTCTCTATTCGCCCCATGTAAGGAAAATCATGGAGATCATCAAGGCGGGCGATATTGGTGAAATTCTTTACATCAGTTCACGCCGCCTGAACCTCGGCTTGTTCCAAAAAGATATTAACGTCGTGTGGGATCTGGCTCCACATGACATCTCCATTATTCAATACCTTATGGAAGAGCTACCCCACGCCATCAATTGTCAGGGGAATGCGAATGTGACCAAAGGCATTGAGGACATCGGCAATATGACGCTCATGTTTGCGAGTGGCAGGTATGCCACTGTTCAAACCAGTTGGTTAGACCCGAGAAAAGTGCGGGAAATGACGATCGTTGGATCAAAACGAATGATCGTCTACGACGATCTCGAGCCATTGCACAAGATTACGATTTATGATCAGAGGGTCGAAATGCCGCCTCACTATGACTCCTTTGCCGAGTTTCAATATGCCTATCACTACGGGGACGTCTACAGTCCTTACGTTAAGCAGGATGAACCTTTAAAAATTGAGTGTCGCCATTTTCTGGACTGCATTCAAAGTGGCGACTCGCCTATGACGTCGGCTGCGCAGGCGACGGATGTTGTCAGGATTCTGGAGGCGGCCTCCGCTTCCCTGCTTCAGGGCGGGGCTCGTATTTCAATCCATAACCAGTCCCAGATGGATTTTTAAAAAAGGAAGTGCAGGCATCCAATGAAACCTACGTCGCTTTCTCTTGTCGCCCAGGATGTAAAATTTGGTCAACGCGTCAAACTCTACGGATTTACCAATCTGTATGGCTGTTCTATCGGAGATGACACGAAAATCGGGACTTTTGTGGAAATCCAAAAGGGAGCCGTCATCGGACGTTGCTGCAAGATTTCAAGTCATACGTTTGTCTGCGAAGGAGTTACGATCGAGGATGATGTCTTCGTCGGGCATAACGTCACCTTTATTAACGACCGTTTCCCAAGGGCCACGGTGGACGGTGGACTGAAGTCAGAGAAGGATTGGAAATGTGAATCAACCGTTGTGAGAAAGGGGGCTTCCATCGGGTCAGGTGCCACGGTGCTGTGTGGAGTCACCGTTGGCGAGAATGCGATTGTCGGGGCGGGCAGTGTGGTGACCCGGAATGTACCGCCAAACACGATTGTGACAGGGAATCCAGCACGGGTGCTTCGAACTTTAGAGGAGGGGATAAACCATGAACGTTCCTTTTTTGGATCTCAAGGCTCAATATTGCGTGCTTCATGATGAGATTGGCGCCGCAGTGCAGCGTGTTTTTGAAAGCGCTGCATTTGCAGGGGGGCCTTTTGTGGCAAAATTCGAGGAGGAATTTGCTGCATTTTGTGGAACTCGCTATGCACTGGGGGTTGGTAATGGCACCGATGCGCTTTGGTTGGTCATGCTGGCACATGGGATTGGCCCAGGGGATGAGGTTATCACCGTGCCCAACACGTTTATTGCAACCGCAGAGGCGATCAGCTTCTGTGGTGCGACGCCTGTGTTTGTGGATGTTGACGACCGGACCTGCACCATGGATCCGGAGGGGTTGAGGAAGGCCATTACCTCGCGCACAAAAGCCGTGATTCCGGTGCATTTGTACGGGCAGACAGCGGACATGGATCCCATTGCGATGATCGCGTGTGAGTACGGTTTACCTGTAATCGAGGATGCCTGTCAGGCCCATGGAGCTCAGTATAAAGGGCGTATGGCCGGATCGATGGGGGTTGCCGGATGCTTCAGTTTCTATCCAGGCAAAAATCTGGGGGCTTATGGGGAGGCCGGGGCCGTGGTTACCAATGACCCTGATCTTGCCGGCAAAATCAGAATGCTGCGTGAGCACGGACAGCCGAAGAAGTACTATCATTCAGTGATCGGTTGGAATGCGCGGATGGATGGAATTCAGGGGGCCATCTTGAGCGTAAAACTGAAGTACCTGTCGGTTGCTAACGAGGCGAGGCGGGCTCATGCGCAACTCTATCACGACATGCTTTCAGAAGTCGGCCAAGTGGTGCTTCCGGTTGAGGCTCCCTATGCAAAACATGTCTACCACATCTATGCCATACGCGCAAAAAAACGGGATGAGTTGATCGCTCGACTGGCGTCGAAGGATATCGCGTGTGGTGTGCACTACCCGGTACCGCTTCATTTGCAGGAAGCCTATGCCTCGTTGGGAATTCCGAGAGGCACGTTCAAGGTGACGGAGGCGATGACAGAGGAGTCCCTTTCGTTGCCGATGTTCCCCGAATTGACCAACGAGCAAGTGATGTATGTATGTGATGAACTTAAATCAGGCCTGGCGGCATTGGAATAGGGCGATCCGCGCGATCGTTGAATCTTGTGCAATATGAAATTCTCAATCCTTTACACGAGCCTGACTGGAACGCCCGGCTTCGCCCGGAAATGGGGGAAGGCATTTTCAATTCGGCAGAGTGGGCCTCTGTTCTTCATGAATCCTATGGGTATCAGCCCTGCTATGTGACGTCGAGGGAGACGGACAATCCCTCGCTGCTGATGCCCATGATGGAGGTCGATAGCTGGTTGACGGGCAGGCGTGGCGTATCGCTTCCATTTTCCGATTTCTGTGCTCCTGTCGGAGTAGGGGAGAATAACATCAAATCGCTTATTCAGGAATTGGTTAGCCTGGGACACCAGCGAAAATGGAGGTATTGTGAGATCCGGGATGATCGGGCTATTCCGGATGATGTGCCGCGGTTGGTGCGCTATTGTACGCATACCATAGACCTGAAGCTGAGTGAGGGAGAGAGATTCAACCGTCTGGAGGGAAGCGTGCGAACGTCGATACGTAAGGCGGTTAAGTCGGGTGTGGAAGTGACCTTTTCAGCAAGTTGGGATTCCGTGCGAAATTTCTACAAATTGAATTGTGAGACTCGGCGGCGGCATGGCTTGCCACCTCAACCGTTCCGGTTTTTCAAAAACGTGCATCAATACATCATTTCGAAGGGATTGGGAACCACGGTGACCGCATGGCACCTCGGAGGGCCGATTGCCTCCGCCATATTCTTTCATACCGGGCGGCAAGCCTTGTACAAGTACGGGGCCTCAAATTCTGCCGCGCAGCATCTCAGGGGGGTAAGCCTTCTGATGTGGGAGGCCATCAAGCACTACGCTAATGCCGGTTTCGAAAACCTCTCGATGGGTCGAACGGCGAAGAATCATTCCGGGCTCAGAAGATTCAAGCTGGGATGGGGTGCGCAGGAAGGCGAGCGGGGATATGTCAGGTATGATCTTTTTGCGGGGGGATTTGTCGGAGAACAGCCTTTATACGACACGAGTGGTTTCAGGCTGCTGCACTTTCTTCCTCTCTGTCTCCTGAGATGTGGAGGGGCGGCAATCTATCGTCATATGGCCTGATGAAAACCCTCCGGAATTTTTCGCAACTCAATGGCGCATATAAAATCGAGGTGACTTATGCCTGAGACACAACATCCTGATTCGCTGGAACACGTCAACTTGGCAGACCTGATTAAAATGCTGTTCCGTCATAAGTGGAAAATAATGGTCTTTTCCATATTGGGGGCATTGGCATCGTTTGCCTTTTTTTATTACACACCTGGCACCTATGAGTCAGAGGCAACGCTGCTTGTTCGATATGTTTCCGACTCCACCGTCTTGGATCGGGTTTCCTCCGGGGAGCGCGTCACGGCATTGGGTGGTGGGTCGGAGCAAATCCTCAACTCGGAGATTGCCATCTTGGCGAGCCGTGATCTTGTCGAAAAAGTCATCAATGCCATGGGACCTCAAAGGTTTTCGTATTATAAGACGAGATTACCGGACCGTGCGCGGATTACTGAAAAAGTAATCTCGGCCATCAAGATTGAGGCGCCTAAAAATAGCAATATCATCCAGATCACCTTTGCGGGTCCTTCCCCGGAGGTCGCCCAGGAATTCCTGAGGCGCCTTACGGAGGCTTATCTGCAAAAACACATCGAGATTCATGGTGCGGCCGGGGCATATGAATTCCTGTCCCAGCAAACGGACCAACTGAGATCCCGCCTTGCCGATACGGAGGAAGAATTAAGAAAGTTGAAATATGCCGAAGGAATCGTGTCCATAGAAGATACCAAAAAAACCGTTTCTCAACGTATCGATGAATTGACCAAGGGTCTGGACGAACTGGAGACAACTTTGGCGGCGGCGAAAGCGAGAGCCGAAGTGTTGAGGCCCTTGCTGACAACAACGGGGGGCAGCCGCACTTCCACAGTTTTTCTGGCGTCTGAGGCCAGTGAATCGGTGCCAGCGTTGAAATCGCGTC
>Ga0118677_10010255_pt1 | contig 14374 bp, 18 predicted proteins | sample AliMusrvi5mmetaG_FD_86154 | JGI IMG/M metagenome (GOLD analysis project Ga0118677, IMG submission 86154) | reverse complement strand
AGCCGAGACTACTTACCGTGCACCAACGACTGCCGCTGAGCAATTACTGTGCACACTCTTTAGTGAATTACTCTCAGTACCTACGGTTGGTATAGACGATAGCTTTTTTGCTTTAGGGGGCCACTCTTTGCTGGCTATGCGCCTCATTGCCAGAGTACGTCAAGAGACCGGTACCACCTTGCCGCTCAGAGCTTTATTTGAATTTGCTACGCCTGCAAGCTTGGCGCTACAGTTATCGGGAGCAAATAATGTTGGCTACAACCCTCTTATCCCCCTCAGAAAAAATGGATCCTCTTCACCGATATTTTGCGTGCATGGAGGCGGTGGGATAGGAAGCGTTTACTCAAACTTTAGTAGAGCCATCAATGCCGAATATCCCGTCTACGGAATTCAAGCTCGAGGGCTTGAAGAGGGCGAAGAAATGCACTTAACCTTGGATGAGATGGTCGAATCCTATATTCAGGCAATTCAGAGTATTCAGCCCAAAGGACCCTATCGTTTAGTTGGCTGGTCTCTAGGTGGGACCATTGCCCATGAAATTGCCTGCGCTCTTGAGGCTAAAAATGAAATGGTTGAGCTGCTGGCCCTGTTGGATACCAGAACTACTTACGAAGCAAATGAAGAAGGGCAACCCCTCTCTATAGATGAAGCAATTTCTAAAATAGCTAAAGATTATGGGGTTGAATTTAGCAAGCTTGATTATGAGGAAAATAAACACTTAGAGCTAATTCGAGATCTTCTTGTCAAGCAAGATTTAATACCGACTGAAACCCCATTAGAATGGGTAAAAAGGGCCTTCAGCCAGCTTTTAGCTGCTCCTAGCTTGACAAAAAATCACCAAACAAAAATAATTAGTTCGCCTATTCTGTATTTCGAAGCATCCAAAGAGCTAGGCAATCGCAATCGAGCTTACTATGACTGGCAAAAACACACTAGAAGCGCAGTAATATCACACTCGGTTGATTCGCTCCACAATACGATGATGCGTCCTGAGTCAATCTCGATTGTCGCAAAAGTAATTGAAAATTATCTTAAAACTTTACATTTAAAAGAAGAAACAGATGCTGTTGACCAACAATCAAATTGACGAATTCAATGAACGTGGATTTCTGCTTTTAGAAAATCTGATTCCAGAACAGGTCATTAATCATCTTTCAAAAACTGTCGAAAGATTAGAAACTAAAGAATATCCCGGACATGTATTGGAAACACATGGAAAAGGCTTTAGGGCATTGCATGGTTGCCATCTTTATAACGAGACTTTTAACGAACTCATAAGATCCCCTGAGCTACTAGAAACAGCCAAAACTTTGCTCAATGATGATGTCTATGTTCATCAACTGAAGGTTAATTTAAAAAAACCATTTAATGGCGAACTATGGCCGTGGCATCAGGACTATATTTACTGGCGGAATAAGGACGGAATTCCGAAAGATTCCATCATCAGCGTCATGTTTTTCATCGACGATATCAATGAATTTAATGGCCCTTTATTTTTAATCCCAAAATCCCATGCAGTTGGATGTGTTGACTCAAGCAATGGGAATGCTGCAAATGGGGGCTGGGATCAAGACGTTAGTGCAGAGCTAACCTATCAAGTTGAGAATGATTTAGTGGATGAGTTGATAAAACAAGAAGGCATCTTTTCCGCGAAGGGGAAAAAGGGTACAGTTCTTTGGTTCCATGGAAATATCATCCATGCATCACCTCCAAATATCTCACCCTATCAGAGGCGTGTAGGCATTATTACTTACAACCCAGTTTCCAATACCTCAACAATTAGTGGCGCCTTACCAAGACCAGAGTTCCTCTGTGGCACAGATACTAGACCTTTGCAATCCAATGAATCGTTATCAACTTAATATGCATTACCAAATCAATACTGGAATGAGATGAATCCGCTCGGAATATTTTTAATATTATTGATAGTGTATTTTTTAACTGATGTACTTAGATCCAATAAAAAACCAAATCCACTGGGCGGAAAGCTTAGGCGAGCCTATAGAGTTTTAATAGAACTTATTGTTGTATTTGTTGCCTTGTGGCTTTATATCCATGCTACTTGGGCATAATTTTTAACATTGAAGAGTTAATGCGAAATTTAATATGAAAAATGCTACGCTAAAAATTGGCATGACTTTAGCACTTGGAGTGCTTTCAGGCTGTAGCAGCATCACTCCTGATTTTGCTGATATGTCTCAAACCTATCAGACCGTTCTTGAAAAATACCAGAACAATAATTTATTGCTAAATATTATTCGGTCATCTAGAAATATGCCTATGAGTTTTCTAGAAATCCCCTCAGTAGTAGGGACGGGTAACATAAGTGAAACTGCAGGGCTTGGGGCATTTCTGTATGGTGTAACTCCTGGAAGCGCTGGTGGAATCTTTTCTGCTGCAGCGAATTCCTCCACGAATTACTACAATCCAAGCGTTTCTCTAAGCCTTGGGAGATCCTTTAACTTTACCCAATCATCTCTGGAAAACTCTCAATTCCAAAAAGGCTTCATTAGCAATATCACGCCCGAGACTATGACCGCCTTCACCAAAGATCATATTTCAAGTGAACTTTTATACACAATGGTGATTGATAGATTTGAAGTAACGTCGTCAGAAGGCAAAAAAATCATTGCCTATAACAACCCAAGCTCAGCAACTTATGACGATTTTCAAAAACAACTTAGAGGCTTGATAGATGCCGGACTAACTACTGAAATAGTTCCCGTGAGTAAACCTATTGGTCCCGCCTTGAGTGCGAAAGAAATTAGCAACCCTTTGCTGATGAATTACGTCACGAGCAAAGACAAAGCTCTTGTTAATTTGGATGAAGTAAATACCAATGGCGTAAAGTCTTACCAATTTAGAGAGGTAGCATCGGTTGCTCGTTTTTGTTTTAATACCGAAGAGTATAGAAAAGTCGTTATAGAGAAATTTAGCCAAAACATGCTCTGCGGTAACTTCAACTTTAAAAATGCTGATAGCAAAATCCATCCCGCTGCAAATAAGAATGGCTCCATCCAAATACAACTAAGATCCACCCGAGATGTTTTTGATTTTCTCGGTCAAGTTGCCAAAATTCAACTTGAAACGCCAGGCAAATATGTGATGGTGAGGGGTAGACGTCAAATGCAAAATGGTAGTTTCGAGAGTTTTGGAGAATACCCAATGGTTATTATTGAGGGCAATAGTAAAGAAAAGGCCATAGCTATCATTAATTACGATGGCGCAACATACTCCATTCCAGACCGGAAAGAGACCTACAGCTCATTAACCTTTAATCTACTATCGCAATTTTTTAACCTTACAAAAGTTCCCGGCTCTGTTCCGCCCTCACCTGCTGTGCTGATCAAGTAAGAAAAATTGTTTTATCAGGCAATCCCCATTTCTGGAGAGTGGTCCATAGGGGATTCCCAGATAGGTAACCACGAGATTCTTTGCGTCTGCGCAAATCTTGCGGAGATCGAATCTCCTTTTTTAGCCATTGCTGAAACCTGCCTTAGCGGCGAGGAACTTACTTACGCAAACTCTTTTTTAAAAAATGTCGATAGGACAAGATATGTGCTCTCCCATTTTTTATTGAATCAATTGCTCATTGCGACATTTGGAGTGAATAGCAAACAAGTCCGGAGGGATGACAACAAGCCATGCTTACTGCATAACCTTGGTGAATTTAATATCTCTCACAGCGACTCTTATTTTGTAGCGGCCTTTTCTTCTAGACCGGTTGGGATCGACATTGAGCACATTCAGCCACTGGCTGAACTTGAGCAAATGGAGCGACTTGTTTTTCATCCACGGGAGGCGATGGAAATATCCCAGATGAATCAAAATGACGCTTTAGTTGCTTTTTTTAGGTGCTGGACCAGAAAGGAAGCATTGCTTAAATTGATTGGCATTGGCTTAAATGTTGAATTGAGCGCCTATTACGTATCTTCAGATACTAGGACGCCTATGACCCCAACCATTCAAGGTAAAAAGACTCAAAACTATGTAATTCAAGACTTAGAGATCGCCGATAACGCCTATTTAAGCTCAGTTGCGTTTGAGGCGCCAGACACTACCATAAAATTTAAGCACTTATCTCTAGAAAGTATTCGCAGCCTATTACGTTATTGCGCTCAAATTACTTGGGAAGCTTGAGATAAATATTGTTGTAATTATCAGACAGTCGCGTAGTGAAGTTACTCAAGCGCGAGTTAACTTCGATCTCCAATACCTTTTCAACCACTCTGGTGCGATAGGACCAGCCCTTTGGTAGCCGCAAAAAGGCTCCTAACTCCGAAAGGGATTGAATATTTAATGACTGCGTCAGCGTATTCGTGAAATAGGTCATGATGTAAACATTTCCATCAGGATCAACGAGCTCGTAAACCGGAGACCCTGGATTCCAAATGTAGTACAGGTCTTCGCTAGATTTATAAGGAAGATAGTTGGCGCCCTGTAGATAAAGAGAAATCATACCTGGATCTTGCAACATATCTGACAATCTAAATGTGCTTACACTCGCCTCATAAAACCTAAGCAATCCGATGTCTTCATATTTATGATTAATAAAGACATTAGATAAATCCATTGTTGGGTGATAAATACCCCACAGAGAAACTCTGAAGGCCTTCAGGGGTGATGTTGCTAACTGAGCCTTAACTGAAACCGGGGATAACTTGAAGTAATCTTCAGAAGAGCAGTTGCCGAGTCCTTGGGTTGATAAAGTATTTACCTGGACATAGAAAAAATGAAGGCTAAAGATATTAATTAAGCAAAATGAATCTTTTTGGTTAACAATAAATGGATTGGTGGTTGGTTTGGCGGTATCGACCAAAAAAGACTGATTTGGCTGTTGCGGCTCTTTAGGTTGAGCCGAAGGATTTGCACTGGGAGCTGAAGAGTCTTTTACAGTAGAAGAGTTAATCTCAAAAGTGATAGCCTGAACATTGCTCAAGTTTAAAAGCAAAAAAGCAAAAAAGGTGACTGATAAAGACTTCATAATATGACTGTTATATTACCAATTAGCGTTTTAGTGGGGTCAAGTTATCTGTAAACTAAAGTGTCATCTTACACCAACATAAACGTCGCTTCTCACATGATTATGTATAAATTGAAAATAAGGTTTTTTGGACTTCAAATTCTATGAATAAAGTAATGCATATCCTTAAATTTCTCCTCCTAGTCTTAATTCTAGATTTTGTAGCATATTTGCTAACAACCTTTCAATGGAGCTATGGGGTTTTAGTGAGCTTAAGCTGGGGATGGGTAGCCGTAAAATTGTTGATACTAGTAATGTCAATTTTTCTTCTCAGTAGAATGGTGAAAAAAAGATCTGAGAGATGTCGACGCTTGTTTATCCTAGCAATTCAAATAAGCCTTGCTCTAAGCTTTGTTGATTTAATGAGTGAACTTGGAGGGCTATCGGGCATGGGTATGATTGGCGACTATCTCAACAATTTAGCATTCATCATATTTATAGTTAATATATTTATCAGGCTTCATGTTATTAGGAAAGCCAAGGGGATTGATCTCAACTCAAAAGAGCTTTTGACTTGAACTACTAAGATTATTAACTAAAAACTAGTTTTACAACTAATAATCAATATTTATGGTGCTTGCAAATATAGCTCTCACATAAATCAACGGTTAATCTCTATTACTTGTTTTCTATAAGAGCCTGACAAAGCTTTTTAAACAATTTCATTTCCAATCATTTAATACCTTGCTCCAGAAAATATATGGAGATCACTCGCTCTCCGAGTGAATGATATAGAAAAACGACTTAGGAATTCCTTCCTAAGTCGTTGCTTTCATTGGTGGGCCCACCAGGACTTGAACCTGGGACCAAAGGATTATGAGTCCTCTGCTCCGCTGACTGCTATTGGCCGATTTGAGACGGCCAAATACCCTAAAAAAACTGGTTTGAATGACCGAAGGATGCCAAATTAGAGACGGTGAAGATTAGCTCAGTAGATCCTTTTGCTCTCGCAACATGGCATTCATTTGCTTGATTAGCTCACGTATCTCTAAGCTGCTCCCGCTTTTGGTGGCATTTTGAGAGGATCTAGCTTTACCTTCCGGCGTCCTTGCCCCCGTTGACCGGTTCCATGGTTTCCAGGTCTGAATTAATTCCCTCTGTCTTTGCCTTCTTTGGGCTGTCCAAGTCATATACCTTCTCCAATAGTTCGTTTTGTGGATTGTGATTTTTTTCAGGAAAGTTATTAACCAGCTGATGCCCGTGGGCAATATTGGCTTGCTTTATAAAGGCAGTTTGATTTGGTTGTTTCATGTCGACCAATGCCTGCAAAGTCGTTCTACTTTGATTTTGTGCCTTGAATGCCAGCGACATGTAGGTTTGAAGATTAGACATGTATTCCTGCTTATTTGCCCTCATAACCAAGGTTGAAAACATCATATTCAATGCGCATGCCTGCGTGTAAAGCACCTCCTCAACATCGGCCAATCCTCCTTTTTTGATATCCACAAGCGATTTCTCTAGCATTGCGTGCGTATATTGCAAGTCAATATGGTCTTTTGAAAGTTGCTGCTTGTTTGAATCAATCACGCTTGCAGCCAAAAACGATGGTTTCAATAAATACTCTGTACTAGCTTCTAGTGGCGTTTGATTTCCCTTAGTTTTAATTTCAATGACTCTATTTACATCTTTTTTTTCGATTTGCTTTGCCATTAATGGATCCAATCATTAGTTGTTAGAACGCCAAACCTGCTCTCATCCCATGACTTCTTCAAAGCTCTCAAGCAACAGACTGTTTCATCCGGTAGCTTTGCTAAGTCTTCCTGCCATGCTTGGTAATCTGTTGCTGTCCATTTGTATAGAGGGGCAAGGTAGTCATATAAAACCTTAAATTCTCTACTCTGAACTTCAAGAATTTGAATGATTTGCTCTTTATGTTCAGTAATGGTTGGAAGCCACTTTGTATAGCTTTCCGTATTACCTGCAACTTTTATTTTTCGGTTGGGCATCAGTTTCAAACTTAACCCCTCTTTCTCTGCCATTGCTATTATTTTTCGCGGATTCATTAAATTTCACCCTCAACAAGCGTAGAGTTGTCTCGAAGATTGTCAGAACCCTCAAAGGTTCTCAAGCTTTTAATGTGAGTATCTTTGTACTCGTTGAGCTCCTTAGGAAGCTCCCATACCCAATGGCTACCACTCCCCATTCCAACTTTTTTTGCCTCAACACCTAACTTCTTCTTGGCTCTGTTCATTGTTGACCTAGAGTAACCAGCGCCCATACAATCCTTCGCCATCTCATTTGCGCTTACTTCACTTAATTTCAGCAGGTCCGATATAAGCCTCATACAGTCAGATAAAGATCCACCATCAGGATCATCCTCGGCATCAACTAATAACTCTCTAGCGGTACCCTCAAGCGCTGATCCCCATAGGACTCTGGAAGTTTCAATACCGCTATCTGTAAATGCATTTTCTACCGAGTATTCAAATCCACCCTCATCCGGACCAATATTCGACTTAGCTCGTAAAAAGATGCGGATGTCTTCACCATTTTCACTTTTACCTTTTGAGGCAACTAAGACGACCCTTGCAACTGCACCAAAAGCAATGCTGCCGGTGATGCGCTCAATTGGCTCTCTTCCAGAGGTTCCTTTTGAGAAATGAGTGATCCCAATAATTGCAAAATCCATTGCCTCAGACATTTGTACAAGCGGTGCCAAATCTTTTCTTACCTCAGCATTTTTGTGGGAGTCTCCATTCACCACTGAGACGATTGGGTCAATGATGAGTAATTTCACATTACCTACATTAGCGAGAGCAAATTGCAAAATTGGCATGTCGGAACTTGGGTTAAATGGTCTCTCACCATCCGCTCCCATCACTCCCTGAATAAAATGTACCTTATCCAAATCAGCCCCCATGGCCATAAGCCTAGGTGTAAGGGTGTCAGTTATGTCATCCTCGCCCGTCCAAATAACTACATTGCCGGACGGTGCTTTAGACCCGTCCGGAAATCTGCCTCCCGTAGTTATGCTGGCGGCCAACGCAAGACTAATTGTGGTCTTCCCAGTACCAGCTATCCCTCCAAGTAAATGAATCTTTCCGCAAGCTACCCAGCCCTGCCATAACCAATTGATAGGTTGAGGCGTAAGTTGGGAAGCCTTCAAAAGAATTACTCCTTGATATGGTTTTTCCTCACGGGGAATTAAAGGCAAAGCCTCTACTTCCACCTTTCCAGCGAGAGGATATAAAGCGAGCCAATCGACCACATCCCCTTTTATAGGCACTCCAAGCCGATCAACATCGATTTCCTCAACCTTGCAATCCAAGCCCTCTAGGATGGCTTTAACAGCCTTTGCATGGGTTGCGCCTGCCTCATCGTTATCAGCCCATATAACAGTAAGCTTTCCACGCAATGGCTCGAAATCAGCCCCTTCATGAGAGGTAGCCCCTCCGCTGGTAGTTGCAACAATCCCAAGTTCACAAAGTCGATCAGCCTTTTGTTCGCCCTCCACCCAAAAAATAGTTTGCGCATCTTTAATTAGAGGCAAGTTATAAAGCGGTTTCTTGCCACTGAATTTGGGTTCACCAAATTTAAAACCTGTGCCGGTATTGCAGAATGGGCGTATTAACTTCTCCTTCCTTTCTGGGTGATACAGACGCATTCTTGAATACAAAATCTCACCATTCACATCTGTGTAGTGATGTAGTGATTGCGGCAGGTAACCATCACCTATAAATCCAGTCGCCAATCTCTTTGCTTCAGTTTTAATAAGCTGCTTATCCATGGTCACTCCAAGCTCCAAGAGCCCTGGCAGCATCCTTAAAAGCTAACCCATAGCGTTTCTGATGAAACGCCAGAATATCCCCGCCCTTTTCACCACACGCAAGACATCTAAATGCACCATTTTCAATGCGAATTCTTAGGCTTGGCTTGTTATCCTCATGGAAAGGGCAAATTGCTGAGCGCCACTCACCCCCTCCAATTAAATTAAGCCCCTGCGCTGAGAAATAGCAAACTGGATCTGGCAATTGATTCTTATTAAATCGGTTATTCATTTAGAAATTTCCTCACAAATATCACACTAGAAGGGAATGTCATCGCATAGGCGATTCTGCATAAAAGAGTATTCAATCTGACTAATCAACCCCTTTTCCAAAAGATGCTTTAAACGCTCCGGCATCCGGCCTTCAACTTCTCGCATTTGCTCCCGACTCTGTTCGTTGCGTATTTCATAGATAGTCTTTCCATAACCTCTCAGTAAATTCATTTGCTTATCTAGCTCAGAAATTAATTGCTCTGTTTGAAGCAGAGTTTTGCACTCAGGAATTAGAGATTGGATTTCTTTATTTAGGGCTTTTGTTACAGAAAGTTGAATTTTTACTCGCATAATGCCTCCGCAAACTGTTGAAAGATAATTCTGTGTCTATCACCCACATCGCTAATTTGATTTAAGAATTCCAAGTAATTGACGGCTTTGGGATCAAGCAAAAATTCATTTGTAGCTAATTCTTGAATTAACTTAAAAATCAATGCACGTGTCTGATATTGAAATTGGGTCTGAACTGAAGTTGGAATATCAGCGCTCTTCATGCGTCTCCCTCCTTGTAAGAAAGTGGGTTAGCAAGAAATTTGTGTAATTCCCTATTCTGATAAAAAGTGCATCGAATCCCCATTCGTATGGGCTTTGGAGCTCTTCCTTGTAGGCTTAGGCGCCTAAAGGTTTCTCGGCAGACAGGGGAAAATTCTGAAAATTGAGACCATCTACTACACCCATCATGGGGTAGTAATTTTGGTTTTGGTAAAGCTGTTTTAGCAGGCATCGTAAGTTCTCCATGTGTGTTACAGCACCACGATTGGTGCATGGAGTAACTTTGAACCTTTCCTGCCTAAATATCATCGCAATTGCGGCAAACTGCACTGCAATTGCGGTACGTCAATCCTTGAAATGAATTGCTTTCTTGGCTGCACTTATCCGACTGTCCAAGGTTCTCCTTGAGAAGCCACCCAAGTGGTCGTATTCTGCTTCCAGATATGCCTTTAATTCGTCATCCGTTCTATACAAACCTTTTTGAATGATGATGTCGTACAAAGCCCCAATTAATTTCACATGATTGGCCAACTCTTTAGGATTGACGGCTTTCTCAGAGTTCTCAGCTTGAGTAACGGCCTCTTGATCAAACCCGGAAACTTTGAAGAATTCTTCTGGTACCTCCCACTTCATTTTCTTGCATACCCATGAAGCGAAGCCAATCAAATCAACTTTATCCCTTGATGGTATTTCATCAATATCACCACAATACCAATCTAAAGAATCAGCCCAGTTGTAAGAAACCTCTGTTCTCTCATCAATTTCTTGGCAATAAAAATCGCATGCCTCTTGAAGCATCCAAGGCATCATATGAGGATTTAAATCTAAGCTTAGATAAATTGCATCCTCAAATGAAACATATTTAAATTGTTTCCAATAAGCCCATTTTGGTGTTTTTTCTTCTGAGTATTTTGAGTCACTAATTATCATTTATCCCTCACTTATGCTCTTTTTATGCTTATCACTCTAGCACCAGCTTTAATACCATCTAGGTAGTCAGCCCATTCCTGCATCATCTTGGCTCTTTGTGGAATGTATTCAGCGTGGTTATAAGCTCCGCTCACCCTATTTCTTTCTAAGTGGGCAAGCTGAACCTCTATGTGTGCATGCTGGTAGCCAGTTTCATGCAGGATTGTGGAGGCTACACCCCTGAATCCATGCCCAGTCATTCGACCCTTGTAGCCCATGCGATACAAAGCAAACAAAATTGTATTGTTGCTCATACTTTTCTTCGGATTACTTTCATGTGGAAAAACTAAATCTCCTCCATCGGTCACTTTATGCAATTCTTTGAGAATGGCTTTTGATTGCTTGGATAAAGCCACAATATGAGCGGCTGATACCCTACCTTTGACCTTTTTCATTCTTTCGGCCGGCACAACCCAAACATTATTTTGCAAATCAAATTCGCTCCACTTTGCGCTGATTAGTTCACCGGTTCTAACAAATGTGTATGACATCAACTTCATTGCCAATTTAGTAATCACGCTTCCGCCATTCACATCATCGTAAGTATCTATTTTTCGCAGTAACTCAGGAACATCCTGAGGGGCAAGAGAATTTCTATGTTTTACAGGCGGGCTTTGTATATGTGCATCTGCTAGGCCAATATCATTGGCTGGGTTTCTATCACATAAACCCTCAACAATTGCATATCGAAATACTTGTCCTGCTGAGGAATAAACTCGTTTCGCAATATCAAAAGCCCCTCGCTTAACCACCTTCTGAGCCATCTTGATTAGCATGGGTGCAGTAATTGTATGAATTGGCATCGAGCCAATTTGAGGGAAGACATCCTGCTCCAGTCGCTTTAAAACCTTGCCTGCATGCTTTTCATCCTTACCAGCAGACCAAGCTTTATGCCACCTCAAAGCCACAGATTTAAAGTCATTCTTTTTTTGATTATTCTCTTGCTTACGAACGATAGATGGATCACGCCCCTCATCCAACTGTTTTCTAGCTGCTGCTAGCTTCTCCCTGGCTCTTTTTAGAGTGATTTGAGGATAACTGCCAAAAGAGAGCATTTTGGGTTTGCCGCCATACCTGTAGCGGTATCGCCAACCTAAATTGCCGCTGGGATTTGAAAGTAAAGCCAAGCCATTTCCATCTGAATAACTTTTGGTGGCAGAGGAAGGTTTAATTCCCTTAATAAAGGCATCAGTGAGCTTCAAATTCACTCCCCAAGTAAGCGTCTACAAGCAATAAATTCTTAGTGAAATGTTATACACATTTTTATACACATATTAGGAATGTTACTCACATTTTCAAGGGTTGGCTACTAATGCCTAAATTGGCTTTAGAGCCTTATGATATATAGATATTTTTGGGAAACAGTTGGCATTGAAAGTACCATCTGTGGTGCCTCGGGGCGGACTCGAACCGCCACGCCTTGCGGCACCGGATTTTGAGTCCGGCACGTCTACCAATTCCATCACCGAGGCAGGTGTTTGCAGTGGAAAAACTGCATTACGTACAGCTAAGAGGTGAGAGTGTAACAAAAAAAGAGTATGGACTGCCATCCTTTAGCTCAGTACCCCTTAAAATAGGCGTCTCTAGCCAAATTCTGCAAAAGGACTTACCCGTATGGCCGGCCACTCAAAATGGGCCAATATTCAGCACCGCAAAGGTCGTCAAGACGAAAAGCGCGGCAAGATTTGGACCAAACTCATTAAAGAAATTACTGTCGCAGCCAAATTAGGTGGCGGCGACATTGCGACGAACCCCCGCTTACGTTTAGCGATTGATAAGGCTAAAGACTCCAATATGCCCAATGACAATGTGCAAAGGGCGATTCAGCGCGGCACTGGTTCACTTGAGGGTGTGAACTACGAAGAGATTCGTTATGAAGGTTATGGCTTTAATGGGGCTGCTGTGATTGTTGACTGCCTCACAGATAACCGCACTAGAACAGTTGCTGAAGTGCGCCACGCATTTACTAAAAATGGTGGCAATATGGGTACCGAAGGTTCTGTTGCCTTCTTATTCAAGCACTGCGGCCAAATGCTATTTGCCCCTGGTACTAGTGAAGATCAATTAATGGAAGTTGCCTTAGATGCTGGTGCAGAAGACGTCATCACCCATGATGATGGCTCACTTGAAGTGCTATCGCCTGTACCTGATTTTTCAAAAGTACAAGATGCGCTTTCCAAGGCTGGCCTCAAAGCCGAGTTAGCTACCGTAGCCATGCGCCCCGAAACAGAAATTTCACTTGAGGGCGATCAAGCTGAAAGCATGCAGAAATTATTGGACGCTCTTGAGAATCTAGATGACGTACAAGAAGTTTTCACGAATGCAGCTTTCTAATTCAGCGGCATTCTGATTTGAAACCCATTCATCAACATAACTATTAGCTTGCTATGAAAATTCTCTTAATTGGATCCGGTGGTCGCGAACATGCGCTGGCCTGGAAATTGGCGCAATCGCCTCAAGTGCAAACAGTCTTTGTTGCGCCAGGCAATGGCGGTACTGCCACGGCTAAGCAGACTACAGCAGGCATTCAAAATCTTCCCATCTCAGACCTGCAAGATCTTGCAGAGTTTGCGAAACGTGAAAAGATTCACTTAACAGTGGTTGGCCCCGAAGCTCCGCTGGCAGCTGGCATCGTCGATGTGTTCCGCGCAAATGGTTTGCGAATTTTTGGGCCGACCCAACTTGCGGCGCAATTAGAGTCTTCAAAAGATTTCTCTAAAGCCTTTATGAAACGACATGGCATTCCAACTGCGGATTACCAAACCTTTTCAAATGCATTAGAGGCGCACGCCTACATTGATGCTAAAGGTGCTCCTATTGTGATCAAGGCTGATGGCTTGGCTGCTGGCAAAGGCGTTGTAGTTGCCATGAGTCTTGAAGAAGCTCACGCAGCAGTCGATATGATGCTGGCGGACAATAAACTGGGTAATGCCGGTGCTCGTGTCGTCATTGAAGAATTCCTGACCGGAGAAGAAGCCAGCTTTATTGTGTTGGTGGACGGTAAAAATGTTCTTGCCTTAGCAACCAGCCAAGACCATAAGCGTTTACTCGATGCCGATCAGGGCCCTAACACCGGTGGTATGGGTGCGTACTCCCCCGCTCCCGTAGTCACCCCTGAAGTTCATGCGCGCGCTTTACGTGAAGTGATCATGCCGACAGTAAAAGGCATGGAATCTGATGGTCTGCCATATACCGGCTTCCTCTACGCAGGATTGATGATCTCTCCTGATGGAAAAATCAAAACTTTAGAATTTAATTGCCGCATGGGTGATCCAGAAACACAGCCGATCATGGCGCGTTTACGCAGTGACTTAGTTCATGCATTGGATATGGCAGTGGACGGCAAACTCAATGAAGTCGAGCTTGAGTGGGATCGCCGCACTGCCTTAGGGGTAGTGCTCGCGGCATATAACTACCCAGAGACCCCACGTAACGGTGATGTAATTACTGGCATTCCAGCTGATACCGAAGATCAACTGAGCTTTCATGCGGGGACCAAACTGCAAGAGGGCAAACTACTGACTTCAGGTGGTCGCGTGATGTGCGTGGTTGGCTTGGCTGACACAGTTCGTGGCGCCCAGCAAAAGGCGTATGACGCTATTTCTCAAATTCAATTTGATGGCATGCAATATCGCAAAGATATTGGTTACCGCGCAATTAAATAAAGATTGATAGAACACAATTGTCCGATAGCGCACAAACTCAGATAAATATCCAAACCTTAAAAGATTACTTTTGGGGTTTGCAAGATCGCATCACTGCAGCGATGAGTGCGCTCGATGGCAAAGCCTTCATCGCCGATGAATGGCAAAAGCCAGAAGACAGCAAACTCAAGGGTTATGGTCGCACCT
>Ga0118677_10010252_pt1 | contig 14375 bp, 14 predicted proteins | sample AliMusrvi5mmetaG_FD_86154 | JGI IMG/M metagenome (GOLD analysis project Ga0118677, IMG submission 86154) | reverse complement strand
CCGGATCCCCTTGCCGGGATGGTCCGGGGACTGCCTGCCGGAGGGCGGGGTCGAAGGCGTCGGTGTCGCGGACGGCAGCGCGACCTGCCCGTCGGGGGAACCTTGAGGTGGAGGCGGGGTCGGCTCCCGGGAACCCTGCGGGTTGCCGGGGTGCCCGGCCTTGCCCGTGGGCATCCGGGGCGCCTTCGTTTCCTTTTCGACCTTCCGGTCCCACTGGGACAGGAAGCGTGCGGTGTCGGGGACCTCCTCGACCGCGGGCTTCGGTAGTTCCACCACCTGCCCCTCGATCGGTTCGTGCGCCTTCGGCTTCGGGGACACCCTGGCGGCGGACCGGGCCTCGTCCAGGATGCGCAGCCGCACGGTTTCGCGCTTCGTGGACGTGTCGGCCGGCGGCTCGGCGGTCAGCAGCAGGATCGCGATCACCAGGTGCACCAGGGCGGACACGGACAGGCCCGTGATCAATCGCCGTCGATCGCGAACCCCAGGGTTTTCCCGACCGCGTTTCATCGTCCCGCCTCAGGGCACGGAGGGGGTCGGAGCGGCACCGGCCACGTGCTCGACGGAAGCCGCGAAGTTCTTGACGCCAAGCCCCCGGAGGGCGTCGATGACCTCAATCACCCGGCCGTATTCCACCTGCCGATCGCCGTCCACCAGCACCTCGGCGTCGGGATTGGTCTGCAGCAGCCCGGGCACGCGCTGGCGCAGGTCTTCCATCGAGACCTCCTCGCCCTGCAGCGACAGCTTCCCGCCCGGCGCCACGACCACCGACAGCGAGGAAGCCGACGGGTCGCGCCCGGTCGAACCCTCGGGCAGCTGCACGTCGATCGACTTCCGAGAAATGTAGGTGGCCGTCACCATGAAGATGATCAGCAGCACCAGCATGATGTCGACCATGGGGGTGACGTTGATGTCGGTGATCATCCCCCGGGGGTCCCTCAACGATTGCACGCAGCCTCCTCACCCTTGCACGCCGCCGCGGATTGGCCCGCGGCCGCGTTGAATACTATCGGTCCGCGTGTCGCAGGGTCAAGTGGAGCCGGGCGGGAAGACATCCTGGGCGCCCGGGGCGACTCCGTCTCCGGCGCGGTTGGGACCGCGCCTCCGCCTCCGTGCCCGGGCGGGCCGCTTTTCGCGCGACGAGGGGTGTGGCATCATACGCCCCGCCCCGCGACGTGCGGGCCCTTTCAGGACGGGAGAATCGACGATGTCCGAGCCTCAATCCACGTGTCCCCGCTGCCGGTGCGCACATATCATCCTCGCGCTGGTGCTGGGCCTGGGGCTGGCCCTGCCGCTGGCCGTGGCGGCCTGGCACACGGTGGCCCGGGAGTGGAAGGCCTGCAGGCAGGTGTCGCAGTGGAAGCAGCGCGGCGATGCCGCGTTCCTGGCCGGCGATTTCGCCACGGCAGCCCGGACGTATTCGCGTGCCCAGGCGATCGATCCGACGGCCCTCGACCTCCTGCCCCTGTTCGCCCGGGCCCGCGCGTTCGACGCCGCCTGGCATCCCGATACCCTCCAGGGGGACTACGTGGCCGACGTCGCGGTGGACGTCGATTCCGTGGAAGCGGCCTTCCCGGCGGACAAGCCTACGCTCACCGCCCTGCGAGGCTTCGTGGCGATCCAGGCAGGCCGAACCTCCGATGGCGAGGCCCTGGTTCGGAAGGCCCTCGAACTGGATCCCGCGAACGGTCCCGCGAACCTGGGGCTGGCCCACATCCTGCGTCGCGATCCCGGCAAGATGAAGGAGACCGTGGCGGCGATGGAGGCCGCGATCAAGGCCGGGCCGAAGGTCCCGGAAAACCTGGCGCTGCTGGGCCGGATCCTGCTGGACCAGGGCGACGTCAAGGGCGCCACGGATCGCCTCACCGAGTCGGTGGCCCTCCGCGAAACGGCAGACTCCCTTCGCGACCTGGGCACGGCCCTGCTGGCCGGAAACGATCTTCCGGGCGCGATCAAGCGCCTCGGGGACTCGGCGCGCCTCAACGACCGAGACGCGACGACCTGGTCCCTGCTGTCCCAGGCGTACCTGATGGACGAGGCCTTCGATTCGGCGGAAACCGCCGCCCGTACCTCCCTCGCGATCCAGCAGGCCCCCGCGACGACCATCCGGCTTGCCCAGGCCCTCAACCGCCAGAAGAGGTTCGGCGAGGCTGCCCAGTTGCTGCAGCAGACGCTGCAGTCCCAGCGCGACCTCGTCACCCTGATCGAGTTCGCTTCCGCACTCGAGGGCCTGAACCGGACGAACGACGCGCTGACGATCTACCGCGAGATCCTGTCGTCCCAGTGGCCGCGCGATCCGCAGCAGTCCAGGCTGGTCCAGCAGATCCAGTCCATCGCGCTCCAGCACGTCCAGGCCCTGAATCCGGCCGCCCCCGCGGTTCCCGCCGCTCCCGGCCCGGCGAAGAAGGGCGCCAAGCGCTGACCGCCACCCGCTTCCCGCCCGCCCATCGCCGGTGTTCGTCTGGAGGGTGTCAGGTTTCGATCAGGGCCACCGTGACGTTGTCCACGCCGCCTGCCGCGAGAGCGGCGTCCACCAACCGGTGGGAGCGTTCGTCCAGGCTTCCCCCCGCGTTCAGGAGATCCTGGATCGTTTCGTCTTCCAGCATGTCGTTGAGGCCGTCGGAGCACAGCAGGTAGACGTCCCCGGGGTGGACCCTCCGACGGAAGAACTCGATGTCCGCCCGCTCGCGCAGGCCCAGGGCCTTCATGATCACGTTGCGATGCGGGAACGACCGCGCCTCGCTGGGGTGGATCATCTGGAGGCGGAGGTACTCGTTGAGCAGGGAATGGTCCTGCGACAGCACCCGGAGATGCCCGTTGCGCAGGCGGTAGATCCGGCTGTCCCCCGAAAACACCACGAACACCGTGGACCCGTGGAAGTAGGACGCCACGACCGTGGTCCCCATGCCCCGGAAGGCCGCACTGGCGGCCGACATCTCGAAGATGATGCGGTTCGCGAACTCGATGGCGGCCACGAGGTCGGTTTCGCCGGGCGTGGGTCGCCCCAGCAGGCCGCGCACGGCATTGCCGACGCGGGTCATCGTGTCGTCCGACACCTTGCCCGTGAACCAGTCCCGCACCGAGTCCACGCACAGCGAGGAGGCCACGTCGCCCCGCTGGTGGCCGCCCATGCCGTCGGCCACCACGTACAGATCCTGTTCGGGCAGCAGGAGGAAGGAGTCCTCGTTGCGCGACCGCACCCGGCCGACGTCGGTCAGCGCGCACGCCCTCGTACGGCAGCCCCTGCGCACGGTTTCCTGCTGCGCCCGCGTCATGGCTTGATACCGCCCGCACCGCGCACGACCTCCGGGGGAGGCAGGACAGGCGGCCGCTCGGTCCCTTCCTGTGCGCGCTGGAGTTCGATTTCCGCGAACAGCATGTCCGGCGCCACGGTCGAAACGGGGACCATCCCCGATTCCGCGCCGCAATATCCGTTGAAGACCCCGTACCTGTCCGACGTCGCCACGATCTTGTTGATGGACGACAGCGGCGTCCCGACGATTTCGATCCCGCGCACCAGCGTTTCCTGGCCGGTCTTCGCATCCACCCGGTACGACACCCGCGGCAGCCCCTTGAAGGCCTGGAAGCCATACGAGGACGTGTTCGTCGAGCCGCCGGCGATGCTTTCGATGATGATGCCGAAGGGCTTGCCCTGCTTACGCACCTCGTCCAGCAGCAGTTCCTTCATCCGCGCCCGGGGCACCGGATTCCTTCCCCGAACCACCAGGTTGGCCATGCGTCCCACGGCCGGCTGGAACCCGTCGGACCGGCCGTGGCCGTTGGACTTCGCAAAGCCCTCGATGGGCTTGCGGGACATCAGGAAGCCCTTCAGCACGCCGTGGTCCACCAGCACCGCCTTCTGGGCCTTCACCCCTTCGTCATCGACGCGATAGGCCCCGTTCAGGGATTCGCCCGCGGACTCCGGAAGGGTCGGGTCGTCCACCAGGTCGATGGTATCCGGCAGGATCCTCTGGCCCAGCTGGCCCTTGAACGTCCGGCCCTCCTCCTCGCCTTCCTGTCGCTGGCCCTCCAGGCGATGCCCGACCGTTTCGTGGAAGAAGACGCCGGTCGCTTCCGGCGACATCAGCACCGGCACCGACACCGGGTCGACGATCGGCGCATCGCGCATCCTCACCAGGCGCTCGACCATCACGCGCAGGTCCTTCATCGCGACATCGGCCGCGGGCAGGTCCTCGGGACGGCGTCCGTACCAGTTCACGGTGTCCTGCAGGAGCATGCCGTCCTTGGCCCGCGTGACGGCCACGACCAGCAGTTGCACGTAGTCGTCCACGGTCTTGACCAGCGTGCCTTCCGTGTTGGCGAAGTACCGCGTCAGGCGCACCGAACTGACCTCGACGGACGAGTCGAAGACCTCCGGGTAGTCCAGCAGCACGCCCGAGATCCGCCGCACGTCACGTTCCCACGCCTTCCGATCGAACTTCATCGGCGGGCGCTCCTCGACCAGGCGGACGGGTTCGTCGCGGGTCAGGCTGCCGGCCTCGCGGGCCTTCGGGTCGTTGACGGTCTTGGACTTCACCGTCAGGAAGGACATCAGGCCCGCCTTGTACCGGTAGTCCGTCAGCAGCCACAGCACGCGGCGCAGCGCGTTTTCGGACCGGTCGTCCAGCGGCGCGATGTTGTTCGGGACGAACTTCTGGCGCGGGTTGAAGAAGGACTCCTGGTCCTCGGACGAATCCATGTCGTAGTCGCCGACGCGGACGTCCACCTGCGCGGTGCGGTTTTCGAACGCCTGGGACTGGAAGATCGCACCGAACTTGCCGCTGATGTAGGTGCGGTCCGAATCGCGGATCGTGTACGCGATGAAATACGGGGCCTCGTACCCGGTCAGGCGCAACGTTTCCCGGCTGCGCGACAGTTCGTCCGTCATCGCCTTCAGGATCCAGTCGCCGCCGGAGGGAGCGGGTGCGGCGACAAGCGCCACCGAGGGCGCCAGCGAAGCGCCCAGGAGCACCAGGAACCCGACGATCCGGAATCGAACGGTCACCGTCCGTCCTCCTCAAGCCCGACCATCGGCAGCCGGGCGTCGACCAGGCGCTCGATGGCATCCACGTCCGCAGGCGGGAACGGGTACGCCGCCATCTCGTCCAGGGTTACCCACTGCAGCGCATGGACATTCCGGCATTCCAGATGGTCGTCCAGGAGGCGACACCGGTACACCCGGAAGTCGAGCGTGAACGGCTCGTAGTCGTGGAAGGTGTGGCCAAGCAGTTCGCCGACTTCGACGGAGGCCGCCAGTTCCTCGACCATTTCGCGCCGCAAGGCCGTCGCATCGTCCTCGCCGGGTTCGACCTTCCCGCCCGGGAACTCCCAGTACAAGGGGAAGACGGCCCGGGGATTCCGCTGGGTGATCAGGAACAGCCCGTCGCGTTCGACGACCGCCGCAACCACCTGGATTCCGGGCTTGCCGGACAAGAATGCCTCCCGAACCGATCCGCTGGCCACGATATCCGCTGGGCCGACCGAAGGCAAGGCGGCATCGACAGGGAATTCGTGCGACGCTGACCTGGAAGAGGCTATTCGCCCTGGGTCGGGGAGAAGTCGGCGTTCAGTGCTTCCATCTTTTCCCAGATGTGGGAAACGTCGTTGGTGAGGATCAGCAGGTCCCGCTTCCGGCCGGCGACGTCCTTCACGTGGCGGCGCAGCGTGGCTTCCTTGCGGAACCCCATGGCCTCGAGCGCCTTCTGGGCGCCGACCTTGCCGCCGGCGACCTGCCCCTTGATGATTTCGATGCCCGCGGTCGGGGCCGCGCGGACCAGGTGGCGCAGCAGCACCTTGGCCAGGCCGCAGCGCTGCCAGGGGCGCGCGACCACCAGCCGCACCTCGCCGACATGCCGGGTCCAGCCGTACAGGCCGCGCTCGAGCGTGGCGGACGCGATGATCTTCCCGTCGACCTCGGCCACCAGGTTCAGCACCTGGTCCTCGGTGTCGCGCACGAAGTGATGGACCACCTCGGGCTGCGACACGTCGTTTCGCAGGAACAGGCGGTCCTCCAGCGGCAGGCCCTGGAAGAACTCCACCATCCGGGCCTCGTCGCTGATCGTCATTTCGCGGACGATCACCGACCTCCCGTCGCGCAGCGGTTCGGTCTGGGGGAAGTTTTCGTATTCCATGGGTTCCTCCTCCGGGTCAGGCGGTGCCGACCAGCGAACGGCCGTGCTCGTATCCTCGACGGAACGCGTTGAGGTTCAGCGACTCGGTTCCCTTGGGGACCGAGGACAGCAGGGCCTTTTCCGCCGCGATCAGCGACACGACGCCCGTCACGCCGGCGAAGAAGCCCACCATCACGATGTTCAGGACCAGCCGCCGCCCCAGTTCCTCGGCGATCCGCGTCGCCGGGATGCCGTAGGCCTTCACGCCGGGGGGCAGGTCCTTCGGGGTCACCAGTTCCTCTTCGTACAGCAGCAGCCCGTCCGGCTTCAGCGTCGGGATGAACTGGGTGTAGGCATCCGACGACATCACGACCAGGACGTCGGGCTTCTGCACGTAGGGATAGGCCACCGGGGCGTCGGCGATCGTCACCTGGGCGCTGCACGCGCTGCCTCGGGCCTCGGGCCCGAAGGCCTGGATCAGCGTCGCGTTCTTGCCGTCGAAGATGGAGGCCGCCTTGCCGAGGATGATGCCCGACAGGATCACGCCCTGCCCGCCCAGTCCTCCGATCCGGATCCCGGTACTCGCCATGTCAACCCCCGTACGTACGATAGCGGTCGCCCAGCACGCTGCTGAAGTGGGAGTTCATCGCGTCCAGCCAGGTCGGCCGCTCGCGGTCCACGAAGGTCCCCACCACGATGTCGCCTTCCATGCCCACGGCGACTTCCTTCGTGTCGGCGCCGTTGCGCAGCACGGAACGTTCCTTGTACTGGCGAACCATGTCCACGCCGTCGCCCAGCCGGTTGCGCCGCAGGAACAGCGTGGGGCACGGGGCCATGATCTCGATGAACCGGAAGCCCTTCTTGCCCAGCGCCTCCTTGAAGCAGCGGGTCAACTGGCGCACGTGGAACACCGTCCACCGGGCCACGAACGTCGCCCCCGCGGCGTCGGCCAGGAACGGCAGGCTGGCGGGGTTCTCGAAGTTGCCGAAGGGCATCGTGGTCTGGGTCGCGCCGATGGGCGTCGTGGGCGCCACCTGGCCGCCGGTCATGCCGTAGGTGAAGTTGTTCACGCACACGACCAGGAGGTCCATGTTGCGCCGCGCGGCGTGCATGAAGTGGTTGCCGCCGATGGCGAACAGATCGCCGTCGCCCGAGTACACCACCACGTTGAGGTCGGGGTTCGCCAGCTTCAGGCCCGTCGCGAACGGGATTGCCCGACCGTGGGTCGTGTGGAACGAGTCGAGGTTCAGGTAGCCCGCCACGCGGCCCGTGCAGCCGATGCCCGACACGATGGCGACCTTGTCGAGGTCCAGCGCCGCCTCTTCGAGGGCCCGCGTGAAGCAGTTGACCGTGGTGCCGATGCCGCAACCGGGGCACCAGATGTGCGGGATGCGTTCCTGCCGGAGGTACGGCATGACCGGGTTGTCCACCAGCGGCAGGCCGGACAGGTCCTGGTCGTCGTTGAGGGTCGTTTCGCTCATCGCGCCGCCTCCAGGATTCGGTCCAGAATGACCTGAGGTTCGTGCACCGTGCCGCCCGCGTGGTCCACCAGCAAGACGGGAACCTTGCCCGCGACGGCCCGCGAGACCTCGTGAACCATCTGGCCCAGGTTCAGTTCCGGAACGACCATCGCCTTGCACTGGGTGGCCAGGTACGCGATGCGGGTGGTCGGGAACGGCCACGCGACGACCAGCCGAGCATGGCCGACCTTGAGGCCCTGGGCGCGGGCCTGCAGGACGGCCGACGAGGCGACCCGGGACGTGATGCCGTAGGACACGACGATGACGTCGGCGCCCTCGCACTGGTCCTCGCGGATGTCCGCCAGGGCATCGGCGTTGTCGCGGATCTTGTTGGTCAGGCGGCGGATCAGCTTGTCCTGGGACTTCGGCGTCAGGGCCGGCCAGCCGCGCTCGTCGTGGGTCAGCCCCGTGACGTGGATGCGATGGCCGTCGCCCGCCTTGGCCATGGCGGGAACCCCGTCCGCGCAGGCATCGAAGGGCCGGTACTCGCCCGGGGCCTTCTTGGTCCAGCGGCGCTCCGTGATCTCGATGGCGGACGCCTCGGGGATCACGACGCGCTCGGTCATGTGGCCCACGACCTCGTCCATCATCAGGAACACCGGCACGCGCCACTGCTCGGCCAGGTTGAACGCCTTGATCGTCAGGTCGAAGCATTCCTGCGGGCTGTCGGGCACCAGGGCGATGATTTCGTAGTCGCCGTGGGAGCCCCACTTCACCTGCATCATGTCGGCCTGGGCGGGCAGCGTGGGCAGCCCGGTCGAAGGCCCGCCGCGTTGCACGTCGATGAAGACGCACGGCGCCTCGGTGATGTACGCGAGGCCCAGGTGCTCCATCATCAGCGACAGGCCGGGGCCCGAGGTGACGGTCATCACCTTCTTGCCGCCCCAGACCGCGCCCAGCATGGTGATGGAGGCGGCCAGCTCGTCTTCCATCTGGATGAACACGCCGCCCACCATCGGGATGCGCTGGGCAAAGCGCTCGACCACTTCCGTGGAGGGCGTGATCGGGTAGCCGGATACGAACCGGCACCCGGCCGCCAACGCGCCTTCACAGGCCGCATGGTCGCCGTCCAGAAAGTGCACTCCCGTGAGTACCCCCTTGGGATCCGCGGTCACGGTACCTCCGGTGTCAACGGGTGGGGTGACTGGCCAGCGACGCCGCCTTCGCAGCCTCGATGTCCTTGAAACGCATTCCAAAAATGGCGAAATCGGGGCAGTACAGGCCGCACAGGCCGCAGCCGGTGCAGTCCTCGGGCCGGCCCAGCACCGGGTAGTGGTAGCCCTTCGCGTTGAATTCACGCGAAAATTCCAGGCAGTCGGTGGGGCAGAACTCGATGCAGTACGAGCATCCCTTGCAGACCTCGGGCTGCACGAACACGGTCCCCTTCGCCTTGCGGACCGGGGCTGCGTCGCTCATACCTTGGACCTCCATGGCTGCGGTCGTGGCCGCGGGCCCGCCACCGGGGCAGAGCACTCGCCACAGAACCACGTGACGGCCTTGGTAAGCCGTACCCACCCCAAAGTCAAGTCCGCGGACACACGACAGGATCGGTTTGGAATGCGTCCCAGGCCCCTTGCATCCGCGATTCGGATACCTATTGTCCACAATCGTCGGAACATTGCTCCCGATTGATTCGGATCGTGCGGAATTGCGGAGAGTTGGAATGAAATTGCCCGCGGGAAGGAAGTGGATGGTGATCCGGGTGGTGGGCGTTGCCGCGGTGGGGGCGCTGGGGGGATTCCTCTACTACGCGTATGTGGGGTGCGAAACGGGCGGATGCCCGATCACGTCCAGCCCCTGGCTGACGACCGGGTTCGGAGCCGCGATGGGACTGTCGCTGGGCTGGCCGTCGTCGAGACCTTGAAGCCTCCCCCCGAAGCGCGTACCATCCGCCCCGAGCGCCGGATGTGCGGGGGCGGGGAGAATCCACATGGGACTGTTCAGCAAGCTGTTCGGCGGAAGCAAGGACGAGGGAACGACGGAGGACGCGCCGGCCAAGGGCCCTGCCCTGCCCCCCGCCGTCGTGCGCCTGATGAAGAAGGTGGAAAACAAGTACGGCCAGGCCCAGGACCGGCAGGTGGCCATCCGGCAACTGGCGGACATGGGGACGCCCGAGGCCGTCCACGGGATTCTGCGCCGCTTCACCTTCCGCATCGAGCAGACGATCGGTGACGAGGAGGAGAAGCGCCAGGTGTTCGACGAGATCGTGCGCCTGGGCCCGGTGTCGGTGCAGCCCATCCTCGACTTCCTCGAAAAGGAGAACTCGCCGTACTGGCCGACGAAGGCCCTGCGGGACATCCTGGGCGAGGAGAAGACGGTCGCGCACCTGATCGACACCATCGACCGCACCGAGGCCATCTTCGACCGCGACATCGAGCGCAAGATCGAACTGGTGTCGAACCTGCGCGAATACAAGGACCCGCGCGTCCGCGAGATGCTGGAACGGTTCCTGTCCGAGGACAACGAGGAGCTGCGCGTCCACGCCATCGAGGGACTGGCCGACCTGGGCCGCGACGAGATGGGCGACACGCTGGTCGAGCGCCTGCTGGACGAGAACGAGACCCAGCGGGTGAAGACCGCGGTGCTGAACCTGCTGATCGAAAAGAAGTGGAAGATCAAGCGACACAAGGAATCGATCCGCAAGGTCATCCCGGCCGCGTTCTGGATCGACGACGTGGGCGTCATCCACCAGCGCTGAAGCCCCCCTGTCCCCGCCGTGATATCGTAGCGCGATGACGACCCCCTCCTCCGAGACGTGGAACCGGGTCCGCTGGGCGGAATCCTCGAACCCCTGCGTCGAATCGCTGTTCCTGAAGTTCCACCTGCCCGGCAACGCGGCGTTCTGGGCGCGGTACACGCTGCGCAGGCCGGCGCCCGGGTCCGGCCCGGCGGTGGGTTGCCTGTGGGCGGTCTGCGCCCGGCCCGAAGGCACGGCCGTCGCCTGCAACACGCACCCGGAGTCCGAGGTGGACTGCGCCCGGACCCGGTTCTGGCTGCGCATCGGGCCTGGCGAGTTGTCCACGGGACGCGCGACCGGCCGGGTCGAGCGACTGGTGTCGCCGGACGGGACGTCGATCCCGGGCGACATCACCTGGGACCTCACGTTCGAAACCGGGCCCACGCTGGTCCACCTGCCGCTCCCGTCGCTGTACGCGGCCCCGCTGCCCCGGAACAAGATCGTGTCCCCGCTGGTGTCGACCCGTTTCCACGGAACGATCCGCGTGCAGGGGACCGAGTTTCGCGTCGTCGGCGCGCCCGGGATGCAGGGGCACAACTGGGGCGCCGCCGTTTCGCCCTCCTGGGCCTGGTGCCACGTTGCGGGCTTCCACGGCGAGGAAGATGCTGTGTTCGAGGCCCTGAACAGCGGCATGCAGATGGGACCCGTCGAGGTCCCGCTGACCCTGTTGTACCTGCGCCTGCGAGGCCGCGAGCACAACCAGAACCACCCGGTGCGCATGGCGCTGGCGAAATCCCGCGTGGACGGCCTGCGCTGGCGGTTCGAGGGTTCCGTGGGCGCGGTGCGACTGGACGGCGAGGTCGTCGCGCGGCCCGGCGACGCGGTGGGCCTGGACTACCTGTCGTCGGACGGATGCGTCGTCCGGTGCGTCAATTCGAACCTGGCGTCGGCGCGGGTGCGGGTGCGGGGCCTGCCGGGCGGCGAGCGGGTGCTGGCCACCGGAAACACGGCGACGCTGGAACTGGGCGGCAGGATGGCCCCGCCGGGCGTGCCCTCCGCAGTCCGGGGCTGACCCGCGGGCTCGTCGAACGTCACCTATCCTCGAACGCCTTCCACGCCGCCAGCAGGGCGTCGTCGGTGGCCTTGCGTGCCGCGAACCGATCCAGTGCCGGACAATGCCCGCCTGCCGCCGATCGGGACGCGCAGTCGGGCGCATTGACCAGCACCGCGAACTCCAGGGTTCCGCCGGCGGCCAGGGGCAGCACGCCCGCCAGCGTCACCGCGTCGTCCAGCGTGCCCGTCTTGGCCCGCAACCGGCCCGCCAGCGGCGTGGCCTTCATCCGCTTCTTCAGGGTGCCGTCGACGCCGGCCACCGGCAGGGCGTCCAGCACCACGCTTCCCTTCGGCTCCTTCTGCAACCAGCGCAGCAGCGCGACCGTGGCACGGGCCGACACCGCGTTGGCGTCGTAGAGGCCCGATCCGTTGGCGAACCGGAAGGCTCCCGGCGAAACGCCCACCGGGCCTTTCAGGAAGGCGCTCAGGGCCGTCGCCCCCTCCACGAAGCCGACCGGCCGGTCACCCGACTCCCGGGAGCCCACCAGCCGCAGCACCGTTTCGGCATACGGGTTGACGCTGTCCTTCAGCATGGGCACCAGCAGCGCGCCCAGCGTCGGCCCTTCCCGCGTACAAAGGACCCGCAGGCCGGAAGGCGCGGCGGCCAACGGGGGCCCGCCGCCGACCTTCACGCCCGCGGCCTCGAGGTCCGCCCGGAACGCCCCGGCCGCATGCGGGCCTGGGTCCGGCACCCGGAAGGACTGGACGACGGGCGTCTTCGATTTCAGCAGGCCGGCGAGGCGCAGGACCAACCGACCGTCGCCGTCGACCTCGCCCGACAGCACGAACCGGCCCTTCGCCGCCTGGGCCTTCCCGCCGTTCCCCGCGCCTGCACGAGTGCCAGCGCGAGTGCCCGCCGGCCCGCCCGGGGTCCGGGCCTCGTTGACCAGGAGGACCCGGTCCGACGAGGTCGACACGGCGACGCGCGGCGCCGCACCGGGCGCCCCTGGAGAAACCGTGACCGTCACCGCACCACGATCCACCACGAACGCCGCCACCCCGGCCCGGTAGGGGGCCAGGGTCCCTTTCCGGTCGTAGGCAGGGGGATCGGACGGGGCCGTGAACGGCCCTTGCTGCACAACCAGATCGCCCGCGGCGGTCACGCCCCGGTCATGGACGCAGCGCGCGAGGGCCTCCAGATCGGCCGCCTGCAGGGTCGGATCGCCGCCCGGCGTCACGATCAGCGCATCCACCTTCGGCGCGTCCCCAACCGCCGAAACGGTCGTCGCCAGCGCACGATCGGGCCCCAGCACGACAAGCGCGACCGCCGCGGTGAACACCTTGGTGACCGAGGCCGGGTTCAGCAGGACGTCCCCGTGCAGCGCCGCCAGTTCCCGTCCGTCCAGCGCGAACACGGCGCCCACCCGGGTGCCGTCCGACTCCAGCGCCTTGAGCGGCGCCAGGATCGCGTCCACCTGGCCGGCGTCCAGCCCGGCATGACGCCCGCCGGCCGGCCCTTGGGCCGGGTCCGCCCGGGACGGCGCTGCCGCCAGCAGCGCGAGCGCCGGGACCAGGACGATGGCTGCTGGAATCGGCTTCATGATTCAACCCTGCGGGGAAGACGTCGAATGATCCAGGGCGGAGGAGAAGGTCGGGCGTCCTACCAGTGCGCGACGGCCCCGAGCACGAAGCCGCGGCCCTCCGGCGTCGGGGCGGCGACCGGCATGGGGATCCGATCCATCGCGATGCGGTCTTCGGGACGGATTTCGGACCGCACGGCTTCCCAGACGACCAGCCCGATTCCCAGCGCCAGCAGGCCGCCGCCGACACCGAACCCGACGTACTCGTACTTCTGGTAGGTCGCATGGTTCTTGTCGTTCTTGTTCGCCATCGACCGCAGCCAGAACGCCGCGCCCAGGGACCCGCCGCCGAGGATCATCGACGTGACGCCCAGGCCACCGCGCCACGAAAAGGCCTTGTTCGCCAGCTTGAGGTCCAGCTTGACGTCCGACACCGTGCCCACCCGGACGGTCACGGCCTGCGACACCTGGGTATAGTCCTCCTTCTCGACCACGACCTGGTGCACGCCGGACTCGCAGGGGAGCGGCTCGGCGAACGGCGACACCGCGACCACCTTGCCGTCGATGTAGATGCGGGCCTTTCGGATGTTCGTGAAGACCCGGACGAACCCGTCGGTCTTCAGCTTTTCCATCGCGAACGTCATGCGCAGGGGTTCCCGCGAACGCACCGAGAACTGGCGTTCGAGGCCCTGGTGGCCGATGCGCTTGAGGTACACCTTGTGGGTGCCCTCGGGCATGTGGGTCGTGTAGGGCGTCTGTCCCATCACCTTTTCGGGGTCGTCCACGTAGATTTCGGCGCCGGTCGGGTCCGAATCGATCGTCACCTCGGGCAGCGCGAGGAACGCCTTTTCCTTCATCAGCTCGATCGTGCGCTCGACGTCCGCCGCGTCCGTCGGCGCCGCCCCGCCGTTCTGCGCCTTGTACAGATCCAGATACGCGCCGTAGGTCGTACCGGCCTTTTCATACGCTGCGGCCTTTTCCCAGGCCTTCGCGGCGTTGAACAGGTTCGACGGGTGGGCGAACAGCGCCTGCGCCGCCTCGAAGGTGGACGCGGCTTCCAGGTACTTGCCTTCGTCGTACAGCGCCTGGCCTCGGGTCGCCAGCGCGCGGGCCCTGTCCTTCGGCTCGTCCGGGACGGGTTCCGCAGCGGCTCCCGCAGGCACCGCGGGCACGCCTTCCGCAGCGGCAGGCGCGGCGCCCGGCTCGGTCGGAGGCGTCGGGGCCACGGGCGCCGGGGTTTCGACGGCAGGCGTCGCCACGGCGGGCGGCGCGGCCTCGGCCGGGACCGGCGACGCGGCGGGAGGGACCTCGACGGGCGCCGCCACCTCGGGCACGGGCGCGGGGGCCGGCTCGCCGGTGACAGGCGTCTGGGCCAGGACGACCGCAGGGAGCAGCACGCCCGCCAGCATCGCCAGGACCATCGAGCGCAGTTCACTTC
>Ga0118677_10010250_pt1 | contig 14376 bp, 17 predicted proteins | sample AliMusrvi5mmetaG_FD_86154 | JGI IMG/M metagenome (GOLD analysis project Ga0118677, IMG submission 86154) | reverse complement strand
CTGCTCAACAACCCCGAAGGCTTCAAACTCGCCATCGATTCGTTCGTCGACGAATACCGCGGCAAAGGCATTGATGTTGTGGTCGGCATCGAAGCGCGCGGCTTCTTCTTTGGCACCTGCATCGCTTATGCGCTGGGAATCGGCTTCGTGCCGGTCCGCAAGCCAAAGAAACTCCCGGCTGCGATCGAATTCGTCGAATACGCGCTCGAATACGGCACCGACCGCCTCGAAATCCACAAAGACGCCGTCAAGCCCGGCGCCAACGTGCTGATCATCGACGACGTCCTCGCCACCGGTGGCACCGCTGCCGCTGCTGCGTCGCTGGTTGAAAAAGTCGGCGGCAAAGTCGCCGGCATGGGCTTTGTCCTGGAACTCGACTTCCTCGACGGCCGCAAGAAACTCGGCTCGCACCCGGTTTACTCCCAGCAGCACTACTAGGAACAATACCGCTCCCTTACTGTCGCGGCTCCGTCTGGAGCCGCCCACTGCCTTCCCATGACTAGAACTGCAAAACTCGCCGCCATGGCCAAGCTCAACCTTGGACTGAAGGTCCTTCACAAAAGGCCCGACAATTTCCATGAGCTGCGAACTGTCTTCCAAACCATCTCGCTGGCCGATACCATTCACATCAGTTTCACGCCTAGCCGCGAGACCTCCATCCGGCTTGAAGCCGAAATCGACATTCCGGACAACCTGATTGTCCGCGCCGCGCAGATGGTGATGGATGCCTCCAACGCCAAAGGCCATGTCGAGTTCAAACTGGACAAAAAGATCCCCATGGGTGGAGGCCTGGGGGGTGGCTCCACGGATGCAGCCGCCGTGTTGCTGGCCTTGCCGGCTCTCACCGGGCGCATGCTGCCGCTGGAAACCCTCACGGAACTGGGCGCACAGCTCGGCAGCGACGTCCCGTTCTTCCTCCTGGGCGGCACCGCGCTCGGCATCGGACGCGGCACCGAGCTCTATCCGCTGCCCGAATTGCCTGCCCACCACGCACTGGTTGTTGCCCCGCATCTTCATGTATCTACACCGGATGCCTACCGGGCGCTTAACCGGAAATTGACATTGGACCTTCCTTTTCAGTACATTAGTAGTTTCCAGTCTCGTGTCTGGAGTCTTGGGGAGCAGTATTGCGAGAACGATTTTCAAGCCGTCGTCTTCGAGCAGTATCCTCACCTTAAATCGATTCAGCGGAAACTTCGGAAGCTTGGTGCGAATCCGGCGATGTTAACCGGTAGTGGCGCTGCGTTGTTTGGCGTCTTTGAAACCAGGCAGGATGTGAGACAAGCCTTGCCCGCGTTCGCGCGCGAGCGGGCATATGCAGTAGAGTTTGTGGGTCGCAACCGCTATCGTTCCAAATGGCGGCGGCAGTTAAAGGATCACTTGCAGGGAGAAGAATGGCCGCCCCAAAGCCGGTACGCTCGATGAGATCGGATAGATTGAAAGTATTTACGGGCAATTCGAACAGCACGCTCGCGACAGAGATCTGCGCGTGCCTGGGTGTCCCCTTGGGGGCTGCCCCCGTGCGCAGTTTTGCCGATGGTGAAGTCTATCTGCAGATCAAGGAAAATGTGCGCGGCGCCGATGTCTTCATCGTGCAATCCACCTGTACTCCGGTGGACCGTCACATCATGGAACTACTGCTCCTGATCGACGCACTGAAGCGTGCCTCCGCGGAACGCATCACTGCAGTCATCCCCTACTTCGGATACGCCCGCCAGGACCGTAAAGACAAACCCCGCGTTCCCATCTCTGCAAAACTGGTAGCCAGCATCATCGAACGGGCAGGCGCCGACCGCGTTCTCGCCCTCGACTTGCATGCCGCGCCCATTCAGGGTTTCTTCGACGTCCCCGTGGACCACCTCTTTGCCGCGCCGGTGATGGTTGAATATTTCCGTAATCTGAAAATTCCAAATCTGACCGTGGTGTCGCCCGATGCAGGCGGCGTGGAGCGCGCGCGTGCTTTTGCAAAGCGCCTGGATGCCCCGCTGGCTATCATCGATAAGCGCCGCGAAGAGGCGAACGTAGCAGAAGTGATGCACGTGATCGGCGATGTGGAAGACCGCAACTGCCTGATGGTCGACGATCTCATCGATACGGCAGGAACGCTGGTGAAAGGCGCCGAAGCGCTGGTGGCGCACGGAGCCAAGGGGATCACCGCCTGCGCCACTCACGCCGTACTCTCCGGCCCGGCCGTGGAGCGCATCACGGAATCGAATATTGACCAGGTTGTTTTCAGCAACTCCATCCCGTTGAAGGATGAGGCCCGCGCCTGCGGCAAGATCAAGACCCTTTCGGTGGCGGCATTGCTGGCCCGCGCGATTGAGTCCATTCACGAAGAGACTTCGGTAAGCGGGCTCTTTGTATGATTCGCTTTATAGTATTTCGGTTTTAAGTTTCAGTCTGAGGAGTAGTTAGTCATGAGAAAAGATATCACCATCACCGCCGAAGCACGTCCGGCACGCGGCAAGAACGAAGCGCGCCGCCTTCGTGTCAAAGGGCTGACCCCCGCCATTGTGTATGGCGTTAGCAAGGAGCCCGTGGCAGTCGCCGTGAGCCCGAAGGAAGTCAACAAGATTCTCCATTCCGTCACCGGCCACAATACGATTTTCAACGTCGCAGTGCAGGGCGGGGAAAGCGAGCCGGTCATGATCGTCGACTGGCAGCATGATCCGATCAAAGGCAACTTGCTCCATGTCGACCTGAAGCGCATCGATCTGGCCAAGCCGATCATCGTTAAGGTTCCGGTTGTTTGCCAGGGCGATGCCAAGGGCGTCAAGCTGCAGGGCGGCTTGCTCGAACTCATCACGCGCGAAGTGGAAATCGAGTGCTTGCCGGACGAAATCCCCGACAAATTCGTTATGGAAGTTGGCGAGTTGATGATCGGCGGCAGCCGCCGCGCCGGCGACATCGCACTTTCTGGCTCCATGGTTCTGATCAGCGCTGCCGATCAGGTTCTTGCTCACGTGGTTGCTCTCCGTGCCGAAGCCGCTGCTGCCGAAGACGCAGTTGCCGAGCCCGAAGTGGTCAAGAAGGGCAAGAAGGAAGAAGACGCCGCGAAAGCCGGCGGCGACAAGAAGGCTGCTGCCCCTCCCGCCGCGAAGAAGAAATAATCGCCTGTGCCGGACGAGCCGAAAACCTGGCTTGTGGCGGGCCTGGGGAACCCCGGGCCCGAATACGAGTTCACTCCCCACAATATGGGTTTTCTGGCGATCGACCGGCTGGCCGAGCGCAGTGCCATCCGCGTTACGCGGCCTGAGGCGCAGGCGCTGACTGGTTTAGGTAAGGTTGCGGGTTCGCCAGTGATCCTGGTGAAGCCGCAGACCTTCATGAACCGCAGCGGCCCCAGCGTCCGGGACCTTCTGGCTCGATATGAGCTGAAGGCGGAGAACCTGCTGCTCGTCTATGACGAACTGGCGCTCGAATGGAACAGCCTGCGCGTCCGTCCGAAGGGATCTTCGGCCGGACACAACGGAGTCCAGAGCGTTATCAGTAGTCTCGGGACAAACGAGTTTGCCCGCGTTCGCGTGGGCATCCGCCCGGAGCATGCGCTTTCCGGAAATGCGGATTTTGTGCTCGCTTCCATGAAGCGGGCGCAGAGGTTGGAATTGGACCCGCTGCTCGACACAGTGTGCCAGGCTGTGGAATCCATAATTGCTGAAGGCGTCGAAAAGTCCATGGCGAAATACAATCGCCGCGCCCAAGGCTTAAAAGAGGAAGAATGAGAATTTACGAAGAGTTGTTTATCGTGAAAACCTCCACTCCCGAAGAGGAAGTGGACGCGTTGATCGAACAGATGAAAGGCGTGGTCACTGCCAACGGTGGAACCGTTGACAAGGCTGAACGTTGGGGTACCCGCCGTCTTGCTTATCGCGTGAAAAAGCAGGGTGAGGGACTGTACATCCTGATGCAGTTCACCGCCGCCGCCAACACCGTGAAGGAACTGGAACGCCGCCTGCGCGTGGCTGATGCCATCATCAAGTTCATCACCGTGCGCATCGATGAAAAGCTGAAGAAGATTGAAAAGCGCAAGAAGTTGCGCGAAAAGCGTGCCCACCGCAAACCCGCTCCGGTTGCCGCTCCCGTGATGCCCACCGCCGAGCAGTTGATGGCGCAAGGCTCCGGCGCGGTTCCTGGCGCACCTGCGCCGGGCGCACCCATGCCGGCCGCTCCCGCGCCTGCAGCCCCGGCTCCCGCAGCCCCGGCGCCAGCCGCAACTCCAGCCATGGACAAGGAATAAAGGAGGATCACGATCATGGAAGAACGTAAAGGCGGACGTCCAATCAGCGGCTCTATGCGGCCCACCGGCGGCGACAAAGCGATCGTCACGGGTAAGAAACAGTATTTCCGGCGCAAGAAGGTTTGCCGTTTCTGCGTCGAAAAGATCGACGACATTAATTACAAGGATGTGAAGTTGCTCGGCTCCTTCGTCTCCGAACGCGGCAAGATTACCCCCCGCCGCATCTCTGGCGTCTGCGCTCCTCATCAGCGCAGGTTGGCCGAAGCAATTAAACAAGCGCGTAACATCGCGTTGCTGCCGTTTGCGGCAGCGTCCTAAGGAGCATCACCATGGAAGTCATTCTCAGAGAAGATATCGAAAAACTCGGGTCCAGAGGCGACGTGGTGAAAGTCACTCCGGGCTACGCACGCAATTTCCTGCTGCCCAAACGGATGGCCGTCGCAGCTACGGAATCGAATAAAAAAATCGTCGAGCAGGAACGCGCCGCTCATCTTCGCCGCGATGCGAAGAAGCAGTCGGATGCCGAAGAGCTTGGCAAGATGGTGTCGGCCGTCACGGTGACCATCGCCCAGAAAGCGGGCGAAAACGACCAGTTGTTTGGTTCGGTTACCTCCAAGGATATCGCCGACATGCTCGAAAAGCAGAACTACACCATCGACCGCCGTAACATTCTGCTGCCCGAGCCCATCAAGCAATTGGGCGAACACAAAGTCCCGATCCGCCTGCACAAAGCAGTCACGGTCGAGATCACTGTCAACGTTACCAAAGACGAGTAATCCAATGGCCTACTTCGACCTCACAGGACAAACCGCGATCGTCACCGGCGCCGCTACCGGCATCGGCGAGGCGATCGCACGCCGCTTGAGCGGTGCGGGCGCAACGGTCGCGATTGCTGATCTGAACCTGGATGCAGCAACCGCAACCGCCGCTACCATTGAGCGTGCGTTCCCTGTTGAGGTCGATGTAACCAGTTCCGCATCCGTGGACCGGGCTGTTGCCGCGGTTCTGGCCAAAACCGGCCAGATCGACGTTCTGGTGAATAACGCCGGAATCGCGGGAATGTCCGGTCCGCTAACCGATCAAACCGATGCAGCATGGCAGAATGTGATCGCCGTCAATATGAACGGCGTCTTCTATTTCTGCCGCGCTGTGGCCGGCCACATGAAGACCCGTCAATACGGGCGCATCGTCAACATCGCCTCCATAGCCGGCAAAGAAGGCAATCCCATGATGACCGGCTATTCTTCCACCAAGGCCGCAGTCATCGGTTTCACCAAAGCCATCGGCAAGGAATTTGCCACTGACGGCATCTGCGTCAATGCAGTTTCGCCGGCGGTGATCCGGACCAAAATTCTGGAGCAGTTGCCCGAAGCCCAGATCAAGTACATGACCGACAAGATTCCCATGCGCCGCACGGGAACCACGGAAGAGATCGCGGCTGTTGTTCATTTCCTCTCCAGCCCCGATTGCAGTTTCGTCACCGCGCAGTGCTATGATGCTAGCGGTGGCCGTGCAACGTACTAACATAGCCTTATCCAACGTAGCCTAATGTACATTCCTCCCAGGGACTATAGCCGCGTCATGTTGCGGCATCTGATTGAAGCAGCCGGAGCCGGCCATGTTGGCGTCGACCAGCGTCTGGTGCGTGCCATTATTGAGACGCCCGATATTGGCGAGGCGCTTTCCGAGCACACCGTCGACGAACTCGCCGAAACGCACGTCGACCTGCTGCCGCTTTTCTTCGATCTCTACCGCCACATCGGCGGCGTCCCCGCTACCTGCTTTTATGTCACGTTGATGGTGATTGATTCCCACAACGATTTCCCCGAATTCTTTGAAGCCGTGGCTGAGTTGGGCGAAGGCGGCATTGACCCCCTGCTCGAATTCGCCGCCTCCGAAGAGGGGCGCGAACACGGCGCCGAGATCGCCTTCATGCTCGCCGCGCTCCAGGTGATCGACACTCGCGTGGAACTGTTCCTGCTCCGCCGGCTCGATCTCGATCCGTGGGATACCGCAATCAGTATCGGTCTCTATCGCGACGCAAACCTCAAGCCCGTCCTCGAACACAAACTCAGGTCTCTCAAGCCGTCCGACCCCCACTACGCGGAAACCTCTCAAGCCCTGCAAAGTGCGATCGAGCAGTTGGACGCGCCTGTCGCCAAAGAGCCCCACGAAGCGTTCGACATCTTCTCCCGCTATCCGGCCGAAGCCGGACCGCAGTTCGATGCCATCGAGCCGGACGTCCTGCTCGGCTTCTTAGAGAGCGAAACTCCCGAATACCGCGCCGATGCCGCCAAGAGCCTCGGCAGCGAAGACCCCGAACCTCGAATTGGCGATGCCCTGCTGAAGCTGGTGCAGTCCGATCCGGAACTGACGGTGCGTTGTGCCGCTCTCGAGGCCTTGAGCAGCTACGCCGATGTCTCCCGCATTCGCGAGGCACTCTATGCCAAACTCGTGGATACCTCCGCCGATCCGTTGGAACAGAGTTCCGCCGCCGTCGGCCTTGCTGAACTGCATCAGACCGATCCGGACCTGAAGGGCCATCTGACCCGTTTTTACGATGACCCCAAGACGCGCTGCAACGCCTTGCGCGCTATGAGCAGGACGCTCGATCCTGCCTTCGGTATCTACTTCCCCAACCACATTGACGATCCCGATCGCGACATCCAGTTGGAAGCGATCGCCGGCATCGGCCTGCTGCAGGTGGGAGGCGCCGCCGCCCGGTTGAAGAAGTTCTTCGATCACGACGACCTGCGCACGCCGGCACTGTTCTCCTACGCCCTGGCCTTGCCCGGCATTCAGTCGCGCAAGGGAATGAAAGTTCTCTTCGAGCAGATCGAAGCAGACGCGTACGGCCTCACCACCGATGAAGTCGAACTGGTGGAGGGCGCACTCGATCAGCGGATGCTGTTCACCGGCCAGGCGCCCGTGTTTACCAAGCACGCCCACCTGGAGCCTGAGGTCAAGCCCGTCTCCTCCGGTCCCAAGACCGGCCGCAACGACCCGTGCCCCTGCGGCAGCGGCAAGAAATACAAGAAGTGCTGCGGCCAGTAACGCCCGCCTGACCCGATTCCGCCTTCATGGTATATTGAGGTAAGATCGATGTGCAGGCATGGGAACTCGTCTTCCCGAGCCTCGTAGCGGGCCTGAATTCATTAGTGTTTACGCCGGTTTTTCCAACGTTCAATCCACGAGGCAATCATGGCAGAGCTGTTAGTGAAGGATGTTCCACTCCCAGAGGAAACCACCGCGGGCAGTTACTTTGTTTCCAACTACCCGCCCTATTCGTTCTGGAATCGAGAATCGGCCAAGACCGCGCAGGAGGTGCTCAACCGGCCCCCTGCCACCAACTCTCCGCTCGGCGTCTATATCCACATTCCCTTTTGCCGCAAGCGTTGCCACTTCTGCTACTTCAAGGTTTATACCGATAAGAACGCCGACGATGTGGAGCGCTACATCGATGCCGCCATCCAGGAGATGGCGCTCTATGCGGCCAAGCCGTTCCTCGGCGGACGCAAGCCTTCGTTTGTGTACTTCGGCGGCGGCACCCCGTCCTACATCTCATCCAAGCAGTTGACGCGCCTCGCCGAGGGCATGAAGCGCTATCTGCCGTGGGATGCCGCGCAGGAGGTCGCCTTCGAATGCGAACCTGGCACCATCACCGAGGGTAAGCTGCAGTCGATCAAAGACCTGGGCATCACGCGCATCAGTCTCGGCATCGAAAACTTCGACGACGAAATCCTCAAGGCCAACGGCCGCGCTCATCTGTCGAAAGAGATCGACCGCGCCTACAACTTCGCCCGCTCCATTGGCTTCAACCAGATCAACATCGATCTCATCGCCGGCATGGTCGGCGAGACCGATGCGAACTGGAAAGAGTGCGTTCGACGCACCATCGCAATGTCTCCGGAAAGCGTCACCATCTATCAGATGGAAGTCCCCTACAACACCACCATGTTTAAGGAGATGAAAGTATTCGGCACCGATGTGGCGCCGGTCGCCACCTGGAAGACCAAACGCGAATGGGTGACCTACGGCTTCTCTGAGCTGGAAGAGGCAGGCTACACCGTCGGCAGCGCCTACACGGCGGTGAAAGATCCTTCGAAAACAAAATTCCTCTATCGCGACATGCTGTGGCAGGGCGCCGACATGATCGGTCTGGGAGTCGCCAGCTTCTCGCACATTCAGGGCACGCACTATCAGAACGACACTGAGTTCGACTCCTACTGCGCGGCCATGAACACCGGAGAACTGCCGGTCTACCGCGGCCTCACGCCCAGCAACGAAGAGCGCATGATCCGTGAGTTCATTCTGCAAATGAAGCTCGGCCGCGTTCGCAAGGCTTACTTTCAGGAAAAATTCGGCGTCGACATCCACACCCGTTTTGCCGATCGTCTGCGCGAACTGGAACGCGAAGGCTTTCTGCATCTGACTGACGAAGGCCTGGCCTATACGCGCGACGGACTGTTGCAGGTGGATCGCGTACTGCACCGTTTCTTCCTGCCCGAGCACCAACCGGCGGGCGTGAAGTGACATCGGACAGAACCCTCGATCGCAGGCGCATCGAAGCCCGGCAAGCCGCCCTGTTTGAGACCTTGCTGGCGCAGGTCTATTCCGGTAATCGCTTCTATGCCGCGAAGTTCGATGGCCTTGGCGCCACCGGCCCAATCGAGGATCTCGCTGGCTTGCTACGGCGGCTGCCGTTCACCTATAAACGCGAACTGATCGACGACCAGACCGCACACGGTCCCTATGGCACCAACCTGACGTTTCCGCTCGCGGAATATTCTCGCTTCTGCCAGACCAGCGCCACCACCGGCAAGCCGATGCGCTGGCTCGATACGACGGAAAGCTGGGCGTGGATGCTCGGGCAGTGGGAGCGCGTCTTTGCCGAAGCTGCCATCACCGCCGAAGACCGTATCTTCTTTGCCTTCTCCTTCGGGCCATTTCTTGGCTTCTGGACCGCCTTCGACGCCGCTGCCCGCATGGGCTGCCTGTGCATCCCTGGTGGCGGCATGCGCACCTCGGCACGGCTCGCCACGATTATCGATGCGCAAGCGACCGTGCTCTGCTGCACCCCCACTTACGCCATCCATCTGGCCGAGGTCGCCGAAGAAGAAAAGCTCGACCAGTCGGCGTCGAAAATCCGGAAGATCATCGTTGCCGGCGAACCAGGCGGCAGCATCCCCGCCACACGCATGCGCATTGAGAAACTGTGGAATGGGGCGAAGGTGGTGGATCATCACGGCATGACCGAAGTTGGCCCAGTCAGCTATGGCTGTCCCGCGCGGCAGGACGTGCTCCACATTATCGAATCGGCGTACATTGCTGAAGTGGTCGACACCTTGACCGGCGCGCCCGTGGCCGCCGGGGGCACCGGAGAACTGGTGCTGACCAATCTCGGCCGCACCGGTTCGCCATTGATCCGCTACAGGACCGGTGACATCGTCCAACTCGCTTCGGCCTCGCAGTGCCTGTGCGGCACGCACGAACTCGCTCTCGAAGGCGGTATCCTCGGCCGCACGGACGACATGGTGGTTGTGCGCGGCGTCAACGTCTATCCGCGCGCGATCGAAGAGATCATGCGCTCGTTCGACGGCGTCGCCGAGTTTCGGGTCGAAGTCGACCGCACTCATGCCCTGACCGAATTGCGCATTCAAGTCGAGCCCGAACCCGATGCTTTCGACGACGCCGCACTGGCACACCGCATCGAAGTGGCGCTGAAGGACACGCTCGCGCTACGGATTCCTATCGTCATGGTCGCACCCGGCACGCTGCCGCGTTTTGAAATGAAAGCCCGCCGCTGGGTCCGCATCTAACAAGTGGCAGATTGGAATCCTGGGCGGGGATTGCCAATCGCCGCTTCGGGCTGGCCGATTTCCAATCGGCTGCAGGTAAACTACCTGCCCCACGGATCGCGGATGCCCCGGCTGAGTGGGATATACTGACCGCTAGATGAAACTCCTTCTCCTGTTCCTCAGCGCCGGCGTCTTCGCGCAAAACGTCACCAACGTCGATAACGAAAAGGTGAAAGTCCTGACCGTCGTCCAGGGCGCGGGCGTCAAAAGCAAACTCCACGAGCATGCGGTCAACCGCATCATGATTCACTTGAACGCCGGAGGCCAGACACTGCGCTATGCCGATGGCCGCGTGGAGAATCAGAAATGGAAGGCAGGCGGCATCGATTGGAGCCCCGCAGGCGGCAAGCATACCAGCGAGAATCCGAGCACGGTTGCCAACACCATCGTCGAGGTCGAACTGAAACAACCTGCGCCAGCCAGGCCCGCGGCCTTCTCGCCGCTCGATCCCGTGAAGCTCGCTCCCGCCAGCTACCAGGTCGAACTGGAAAATGCTCAGGTGCGCGTGTTGCGCGTGAAGATCGGCCCGCACCAGAGCGTGCCGCTGCATGAGCATGGGCTGCCGCGTGTTGTGGTGTACATGACCGATCAGGATTTTAAGGTGACCGAAGCGGATGGAAAAGAGGAGTTGTCGAAACACAAGGCGGGCGACGTGACCTTCTCAGGCGTGGCGAAGCACAAGGAACAAAACATGAGCTCGCGGCCCTTCGAAGTGATTGTGGTTGAGCTCAAATAAAAAGGGCCGGCTGGGTGGCCGGCCCCTTTTTCGCTCACTAACGATTACAGCTTGCCAGGACCTGAAGGCGGCGTGCGTTTGGAGATCACTCGATCAATCAATCCATATTCCAGCGCCTGTTCCGGCTCCAGAATATAGTCGCGATCCACATCGCGGGCTACCTTCTCGATCGTCTGTCCAGCCGCTTCGGCAAGAATGCCGTTGAGCGTTTCGCGCATGCGCAAAATCTCTTTGGCATAGATGTCGATGTCGGTCGCCTGTCCGGCCAGTCCGCTCATCGAAGGCTGGTGGATCAGAATCCGCGAGTGCGGCAGGCTGAAGCGCTTGCCTTTGGTGCCGCAGGCCAGCAGGACTGCTCCCATGGAAGCGGCCTGGCCTACGCAGTACGTTACGATATCGGGCTCAACCAGTCTCATCGTATCGAGAATGGCGAGTCCGGCCGTGATCGAGCCACCCGGCGAGTTGATGTACAGCGATATATCGCGCTCCGGATCCTCGGCAGCCAGGAACAGCATCTGCGCGATGATCAAGTTTGCGACGTTATCGTCAATCGGAGTCCCCAAAAAAATGATGTTCTCCTTCAGCAGGCGCGAATAAATATCAAAGGCGCGCTCGCCGCGGGAGGTCTGTTCCACCACCATCGGGACCAATACGGAATTATGCATGTTTTATCCTTCGTCTAGCTTTTCTTGCGGCCACCGGTCTTGACGGCCTTGATGGTCTTTTTCTTTTCAAGGCTGCGCCGTTTTACCGCGGCGGCTTCAGCGAGCGCCGCGATCGTGGTCATGTCCAGATACTCTAGGATACCTCCGCGGAGGGGTTTCCAGCTATCGTGCATCGGGCAGGGTATGGTGTCGTTGCACTCCTGGAACCCTGCGATGCAACGCGGTTCATCGTCCTCGCCGTCCACGATGGCCACGACTCTGCGCAACGTCAGGTCGGCCGGGGGCACTCGTAACGAGAATCCGCCGGTGGGCCCCTTGTTGGATCGCAGAATCCGCTCTCGCGTTAGCTGCTGCAATATTTTCAGAAGGAAGGGCGTAGGCGCTCCCGTCCTTTCGGCGATGTGTTTGCCCATGGCGAATGCGCCGGGCTCCAGGACCGCCATGTCGACGCACGCCCTGATGGCGTACTCGGCTGCTCTTGAGAAGATCATTAACTATTCCCCCAATAAGATCTTATGATATTTTGCTGTAAAATTGGAATCCTGTCCGGCTGAAGGCAACGGGCGGGACCTGCGGACGCTCTGCCCGCAGCTGCTTGTAACAGCTGTTTCGCGCTACGGCAAAAAGATGTTATTATCCCAATATCCATTCTCCCAGAGTGTAACACGGGTGAGGCATATGTTACATAGCGAAGTTGGGGCCGGCTACGGAGTGAATATGGGAGGCTGGAAAGCGATATGATACTGGTATAACTAACGCGCGGGTTTCAGGGTTGAGCCGCGATGGTCTCGTTAGTCCGGATCTTTCCCGCTCGGATTAACAGTTAGTTTCTTACAGCCGATATGAGGGGCGTACCTTAAATTCCCATCGCCACGTACGATGGTTTTGTGTTGGGCATGAAAATATTAATTGCGGACGATAATTCAGTTTCAAGGCGAGTGCTGGAAGCTGCGCTGCTCAAGTGGGATTATGATGTCCTGTCTGTGGCCGACGGCAACGAAGCCTGGGATGTGCTCCAGCACGACGGCGCTCCCCGTCTGGCAATCCTCGATTGGGAGATGCCGGGGTTGACCGGCCCCGAAGTTTGCAGCTTGGTCCGCCAGCAGAATCGCGAGACCTATACCTACGTCCTGCTGTTGACCTCGAAGAACGAAAAGAAAGATCTAATCGAGGGCATGAACGCAGGTGCTGACGACTATATCGCTAAACCATTCGATCAGCAGGAACTGCGCGTACGGCTACGGGCAGGCCAGCGCATCATCGACCTTCAGGACGACCTTCTGGTGGCGCGCGAGGCGCTACGCCTGCAAGCCACTCACGACTCGCTGACTGGGCTCAAGAACCGCGGCACTATCGTCGAAATATTGAACAGTGAAATGTCGCGTGACGGCCGGCAACACATTGGTCTTGGCCTTGTGATGATCGATTTGGATCTGTTCAAGAACGTCAATGACACTTATGGCCACGCTGCCGGTGACGCCGTGCTGAAGGAATGCGCAAGACGCATGGCGTCCTGCACGCGCGAATACGATTCCATCGGCCGCTATGGGGGCGAGGAATTCCTGATCGTTCTTCCTGGCTGCAACCGTGGCTGCACACTTGCCCAGGCGGAGCGAATGTTAGACGTCATCGGGGGCGAACCGATTGAGGTCGGCAACCGGCGATTGCACATAACTGCAAGTATGGGCGCAACAAACCTGGTTGAGGGCATTAGCGCCGACAAGTTGATTCAGATTGCAGACGAAGCGCTATACCGCGCGAAACACAATGGACGGAATCGCGTGGAACTCATCGACGCCTCGTCTTATCGAGCTGGATTGCCGCTTGGTGAGGTCCCCGGCGATGTACCTTCAGGAAGCGCTCTGCGCGATCTTTGATTCCAGGTAGCGCTGCCGGCTGTCCACAATGGTGTGGCGCGCGTCTTTCGGGTCTCCCCACCCCGACATCTTTGCGATGCGCCCTTCCAGTTCTTTGTAGATGGTAAAGAAGTGCTCAATCTCGCGCCTGACATGCGGGAAGATCTGGTCCATGGTGTGGATCTGATCGTAGCGCGGATTCTTAGTTGGGACGGCCAGAATTTTCTGATCCCCCTCCTCATTGTCGACCATGTACAGTACGCCAACCGGCCGCACTTCGATCATGCAACCCGTAAAGCTGGGCTCCTGGACCAGCACCAGTACGTCAAGCGGATCGTCGTCTTCGGCCAGTGTTCCGGGCACAAAGCCGTAGTCGCCGGGATAGTGCATGGGCGAGTATAGCGCCCGGTCCAGACGGAACAAGCCTAATTCGCCGTCGTATTCAATTTTGTTTGAGGAGTTCTTCGGGATCTCGACGATCATCCGGACTACTTCCGGGCATTCGGGGCCGGGATCGAGGTCATACAATGTTGGGTGCACGTGCTCAGGTTAACAAAAAGCAGTGCACCCATGTGAAGACAAAGGCGGATTTTTACTTCGTTGCGGCGCAGGTAGCGAGGGACTTCTTTTCCTTGTAGCACTTGCCGACGGCGTTCAGCGCTTCCACTTCTTTGGTTGGTTTGGCTGATGAATGGCAGGTTGCGCAGGGCTTCTTTTCTTTCTTTGTGTATTCAGCTTTACCTTGTGCCGGCTTCACATTGAAGGTGAGGCCAATGCACATGACTGCGGCTGGGATGAAGAAACGTAACAGTTTCATATGAACTCCTATCTTTAATATACGAACAGCTCTTACCAATAAAATAGCACGAGCTGTAGCATATCGGAATGCCCTAACTGAAACTGCTATCGATTTTCGCCACGTCTGTTCTGCCGTTGTTGTTTTCTGCATCAAGCGGCGGCGGATCCAGTGACCCGGCGGCGCTTGACCAGAAAGGTTGCGTTTACTCGTCGCACGTTCCGGGAA